>Ga0307486_1001933_pt1 | contig 15063 bp, 13 predicted proteins | sample CBIW02metaG_FD_203663 | JGI IMG/M metagenome (GOLD analysis project Ga0307486, IMG submission 203663) | Sea-ice brine microbial communities from Beaufort Sea near Barrow, Alaska, United States - CBIW 0.2 | ecosystem: Environmental > Aquatic > Marine > Coastal | place: USA: Alaska | collected... | reverse complement strand
CGGTTTCTTGGGATGCGACGACTTGGATAGGTAAGGATTGGCACAAACTCTACCTCAAATCGGAAGGGGAAAGCGTTAATGGAAAAACAGAATCTGAAAACCAGCTGCTCTACAGTCATCCCATTGAAAAATTTTGGGATGTTCAAATGGGGTTAGGGTATGACACGACACCTGAAAAGAACCAAACTTGGGGAGTGATCGGGTTACAGGGTCTTGCCCCTTACTTCTTTGAAACCAATGCCGTCGTGCTCGCAAACGATAAAAACTTTGGCTTTAGGTTGGATACAGAATACGAGGCTTTATTTACTCAAAAGCTTATATTAACGCCTAGTCTAAAATTAAACGCATATGCTGCTGATGACAAATCTATGGGCCTTGGCTCAGGTTTATCTTCGACAGAGCTCGCACTGCGTTTACGGTATGAATTTACTCGAAAATTTGCACCTTATATTGGTGTCAAGTTAAATCAGACCTATGGCGCCACTGCCGACTACGTTAAGGCTGAGGGTGGAAAAGAGTCTGTTACCAGCATAGTGGCTGGTTTAAGATTCTGGTTCTAACTTAACCGATTATTTCAACAACATTCGTCAGGCTTATCAATAAATAAGTCTGACGCCATACACATGGGCCGAATACGATGAAAGCCTTACTCATTATTCCGTTATTTTTACTCCTGAGTGCTTGCTCCGATAAGCAGACGCCCAACAATAGTCATTCTGACAGATGGTATTCCAATGCAGATATTCTGATTGGAGAAAAAATATTTACCAACAACTGCGCTGTTTGTCACGGTGATAAAGCACAGGGACTCACCAAAGATTGGAAACAACCCCTAACGGATGGAAGTTATCCAGCCCCCCCTTTAAATGGCTCAGCTCATGCGTGGCATCACCCAATGAAAATCCTTTTAAGAACCACTCAAAATGGAGGCATTCCACTTGGGGGAACCATGCCAGGATTTAAAGAGCAATTAAGTCAACCTGAGCAATTGGCTGCAATTGCTTATTTCCAGAGCTTTTGGTCAGAAAAAACCTACCAGGCCTGGTTAGAACGTGGTGGTCTTAAATAAATGAATATAACACTAAAAGAGCGCTGTTCACTCCTAACTCAGCGTTCTAAAAAGGAATTAAAATGAAAAGACGTGATTTTTTACGGCAAGGACTCGGAATAACCTCCGGTTTAATAACCGCGACTCAAGCTCCTTTTGCGCTCGCAAAAACAGATGCTACTGGGTTTTCAAACTCAATTTCTCAACGGAACGACTTTAATTTGCCGGCCATTGAAGAGGGGCAAACTGTTCGCGGAAAACAAGTTTTTAAACTGACTTTGCAGCAAGGTAAAACTCGAATTTTAGCCGACACAACGACCGAAACCATTGGCATTAACCAAAATTTCTTAGCCCCTGTGTTAAGAATGAAAAAAGGTCAAACCGTTAAAATGGAAGTGACGAACAAGCTGGATGAAATTGCCGCTCTTCACTGGCATGGCATGGTGTTACCTGCAACAGAAGATGGTGGGCCGCACCAAGAAATTGAGCCCAATACAACCTGGATTGCAGAATGGAAAGTACTCAATGAACCTTCGACTCTGTTTTATCATTCGCACACCCACAACCAAACAGGACAACAAGTTTGGCGTGGTTTGGGCGGTCAGATGCAGATTGTAGATGATGATAGAGATGCTGATTTGGGCATTCCTCATCAATATGGCATAGATGATTACCCGGTAATCTTGATGGACCGAGCGTTTGAAGAAACGGGTGAGTTTTATTACAACAATAGCCGCATGGATAAAATGCAAGGCATGCATGGCGATGTCATGTTAGTTAATGGCGTTCCTAACTCTGTGCTTAAACCGAAAAAAACACTGGTTAGATTGCGTTTACATAATGCTTCAAATGCCCGTTTTTACCATTTAGAGTTTTCAGACAATCGACCTTTCCAACTCATTGCTACCGATGGAGGTCTTCTAGAAAAACCGACAAAGCTACGTCAGATTCGTTTAGCACCAGCCGAAAGAGCAGAAATATTAGTCGATCTTTCTGACCGAAAACCAATTACTCTAAAAAGCATTAAAGGCTACGGCAACCTATCAAGAGGCATGATGGGTGGAAACAATGCCAGTCACCTGGATCAAGACTTTGATCTATTGCATCTCGATTCTAGCCAGTCTGAACAGTCGTCTGCTTTTAAAAGAACACAGCTAGTCACCTTTCCTGATTGGTCTAAAGTACAAGTGGCTAAAACACGACTGATGAAATTAGAAATGCAAATGGGCCCGCGGATGATGTTCGGTTCCGGAGGTTTTACGATCAATGGTCAAGCCATGGATATGAATGTCATCAATGAGGTCACGCATGCGAATACCTTTGAGATATGGGAGTTACAAAACCCCTCAACAATGCATCACCCATTCCATGTACATAATACCCAATTTAGGGTATTAGATCGCGACGGCAAAGCGCCTTACCCCTGGGAACATGGTTTTAAAGATACGGTAACCGTACATTCAAAAGAAACGGTCAGAATTCTATTTCCCACAGGCCCATATAAGAACAATAACACGCCCTATATGTACCACTGCCATATTCTTGAGCATGAAGATGCAGGCATGATGGGGCAGTTCACTGTCGTTTAATTATTGTCTTCAGGTGTTATGCCTGTCAAGCGCTTTGAGAGATTATTATTTGTATCAAAATGAAGGTTATTTAAATTAATTTAGGAAAATATGATGAAAACAACTTTGTTAATACATACGATGACACTGCTAAGTGTGTTTTTCACGCACACAGCAAGTGCAGACCCTACTGTATATACACCTTTAGGCCAAGCCAATCAAGTTGTTGCGATTGATGCGGCCACTAGTCAAGTGATTGCGATTATTCCAGGAGTGGCAAATTCACATGGTTTAGTTGCGACGCCAGATGGTGAATACCTGATTGCAGGGAGTCTCGACGAAACGCCTTTAAAGCCCGATGATCCAAAAGATAAACCTAACAGTCTGCTCTATCTAGTTCATCCAGAACACGGCCATGTGATGTCGACCATTTCTGTTTCAGGCGGTACACATCACCAAGCCATTACCCCTAATGGCCGTTATGTAATTTCCACACACCCAAGCCGCGGTTATGTTTCAGTCGTCGACTTAAAACTGAATAAATTGATAAAAACTATTCCAACAGGTAAAGGCCCTAATTATGCACTCGTGACTAAAAATGGCCAATTTGCTTATGTCAGTAACACTGGGGACAACAATATTAGTCAAATTAATTTACAAACCTTGCAAGTGGTTCGGAATTTAGACGCTGGCGTAATGCCAACTCATATTGTTTTTTCAAAGGATGAATCACGTCTTTATGCAGCCAATCCTGGCCTTGGTGGAATTGCCGTCATTGACGTCGATACGGGTGAGATTGTTGACGAGTATGATGTTGGTCAAAAGGTACATGGCTTGGATATCAGTAATGATGGAACAAAACTGTTTGTGACGAGTACAAAAGATGAAATTTTCGTTTCTATAGACACAAGATCAGGTGACAAACAAGTGATGAAATTATCACCAGCACCTTATCATCTGAATACGATTCCAGGCACGGATAAGGTTTATGTGTCGAGTAAAACAAAGCCCATTATCTGGGTGATTGACCAAAATCAGTTTAAAGTCGTTGGCACCATTCAGCTTCCCGCTGGAGAAGCACATCAAATGACGACTGTGCAATAAAACATACACCATTTTATAGACGGAAGCATCAATGATAAAAGCTTATAGGCAGTTTAGTTTTATTACCCTAGGGTTAATTTTCTGGGGGCTTTTAATACCACCTATGGTGATGGCACAAGGTCAATCAGAACCTGTTCCATTTGTCGTTCAGTTGACTCGCAGTGACGATAATTACGGCCATAGAAGAGTCTTTTTGCAAATCGATAAAGTACTAGATGAAATTGGTGAAGATAAGCTGAATATTACCGTGGTGGCTTATGAAGAAGGTATCAAAGCTTTATTAGCCAACAATGACAAAACATCCCAGTTATTAACCAAACTGGCGAACCGAGGCGTCACTTTTAAAGCCTGCCGCATTAGTATGAAATCGTGGGGATTAACGGATGAACAATTTCCATTGGAAGTCGAATTCGTCCCCTCAGGTGCACCCGAAATGATTCGGTTGCAAATGTTAGGGTATAAATATTGGCGCCCTTAAACTAAAACTTGGCTTTTAAGCCAATAATCAACATGAGGAATTTATAATGAACTGGAATTTTGAACCTTTTCACGGGGACTTAGGAGATGGAATGATGGTTGGAATGTGGGTTTTTTGGTTAATTATGTTAATCGCTATTATTTTTATCATTAAGCAATTTATGGCACCTTCGAAACCACCAGAAAGTGCTCTGGAGCTTCTTGAAAAACGCTATGCAAAGGGTGAAATTAATAAAGACGAATTTGAAGAGATTAAAAAGACACTCTTGCCTTAATCTGTCTAGATAACAACGATCATCACTCTTTAGATGACCACCTGGTCGGGTATGCCTGGCTTTAAATTTTAAATGGAGTAGAGATGAAACATGCCGTTAATGTAAGTGTTCCGGAACAGGTACTTGATCCAGTATGTCAAATGTCGGTTTCAGTCGACTCACCTCATCGTGAAACGTATCAGGGACAGACATTTCATTTTTGCAGCGACACCTGTCAGAATAAATTTATCGCTCACCCACAAGAGTACCTCTCCGATTCTCGCTCAATAGTGACCAAAAATGAAGACCATCTGTCGCTATCGGATGTGCAATATACTTGCCCCATGCACCCTGAAATCATCACTAATCAACCAGGAAACTGCCCTATTTGCGGTATGGCACTTGAACCCTTGCTGATTCAACCCGTTTCCGAAGAAGTCGACCCTGAATTACAGGATATGCGTTTGCGTTTTTGGGTCAGTTCGGCACTGGCATTGCCAGTGTTTATCTTAGCCATGATCATGGACTTAGCGCCTGAATATATACCGGACTCACTGAGTTTTCATAACATTCAATGGATTGAATTTGCCTTGGCGTCGCCAGTTGTTTTATGGGGGGCTTATCCATTTTTTGTACGTGCTTGGCTGTCGATTAAAACGTGGAATTTAAACATGTTTACTCTGATCGCTATGGGGGTCGGTGCTGCTTGGAGTTATAGCATGGTTGCACTCTTAGTTCCGCAACTTTTTCCTATTACCATGCAATCCTCAGCAGGCCTGGTGGCCGTTTACTTTGAAGCCGCCGCGGTGATCACGGCCTTAGTGTTATTAGGACAAGTTCTGGAATTGCAGGCTCGATCTCAAACCAATTCTGCGATCAAAATGTTATTGAACTTGGCGCCGAATACCAGCTGGAAAGTACAAGCCGATGGCTCTGAAACAGAGATTGATTTAGAGGAGGTTCACGTAGGAGATGTGCTACGAGTTCGCCCCGGCGATAAAGTGCCTGTCGATGGTTTTATCACCCAAGGACAGAGTTATATTGATGAGTCTCTGGTCACAGGAGAACCACTGCCCGTTTCAAAAAACCTTAATGATCATGTGATTGGTGCAACCATCAATGGTTCTGGTAGTTTTTTAATGCAAGCCGAAAAAGTGGGGAAAGAGACCTTGCTGGCGCAAATTATTGACATGGTGGCTAAAGCGCAACGTTCTCGTGCCCCCATTCAAAAGTTAGCCGATATGGTCTCAGGTTACTTTGTACCGCTTGTCGTAATTATTTCTGCGATTTCATTTGGAGTATGGTGGCTCTTCGGGCCAGAACCCAGCCTGGCTTACGCCTTAATCAGTGCGGTTTCTGTGCTTATTATTGCTTGCCCTTGTGCATTAGGCTTAGCCACCCCCATTTCCATCATGGTCGGCACTGGACGAGGGGCGAGCCAAGGTGTGTTAATTAAAAATGCAGAAGCCCTTGAAGTGATGGAAAAAGTGACGCTATTGGTCGTTGATAAAACAGGTACTTTAACGGAAGGTAAACCTCAATTGACCTCGTTACAAGTTGAACCTGGCTTTGACCAACAAAAGGTTTTGCAGTTGGTTGCCAGTTTAGAGCGTGGCAGTGAACACCCTTTAGCGGCTGCGATTGTTGCAGCCGCTGAAAAACAGACATTAGTCCTTGAAACCGTAGAAGATTTTCAATCTAAAACTGGCGAGGGTGTTTTAGGCATGGTCGACCACAAAACGATCGTTATTGGCAATGAGCAATTAATGGCCACTCTTGCAATCCCTTTGCCCCCCTTAAATGAACTGATTATGGAGCATAGGTCTCAAGGTCAATCTGTCATGCTGATTGCAATTGACAATGCTTTTGCCGGATTCATCGTGGTAGCAGATCCCATTAAATCGACAAGTCAAGAAGCCATAAAAGCACTCCATCAAGAGGGTATTCGTGTGGTCATGTTAACAGGTGACAATGCTACGACGGCAAATGCGGTTGCGTCTAGTTTGAAGATAGACCAAGTTGAGGCAGGGGTTTTACCCGATGAAAAAGCTCAGTGGGTCCAGAAATTTCAAGCCGAGGGTTATATTGTCGCCATGGCGGGTGATGGGGTCAATGACGCACCCGCTTTAGCACAAGCCCAGGTTGGCATCGCCATGGGGACCGGTACAGATGTTGCCATGGAAAGCGCCGGAATTACTTTGGTCAAAGGCGATTTAAGTGGCATTGTTCGAGCTCGGAAGCTGAGTCGAGCCACCATGAGAAATATTCGCCAAAACTTATTTTTTGCTTTTATCTACAATGCGGCCGGCGTTCCCATAGCAGCTGGAGTGCTCTACCCTATTTTTGGCACCTTGCTTTCGCCTATGCTTGCCGCGGCAGCCATGAGTTTTAGCTCCGTGTCAGTGATTGGCAACGCCTTACGATTAAGGAAATTAAAACTCTAATTAATAACATTATCGACCCATTTTACCGTCTATCTAACGCTGACTTTCAGCAGTCAATTTCGGGTTGAATTGACGACTTTAGATAGCTTACTCAACCCATATAATGAGGATAAAGTTATGTTAAAACAAGGACTAATCTTACTTGCTTTTACCGGCAGCGTTTTGAGTGGAATAGCCTCCGCTTCAGAGCATGCTTACCCACGTACCCATGCCATTCAGTCGCAGGATGGTACCCATGTCATTGGCTGGCATCTAATGACCGAAGATGAAAAAAAAGAGTATAGGGAAAAAATGGAGTCTGCTCAAACGAATGAAGATCGAGAGCAAATCCTTCAAAAAAATCATAGCAAAATGAAAGCTCGCGCCAAAGAGCGTGGTGTTCCTTTGAGAAAGATGCCACCAGGCCAAAAAGAACTCATGGAGGATGATCATCAACACACGATGGATAATGAGATGGATGACCATCAAATGTCACCCCAAAATGAACATCATGAAGGAATGGAAGGTCACAAAATGCATTAAGGTGGAGGTTGCAATGGTCAAGTTGGGAAACTTGACCTTCTGTTCTTAACACTCATTTTCGACATTTTTATAACATCTGGTTCCACCCTGAATACTGAGCTCTTGCTAAACCATAGGCATAGACTTCACGATGCTAAAATTTACACACTCAAAATATGAGCACGGGTGCAAACCCCCTAAAAATCAATCCAAACTTATCCTGAAAAGGTTTTACTCTATCCTTCACGATCCAATGAATATATTTATTGCCTTAACCCACCAATCACCCCGCACAACAAGAAAGCTGAGAAACATCCTGTGAAAAAGTTTGCGCACAAAGCTTTAACCCTTCAACTTGGGTTAAATAAGGAAAAAGTGTATCCGCTAAATCGGTAATGGTCATTTTCTGTGCAACTGCAATTGCCGCTGTTTGTATCATTTCGCCAGCAACATCAGCAACGATTTGCGCACCAATCAATTGTTCTGTACTCTCATTCGCAACCAATTGGATAAACCCTGTCGTATTAAAGTTTGCTAACGCGCGAGGTACATGCTCTAAATCAAGCTTACGTGAAATAACAGGTATCCCTTGTTCTTGTGCCTGCTTAACGGTTAAACCGACAGTGGCCACCTGTGGATCTGTAAAGACGACCGTGGGTAAAGTTGTTAAATCTAAGACGGCATGACCTCCCACCATATTTTTTCCGGCACGGGTACCTGCTGCCGCTGCAACATACACAAATTGCGGTAATTGAGTACAATCGCCTGCGGCATAGACATTTTCCTGACTCGTCTGGAGGTCATTTCCAACAATAATCCGTCCTTGATGATCAGTATCAACATTGGCTGCCTGTAAATTGAGTTGATCCGTATTGGCCTGTCTTCCTGTCGCCACTAAAATCTGCTCTGACTCCAATTCGTCACCCGTTGTCGTGGTGCATTTAAACTGGTTATTTATATAACAAACGGACTCAAGTTCGGAGTGCGTTAGCACTTTCATCCCTTCAGTTTGCAAAGTAGCCATTAATAACTCACCAATTGCAGAATCTTCGTTAGATAAAAGAGTCGTGCGAGCGATTAAAGTCACGAATGAACCCAAACGTAGGAATGCTTGTGCAATTTCTAAAGCAACCACAGAAGCACCTATAACGATTAAACTTTTGGGAGTGGTTTCAGTGAACAATGCTTCCGTAGATGTCCAATAAGGTGTTTCATCCAGTCCATTAATAGGTGGAATATTCGCCCGAGACCCTGTGGCGATCAATATTTTATCCGGCGATAAACGTAACGTCCCCCCCTCATTGAGTTCAACATGCAATTCATTTGAATTGTGGAATTTTGCATACCCACGAATCAATTCAATCAGGGGGTTGTCCTCAAGAAGATTTTCATATTTGGCCACTCGCAGCTCATCAACTCGTTGGTGTATTTGTTTTGCCAGAGTAGAACGGTTCAAGTCAAAAGACTTAATCTGTATCGAAGGAAAAGCTGTTTGCTCTGTCTCATGAGCAATTTTTGCTGCTTGAATGAGTATTTTTGAAGGCACACACCCCACATTGACACAAGTGCCGCCGACCCTTTTATCCGCTTCAATAATTGAGACCTTTGCACCCAACTTAGTCGCTTGAATGGCTGCCGCAAAAGCAGTCGAACCCGCACCAATAATGGCCACATGAAGAGGTCTGTTTTGATCTGTAGAATCATCGTTCATATCACTCTCCTATTTTCTTTAACGTTGAAGCATACCCTGCATTCTCAGTGGCAAACGTCAAATCATCTACTTCTACAACCTGATCATCAAATGTCACTATGGCCGTTTTGTCTTTTAATGACGTTTTGACGGATTGAACGCCCTCCACTTTCAATAAAGATTTTTTTACCGTAATTGGACAGGTTGCGCAATACATGCCAGGAACATCGAGTATGACCGTTTTTTCAGCCGCAAATGCATTAAAAGAAATGAATAAACTCAATATTAAAATTATTTTTTTCATGATGATTTCCTTATAGATAGTTAAAGAAGATTGATTGTTTAATATAGCCATGATTCTGGAAGCAGAGGAATCCACCAAGTAGTCGTGATTAGGATGAAGGCTATCAATAAAGCAACCCAAAATAGTCGACGACGATTGACTTGAACTTTTGGAATCGAACATACATCGTCCGCTTGGCAAGATTGCTGAGGTTTATAAAGTCCCCACCCAACCCAGATGAATAATAGGATTGTGACAAGAATAAAGTAGGGCTTAAAGGGTTCAAAAATCGCAAGACCAGATATCCATGAACCACTGACACCTAACAAAATTAAAACCAAAGGCCCTGCACAGCACAAACTTGCACCAATGGCTGTGGCGACGGCTCCAATCAATGGTAATCTCGAATTTTGAATTGACATGTGACACCTCTTTTAAATGAATTTATTTCTTTCATTTAAAAGCATACCTCCGTACCTAGGTACAGGAGCAAGAGGAACCACAATTAAACTTAGAAATAACTCATTAAGGAAGGTCAGCATGATCAGGTATACGTAAACGTTGAATATAATTAATCTTTGTATAAATCAGCAATTAAGGGGCAAGAGATACTGGTCTCTTCTGAAAGAGTACAGCTTATTGTAAGCGCCTCTAAAAGGCATTCCAAACGAGAAAGTTCGGCTATTTTTGCTCGAACATCGAGTAGTTTACTTTGCGCAATACTCCTCGCTTCAGCACAGTGCGTTCCATCTTCCAAAGCTAATAAACCTGCAACTTCATCCAGACTAAACCCTAACCCTTGAGCAGATTTAATAAACTTAACTCTCTTAACATCTGTTAAGTCATATTTTCGTATACCGCCATAAGGTTTAGCAGGTTCATTCAGTAGCTTTTTTCTTTGATAGAAACGAATTGTCTCTACGGACACACCAGATTGCTTTGCAAACGTGCCGATCGTTAGGTTTTTCAAATGATCATCCATAAGTACATTCCTATCAATAACCATCAAACAACGCAATGACAGCTATTCATCTATATTTTTTACTGTTTGATGACTGAATTTTCACCGAGTCCATTTAGCAAAAAGTAAAGTTTACCGTTCAAATGAAAAGTGCAAACCGATAATCTGGCAAGAAAAGGCGCAGTTACCATAAAAACAACCTACACAGGAATCACCAGCAAGACCGATTCATTCTTCTGCTTTATTTATTTGTGACACCAGTACACAAAACAGAACAGAACAAAAGCCAATACTTGCCGATGTTCAGAGTGTCCCATGAGATATTTACCGTCCCTGAGAATGATTCTCTTTACTACCCATGCGGACATACGCGAGTCGATTACGGACACATCGCCATCATGTCTTGCTTGTTTCAAAAAGCACAACTCTTTTAACTCAGCGATGGTTGTCAAGCTGGTCGACAATTCGCTCGATTGAATACAGAACGGTGGACATTTGCGCAAAATGTTGGCGCGACGTCCGGCATAGGTAATTCAGTCGGCACTTTGGTTAAAGCCAGCAGTTGATGCTTCATCCATGCTAACCCGCCCAACTCACGAAAATGAATGGATGCAGAACAAGTAAAGAGCCGTCGGATATTTTTGAGATTCTTCTTTCGGTATCTACTGCTTTCCCGTCCTGCTTCTCATGGCCATGTTGCTTATTCAGATCGCAAGCCTATTTGGCGATCTTATTTTGCGGATTCACCTCCCAGTTTGTGGTCTGGGAGCACCTCGACTGCAACGGGACTCCGGGATATTGTCAGCAGACGTGCATTAATCGCAACAATCACGGTACTAGCAGCCATCAACGCCGCGCCCAAAGCAGGGGAAAGCAGCACGCCCCAAGAGTAAAGAGCCCCAGCTGCCAGCGGGATAGCGAATGCGTTATAGCCAGTCGCCCAGACGAGATTCTGGATCATTTTGGCATAGGTGGCCTTGGAAAGGTTGAGAAGCGCCACGACATCCAATGGATTGCTGCGTACCAGAATGACGTCAGCCGTTTCGACAGCGACATCCGAACCCGCCCCTATAGCGATGCCCAAATCCGCCTGTGCTAGCGCGGGAGCATCGTTCACCCCATCGCCAGTCATGGCCACCAATTTGCCTCGGGACTGGACTTCCTTGACCTTGGCCGCTTTGTCCTGCGGTAAGACTTCGGCAAAGAATTCGTCCAATCCAACCTGGTCCGACACCCATTGGGCAACTTGTTTGTTGTCCCCGGTTAGCATAAGTTCCTCCACACGTTTGTCATCCATGCCAATATCCTGTTCACGAAGAAAGCCCGGACTGACCACCTTAATCTCTTTGCCCTCAACCCAGGCCTCGGCACCTTTACCTGCAATGCCCCTAAAATTTTCAATGGGCAGTTTATTGTCGGAAGAGGCAGCAATAGCCTTGGCAATGGGGTGTTCGGAATTGGCCTCTACCGAGGCGGCATATTGATGCAGCGTATTTTCATCAATGTCCTGTGAGAACAGCAGTGTATCGGTAACGCCAAAGCGACCCTCGGTGAGGGTACCGGTCTTATCGAAAATAATCGCCTGTACTTTCCGGGCGCGCTCGAACGCGGGACGATTACGAATGAGCAATCCATTGCTCGCGGCCAGTGCCGTGGAGACAGCGATGACCAGCGGCACCGCCAGACCCAGAGCATGCGGACAGGCGATGACCATGACAGTCACGGCGCGTTCGATGGCAAAAGAGAGATCCCGGCCCATAATACCCTGCCAGATAAAGAAGGTAATTGCACCGCCACTTAAGGCAATCAGGGTGAGCCACATCGCAGCCCTATTGGCCAGATCTTGTGTTTTTGATTTGCTTTCCTGGGCCTGTTTGACCAGGTCGATAACTTGGGACAGAAATGAATCCTTGCCGGTTCCTTTGACGGCTATGGTCAGTGACCCTTCGCCATTGATGGCGCCGCCGATGACCTTGTCGTTGGTTTTTTTGGTGACTGGGGTGGATTCTCCTGTGAGCATGGCTTCATTCACTGCGCTTTCGCCATTCACTATGACCCCATCTGCAGGAATCTTTTCGCCGGGTTTTATCAAAACCTGATCGTCTACCGCCAGTTCGCCTAGCGGCACATCCTTCACGCTGCCGTCCGACATGAGTTTATGGGCATCGGAAGGCATTAGTTTCGCCAAGGCTTCCAGGGCTTTGGAAGCGCCCATCACCGATTTCATCTCGATCCAGTGCCCCAGCAACATCACATCGACTAGTGTCGCGAGTTCCCAAAAGAAAACTTTCCCGGTCAAACCGAACACCACGGCACTGCTATAAATATATGCGGTAGTGATCGCGACCGAGACCAGCGTCATCATTCCGGGCTGCTTGGATGCAAGTTCTTGGAAGAGTCCTTTTAGAAAGGGCCAACCACCGTAGAAAAATACTGCTGTAGAAAGGCCAAACAGAACGTATAGGTCGCCGGAGAAACGGATGGTATCGCGTAAACCTACCAATTCTTGGAGCAATGGGGAGAGAATCAGAATAGGAATGGTTAGAACCAGCGCAATCCAGAACCGCTTCCGAAAATCCGCAGCCATGTGGGCATGGTGATTGGTATGGTGCTTCATAACAAGTGTTCTCCTTTTTTTAGTCCAGACCGAGAACGCGGTAAACCGTTTCAACAATCATTAGTACGGCGTCTGTACGAAGCTCTAAACTTGATTGTAAATATAACGACTAAACTAAGTGACTACGCTTTAGCCTGTTGCCAGAAAATGAGCTTTGCACGGGAATGACTGAATTTACGACCTATGCTTGAGGAGCCCAGCTTTCATATTAACTTTAGAACTAGTATACGTAATTTAATGTAAAATAAACATCAGTCATGGCTTCGTTATAGAATAACCAGGCCTGGTTATTCCAAAGGGTAATATTCTTGGTTTTAAGTCTCTAAACGAAACATTAACACTAAGCTAAAACCTTAAAAACCCGCCCCTTTAATATAGCAGTAACAACGAGATCCTCTGCAACTGAAGTAATTGTGATTTTTATATCAATTTTAGTTTCTTTCGGAACGTTATTTCCTGTAGTGCTCAAGCAAAAGTGGCCACCTCTTTAGAAAAATTTAACCTGCTAACGACAGCTTTTAACATTGGTTAAAATGGAGAATGACACTCCAAGTTTTAATGAATTACCGACCTGAAAACACAACCCCTGGCTCCATCTTTAATACAGGTCTCGTACTCACCATAGCCGCTGTTATGCTGACAATTAAAACCCCTACAATACCGAATATAGGTGTAAACCACATCATTCTAAATGGGAAGTCGATTGTGGAAACAAACTCACCAATAATGGCACATAAACCAACCCCCATACCAGCACCCAAAAACGCACTTGCTCCAGCTTGTATAAAAACCATTTTCAATAACATCGAATTTGAAGCCCCCATTGCTTTAAGCACCGCATATTGCTTAAGACTTTCATAGGTAAACATATAGAGCATTATGCCTGTAACACCAAATCCTACCGTCATTGCTAAAATAAGCATTGCCGCCATGTCTCCAACATCTTCGGAATTAATAAGAAACCATCGAACAGTATCTTCTTTAAAATCGGAGGATGTTCTTGCGCGTAACCTTGTTTGCTGTTCAATTCTCTTAGCCAGTACCGTGGCGGATACGCCTGTTTGGGCTGAAACCATGATAAATGTTAATCGTCTATGCTCAGAAGGTAATAAACGCTTAGCATTTGAGTAAGTCGTATAGAGTAATGGCCGAGGTGGAAATCGATGAATAGTCTGTGACACGCCTGCAATGACGATTCGTTTGCCATTGACTAAGAGTTCATCATCAACCTTTAAAGGTCTTGTCGGGGCATCCAAATGTACACCATCAAAAGGCCATTTATCTTTTTGATAAATAGGCGTTTGCAATTTTCCACTTGTACCGCCTGAGTCAACAATAACGCTATCCGGTCGATAGAGTATTTTTGATGACCCCCCTTTGTGCAGAAAAGGTGCACCGGATAATGTGGCATCATCGACCCCGATCATCTGAAAGGTCTGAAAACGTCCATTGGGGAAACGCGCAGTCAGGTCATTCAATGATAGAGGCGCGGCACTGCTTACCCCTTTAACGCCTCGAACCCTTGCCAAGGCGGAAGATGGCATATTGATAGTCATTTCAGTCGAGTTGACCGCGGGATCCATAACCCAAACATCTGCAGAATTATTTTCAGAAATAAGAGCAAAACCCTGTGTCATAAAACCGGCAAAATATGCAAGCGCAAAGGTAACCAAAAAGGCTGTAAAAGTAATACCTAAGAGTAATCCAATATATTTTGCCCGGTCACCCATAAGCATTTGAAGTGCTATACGCAACATTGATCAGTTCTCTTGGGTATTGTCATGTGCCTCTATAAACACATCTAACTGTTGGCCCACATAGACGGGGAAATCAGGCTTTTCAAATGTATAAATCATTTGTAAAACACGCATATCGGTGCGCTCTGTACTCAGGTCTGTGAAAGCGGTTTTAGAACTTATATAGGGCTCGGTATAGTTATAATTAAGCGGGATTTTCAACTCAGGGTGCCCTCTTACAAAGGCGACTGCTTTTGCTTTAGGTTTTATTCGCCAAACATCATTTTCATTAATCTCAACGGGTAGGCGCATGGCATTACTTCCTAATAGAATTAAGGGTGAAGCAACCTGGCCATTATCAATATACTCTCCTATTTGCA
>Ga0307486_1001931_pt1 | contig 15069 bp, 11 predicted proteins | sample CBIW02metaG_FD_203663 | JGI IMG/M metagenome (GOLD analysis project Ga0307486, IMG submission 203663) | Sea-ice brine microbial communities from Beaufort Sea near Barrow, Alaska, United States - CBIW 0.2 | ecosystem: Environmental > Aquatic > Marine > Coastal | place: USA: Alaska | collected... | reverse complement strand
GTAGGCGGCAACTTTTCTCGTCAGTAAAGTGAACCCCAAAAGAAAATATATCCATTATCAATCTATTTAATTTATCCAAATATAGGATATTTTCCATTAATTAGGAATATTTACGGACATACAATTTTTTATTTTTTTTTTTTGGATTTCAAAATGTGTTTTCATTTTAAACAAACCTGGAATTTTAGCTTTTGCTTGAGATAGTGATAAAATATTGAATACTAATGGAATAAAAAATATTTTGATTCATCTTTCCTGTTAAATATTAAACAAAAAATATCACCTTAAATAAGCTGTTAACAAGGTTTCTGATTGGTTTTCAGTAAGAAAGCAGTTCTAAATAAGAAAATAAAATTGTATATTAACCAGCAGCAAAAGTGGTTGGGGTCTACTTACTTATCTTCTCACTGCGTATTTGCATTATTTAGATTAACCATTCAATTGAACAACCAGATATTTATGACTGAAGAGCAAACAAAATCTCAGCAGCTCCTTGACAGGAGAAAAAACATTGTAGCCAACGGAGTTGGTGTATTTAATACAGCCACTGTTAAAGAGGCGAAAGGAGCGATAATAACAGATGTAGACGGAAAGGAGCATATAGACTTTGCCGGTGGAATTGGCGTTGTGAATGCAGGCCATTGTCCCGAACCTGTTGTGAAAGCTATCCAGGAACAGGCAGAAAAGTATCTCCATACCAGTTTTAATGTAGTTACTTATGAACCTTACATTCAACTCTGTGAAGAACTTGCTGAAATTCTTCCGCACGGGGAGAAAACAAAAGCGATGCTGATTAGTACCGGGGCAGAAGCCGTGGAAAATGCCATTAAAATTGCACGCCAGGCCACAAAGAGACCGGCTGTAATCTGTTATACAGAAGCATATCACGGGCGAACATTAATGGGGATGAGCCTAACTAGTAAAGTAAATTACAAATTTTCTTCCGGGCCTTTTGCTCCGGAAGTATACCGAATTCCTTTTCCAAATTTTTACAAATATCACGGTACGCAAATTATGGAGGAATTTGTGGAAACGGAATTAAAAAGACTTAGGGAAAGTGCACATAGTATGGTTGATATAAATAGCGTTGCAGCTATAATTGTCGAGCCAATTCAGGGAGAAGGAGGTTTTAATCCAATTCCTCAAAAATACCTGGAAGGACTTCGCTCCTTTTGTGATGAACATGGTGTTTTGTTAATTTTTGATGAGATTCAAAGTGGTTTTTGTCGTACAGGCCATTGGGCCAGCTGGCAACATTATGGAGTACAACCTGATATTAGTACTTATGCAAAATCTATTGGATCAGGGCTTCCTATTGCTGCAGTACTTGGAAGGGCTGAAATTATGGATGCGGCAGAATCAGGCACTATTGGTGGCACCTATATTGGGAGTCCAGTTTGTTGTGCTGCAGCTTTGGCTACTATCCAGTTAATGAAAGATGAAAACCTTAACGAGCGAGCAGTTTATATAGGTAAGATCATCACAGACCGAATGGAAAATCTCAAAATGGAATTTCCGGAAATTGGTGATGTAAGAGGATTGGGAGCTATGATAGGGATAGAATTTATAAAAGATAACGATCCCGGAAATCCTCATTCCGAACTCTGCAACAAAATCGTGAAAGGTTGCGCAGAGCAAGGCTTGATTCTTATAAGCGCAGGTACCTTTAAAAATGTTCTTAGAATATTGTGTCCACTGGTAATTACCGAAACACAATTAAACAGAGGTCTTGATATCCTGGAAAACCAAATAAGAAAACATACTTAAATTTTATCGGGTAGGTTGAAGTTCATTTTTTAAAGAACATTGAATGAAATCCTCCGCATAATTTTAGTGTAGATATTAATTAATGAGATTACTAATTGGTGGGCACTAGCAAAATAGAAGAAATCCATTAGAAGCATCCGGGGGAAATATTTTCTACGGATAATAATAAAAAAAATTAAATATGAATCCATTTGCAATAGCAGGAATACAAATGAAAGTTTCCGCAGTCGCTTCCAATGTGGAAATGATGAAGCTGAAACTTGATATTACCATGAGCCTTTATCCCTGGGTAGATATGGTAGTTTATAGTGAGTTATGCGGCTACGGTCCTTTAACTCATAATGCCCAGGAAATACCGGGTGAATTTGAAAAGGAGATGCAGGCAATGGCTAAAAAACACGGTGTTTGGCTGTTACCGGGTTCAATATTTGAAAAAAGCGAGGGTAAAATCTATAACACCGCAACCGTTATCAATCCTCAAGGGGAGATCGTTACGCGTTACAGAAAAATGTTTCCCTTTTATCCTTATGAAGTAGGAGTGACACCAGGTTCAGATTTTTGCGTTTTTGATGTGCCGGGAGTTGCAAAATTCGGGCTATCTGTTTGTTACGATATGTGGTTTCCTGAAACAGTGCGTACTCTCGCGGTGATGGGAGCAGAAGTTATTTTGCATCCAACTATGACTGGAACTATAGACAGGGATATTGAATTGTCTATTGTGAGGGCTATGGCCGCGGTAAATCAGTGTTACTTTTTTGATGTAAATGGACTTGAATCCGGAGGTAATGGCCGCTCGCTGGTTTGTGGGCCTGATGGTCGTGTGATCTATCAGGCCGAAGGAAATGAAGAAATTTTTCCGCTGGAACTCAATATCAGTCGTGTGAGAAGAAGTCGGGAACTCGGAGTTTTACGTTTGGGCCAGCCTTTAAAAAGCTTTAGAGATCATATTGGTCAATTTAATATTTACCAACATGGGGCTCAACTGCCTTATCTCAATTCACTGGGGCCACTTATTAAGCCTACGAGGTTGGATAACCTAGCTGAATTGAAAATGAAAGAACATGAATATGAACCACCAGCTAATCCTACAGGATATAAAGGATTTGGAGCATAATTAAAAAACAAGCACTATGGGAGGAACGACACAAAAGAAGAAAAAGGAAAAACAAGAAGAACCTGCTAAGGATTTTATAAGCTGGTTTGAAATCCCTGCAATCAATTTTCAACAAGCAGTAGATTTTTACAACCGCATTTTTAATATAGATATGGAGACTCAGTTTGACGGAAATTATGCAATGGCATTTTTTCCAGCAGAAAAGGGCATTGGTGGAGCAATTGTTACAGGGCCAAATTCTATACCTGGTATTATAGGTCCCCTGCTTTATCTCAATGCAGGTAAAGACCTTAACCAAATTTTAAATAGGGTTGAAGCAGCTGGAGGAAGAATTGTAATGACCAAAACCCTGATTAATCCGGAGTCTGGATATTTTGCCATTTTTATTGATTCTGAAGGAAACAAACTTGCTTTACATTCAAAAGATTAGTTTATGGCAGATAAAAAAATAGATCGTGCACATTATTATAATATCGCACAACTTCGGGTAGAATCATGGAATAATTTAAAAAGTGAGTCTACAAAACTCCATTCTTCTCCTCGTGGTTCAGAAGATGAAAAGACGCACAAAAAGAATCTTCGACAACTTTTAAAGGATCTTGAGGGTGTAGAATGCTTCTTTGCGTTTCCGGGTTTATCCTGTATTGATTCGCTTCGGGAAATGTTAGAAAGGCAGGAGCATACTGCAATGTCCCATAAAATTGCAGAGATCACTAAAAACCTGGTAAGTGATAGGTATAGAAGCAATCCAGATTTTTTGGAAGATGAAGATCCGGGAGCAGATCTTACCGATAAAGCGGAATATACCGAAGTAGCCAGGAAAAATTATTTTGAAGTCATGTTTGTTGAAGATATTTCCCAGGCAGAAGAAAGTAAACTTCGGCATGACCTTAAAGACATGCGTCTTTCTAATGAGCAATTTGCGTATGGAATTGTGGTACAGCGTTCTTTTGAAGATGCTTTAATTGCCCTTCAGTTTAATTTTAATATCCAGGCGGTTGTAATTCGTTATGCTCCTTCATATCATTCAAAAAAGATCACTCCGGTAATTAAACCATTTATTCAAAATATCCTGAAACTGAATTTTGGTTCCAAATCACCTACAGAGTTAGGACCAATTTTAGGCACTATGGTCAAAAAATTCAGGCCTGAACTCGATACTTATTATGTAACCGATACGGCTTTAGGGAACCTGAAAGATAGCACTTTAAAAACCTTCAGGAGGATTTTTTATCGCACCGAAGATTTGCAAGAATTGCACTTTACCATTATTAGGGGAATAAGCGAGCGCTATGAAACTCCTTTTTTTTCAGCTTTAAAGGATTACAGTAAAAAACCTACCGGAATATTTCACGCCATGCCAATTTCCCGTGGTAATTCGGTGTTTAAATCCAGGTGGATCAAGGATTTCGGGAATTTTTATGGCAGGAATATGTTCCTGGCAGAAACTTCTTCTACCACCGGGGGATTAGATTCATTATTGCAACCCACCGGTTCGCTGAAGAAAGCACAGCAAAAGGCAAGTGATGCCTATGGCTCAAGAAACACCTTTTTTGTCACCAATGGAACTTCTACAGCAAACAAGATTGTAGTACAGGCTTTAGTAAAACCTGGAGATGTCATTTTAATTGACAGGGATTGCCATAAGTCACATCATTACGGACTTGTGTTGGCGGGAGCTTATCCGGTTTATCTCGATTCTTATCCCATAGAAGAATATTCTATGTATGGAGCAGTGCCATTGGAACAGATTAAAGAAAAATTACTCCAATTAAAAAAGGCAGGAAGATTAAGTCTGGTCAAAATGCTATTGCTTACCAATTGTACTTTTGATGGATTGGTTTATAACGTGGAAAGAGTTATGCAGGAAGTACTGGCTATTAAGCCAGATATGATCTTTTTATGGGATGAAGCCTGGTTTGCATTTGCCGGTTTCACCTATAATTATAAACAACGTACGGGAATGTTTGTGGCTCAAAAACTATGTGAGAAATATGAAAGCGATAGTTACCGGGAAGAATACAACGCCCATATTAAAGGTCTTAAAAAGAATGAACTTCCAGTTTTACCAAACCCAGACGAAGTACGAATTAGGGTGTATTCTACACAGAGTACCCATAAAACTCTTAGTAGTTTTCGCCAGGGATCTATGATACACGTTTGGGATGAAGATTTTCGTAAAAAAAGCGAGAACACTTTTATGGAAGCATATATGACGCATACTTCAACTTCTCCCAATTACCAAATGCTGGCTTCCCTTGATGTGGGAAGAAGACAGGTGCAATTTGAAGGCTACGAACTGGTAGAAAAAAGTATTGAACTGGCTATGGTTTTGAGAGCCAAAGTTAACGATCATCCCAGGTTAAAGAAATATTTTGATGTGCTAACTATAAGCGATTTTATCCCGGAGCAGTACCGCAAATCGGGAATAAAGGAATATTATAATTCCAGGGAAGGTTGGAACAGGATGGAAACAGCCTGGGAGCAGGATGAATTTGTTTTAGATCCAACCAAAATCACATTACATATTGGAAGAACAGGAGTAGACGGTGATACCTTTAAGAACAGGTACCTAATGGATAAATTTAATATTCAGATTAATAAAACCTCAAGAAATACAGTTTTGTTTATGACGAATATTGGCACCACTAGAGGAAGTGTAACCTATTTAACCAATGCATTATTAAAAATAGCCGATGAGCTTGACCAGGAATTCAAGACTCTTAGCCAGAAAGAGGGGAATAACCGTAGGGAGCGTATCAAATCTTTAACAGAAGATTTTCCGCCATTACCTGATTTTAGTTATTTTCATCATTCATTTCAGGCGGTTCCTGGAGTCCCGGGCGGAAATATAAGAGAAGCATTTTTTCTCGCTTACAACGAAGAGAATTACGAATATATGCCGCTACTGGATTGTTTGCCGGCAATGGAAAACAACCGAATCCTGGTTGCTTCATCTTTTATTATCCCTTATCCACCGGGATTTCCGGTGCTTGTTCCCGGTCAGGTAGTAAGTAAGGAAATAATAAGATTTCTTAGTGCATTAGATGTATCTGAAATTCACGGATACAGGGCAGATCTCGGTCTAAGAATTTTTAAAGATAATGTACTTAATCGTCAAAAAACCGTGAGCTCAATGGGCTCAATGGGCAACAATTCGAAAAGAAAGATCACTAACGTAAAAAATTAAAATTATGGAATCTAAGAAACCAAAAGCTTCCACTTCTAAGGGAGCAACAAATAAGACCAATAAAAAGAAAACCACTGCAAAAAAGGAATCGGTATCCCCGGAACGCAGTGCAAAAAAAGATAGTAAATTAAAGGTGACAGAAGAAAAATCTTTAAAAGGGAAGAAATCTGTGCCTGCAGATTCTACTGCGCAGCAAGGAAAAGATCCGGCTTCTTCAGCTGATAAAAAGAAAAAAACTACCACGGCTTCTGGTGCTGGAAAGAAAAAAGCTACTCAAAGTAAAAAGAAAGTTGGAAGTACGCAGGCGAAAGATAAAAAATTAGTTGCTAAAAAACCCCGGCAATATAAAAGTAAGAATGCTCTTAATGGTGTTTCAGATATTAGAAGGTCTTTTCATAAAAACGAAGAACCCTTATATTTTATAAGTGCAACAAACTTTAATCTTTTGGGAGCCGACGAATGGATAAAAGGATTTAAATTTATTTGCCATATCGAATGTTTTGACGGGCTTCATCCCAATGTATTTTCGCCTAAAACAGAAATACCGCACGATGATTTTGAAGGTATTGAAGACATAAATAATTACCTGTTGCAACATCCGGAAGTCCAGGATTATCTAAAAACAAGATCTATAGACGGAAGATCGGGTAAAGCGATGTTCCTCATGTTTAATGAAAAAACAGAAGAACTTGCAGAAAAACTCGGGCTGGAAATTATGTTTCCAAAAGCCGAGATGCGAACTTTTCTGGATAATAAAGTAAACACTAACCGTATTGCAGAAAAAGCAGGAGTGGCCTGTGTACCTTATGTACTTACCAAAGTAGATAATTTTGAACATTTGAGAGAGGTTTCAAAGAACCTTGGAAACGAGTTAGTTATCCAGACTCCTTTTGGTGATTCTGGCCATACTACTTTCTTTATTTCCAATGAAGAAGAATATCAAAAACATGCAGAGGAGATAGAAAAGGAAGAGGAAGTTAAGGTAATGAAGCGTATTCGTTGCAGAGGTTCGGCTATCGAAGCTTGTGTTACCAGACACGGAACGATTGTAGCTCCGCTAATGACAGAACTGGTAGGCTTCAAAGAACTTACTCCTTACGAAGGTGGATGGTGTGGAAACGAGATATATCCTAATGCTTTTACTCCAGAGTTAAGGGATAAGGCTATAGAATATACTCAATTGTTTGGAAATCAGTTACGCGAAGAAGGTTATAAAGGATATTTTGAACTCGATTTCTTAATAGACCAGGACAACGGAGAGATCTATTTAGGGGAATTAAACCCGCGGGTTACAGGAGCGAGCTCCATAACCAATCATGCTGTTTTTGCGCTTGCAGATGCACCATTATTCGTTTTCCATATTCTGGAATGGATGGATATCGATTATGATCTTGATATTGACGCTATAAATGATCGTTGGGCCCGCCAGGAAAATATTGATGGATGGAGCCAGCTAATCGTTAAACATACAGAAGACACTATAGAATATATCACTCATGCACCAAAATCGGGTATTTATAGAATGTACGATACCGGACATATACAGTTTGACAGGATGGACACTCACCGTAGAGCGGTAGAAAATGAAAACGAAGCCTTTTTCCTACGAATTAGTAGAAAAGGGGACTATCTTTATGAAGGAGCAGATATGGGAATCCTTGTGAGTCGTGGCCGTATGATGACCGATGATTTTCAGCTTAACAACAGGGCGAAACACTGGATTAAGGCAATTAGAGGGCAGTATGCCTCGGAAATGGTAGAAGATAAAAAGAAGCCAAAATTATCCGGAACTTTAACTAAATAATATGCTGGTATTTTGAAGGTTCAAAAGGAATTAAAACTACTTTGCCGAACCTAAAAAGTACAAGTAATTATTTAAAACCCATATCTATGCAGTTACATTTTAATGCTATTTCTGAACCCGGAAAACCGGGTTTTAAATGGCAGAAATTATATAATACCCATTGGCCGGCTTATAAAAGCTGGCTTAAATTAAAAGGATCGGCTAACTATCCAGATCTTAAAACTTCGCAGGAAGCACTTAAAAAGTATATGCCAGAGATGTGGCCTACATATCAGTGCTTATGCAAACTTGCAAAAGGAGATAAGGTAGCGGCACGATTCTTAACAGGTTTTCAGCCTCCTGCTTATATTAGTGGTTGCTCACAGGCGGTTACTACAGAAAAAGACATTCAGTTGGTTAGAAATTACGATTTCCACCCGGATTTAATGGAAGGAACGCAATTGCTAACCTCATGGAATGGAAAGAAAGTAATCGCTACCAGCGATTGCCTTATTGGAGTTGTAGATGGAATGAATGAAGATGGCCTGGCCATTTCGCTTACTTTCGGAGGACGAAAAGAAGTAGGAGTAGGTTTTGGTATTCCGTTTATTTTGCGTTACGTTTTAGAATTTTGTAGTGATGTTGATGAAGCTGTTGCAGCTTTAATCAGGATTCCTTCGCATATGTCTTACAACGTAACCGTTGTGGATAAAACAGGAAAATTCAAAACCGTACAATTGGCACCGGATAAAGCACCGCTGGTTACTGATGCGGCTTTTACAACAAACCACCAAGGAACAATAGACTGGCCGGAAAATGCGGCTTTTAATAAAACCCGGGAACGTTCCTCTTTTCTGAATAAGATGTTGTCAGAGAAAGGAGTGAATTCAGCAAAGGTAGCCGAGACTTTTCTTAAAGCACCGCTCTACAACAAAAAGTTTAAGGAAGGTTTTGGAACTTTATTTACCTCGGTTTATAGGCCTTTAGAAGGAAAAGTAGAACTTCGCTGGCCAGAAACTTCTGTTCAGCAAAGTTTCGAAAACTTTCAGGAGCTTTATAAGCTCATAAATTACGAACTAGCCCAGGTTGCAACTGAATGGTGGAGCCAGGAAGCTTTAGAAGTGGCTCAAACGGTAGAAGATCCATTCGAAGAGCAATACGCTGAAAATGTAGATTGGCAGGAAACTGTCACCGAAATTATGGTAAATGCCATGGCTCAGGCTCATCCATCAACAAATGAGCGAGATCTTGAAAAATTAAGAGGAAAAATAATTAATAATGGAGAAGTGTCCTGGCAGGCAGTAGCCGGTTTCTGGAGCAAAATGGGAACAGGATATACCGATTCCTGGAGGAGCTAATTTCTATTTATTGAGTTTAAATATATTCCTATAGAACCTGGTGTTATAAATAATGGATTTTGCTATTATTTATAACACCAGGTTTTTTTAGTTAGTTCTTTATTTTCATTATTATCAGTCCTAATAAAAAATAAAACACAATGGAATTTTATAGCACAAACCCCTATAACGGAGAGCAGGTTGGAAAGTATACTGCGCAAACAAAAGAGGAAACCACAGAGGTTTTAAATAATTCTGAAAAGGGTTTTAGAGAATGGAAAAAAACACCACTTTCTTACCGAACTGAACTTATACAGAAAGCCGGGCGGGTTTTAAGGGATAATGTAGAGGAGTATGCGAAAATGATTACTCAGGAAATGGGAAAACCAATTTCTGAATCCAGGGCTGAGGTTAATAAATGCGCATGGGTTTGTGATTACTATGCTGAAAATGCTGCAGAATTTCTCGCTCCTGAAGAGATAAAAACAGATGCCACTCATAGCTATGTTAGGCATGATCCCATGGGAAGTGTTTTTGCTATTATGCCGTGGAATTTTCCATTTTGGCAGGTTTTTAGGTTTGCCGCACCAACACTTACCGCCGGGAATACAGGGATTTTAAAACATGCACCTAATGTTTTTGGCTGTGCTAAAAAGATTGAAGAGGTTTTTATAAAAGCTGGATATCCAAAAGGCGTTTTTCAGAATTTAATCGTACATCACGATCAAACCGAAATGATCATCGCTCACGATGCTGTTCAAGCGGTTACTTTAACCGGGAGTGAAGCTGCAGGATCAGCCGTGGCAGAACTTTCGGGAAAATATATAAAGAAAAGCTTACTGGAATTAGGCGGGAATAATTCGTTTATTGTCTGGGAAGATGCCGATATAGATCGCGCCGTTAAAACAGCGGTTTCTGCCCGAATGTTAAACTGCGGACAAAGTTGTATCGCAGCGAAACGTTTTATTCTGCTGGAAGGAATTTACGATGAATTTGTTGCAAAATTTAAGACTGCAGTAAACGAATTAAAACCCGGAGACACTATGGACGATAACACTCAGGTAGGTACTCTCGCCAGGAAAGATCTTGCAGATCAACTTCAAAGTCAGGTAAAAAGATCTTTAGAACAGGGAGCTGAACTATTACTTGGTGGCGAACAGGATAATTGTTTTCATCAGCCAACAATTTTAGGAAATGTAAAACCGGGAATGGCAGCTTTTGACGAAGAAACTTTTGGACCGCTTGCAGCAATTATTAAAGCAAAGAGCATAGAAGAAGCGTTTGTACTTTCAGAAAAATCAAAGTTTGGATTGGGAACAACGGTTTTTACAAAAAATATCCAAAAAGCTATGGAAATGGCCGGTAGCGTGAGCGATGGCGCCTACTTTGTAAATGAACTGGTAAAATCAGATCCCCGACTTCCCTTTGGAGGAACCAAGCGATCCGGCTACGGACGTGAGTTAGCCAAAGAGGGAATGATGGAGTTTGTTAATAAGAAAACAGTTTATGTTAAAGCCTAAATCATAATTTTATGGGCATTGGTCATTGCCCCGAATAGTTGTACTTTTGTGTTCACTTTGTTAAAAAATCAACATAAAACATAGAATTATGAGTAAATATGATGTTGCAGTTATAGGTTCGGGCCCCGGAGGATATGTGGCCGCTATACGCTGCGCGCAACTGGGAATGAAAACTGCTATCATAGAAAAATATTCAACTTTGGGAGGCACCTGCCTAAATGTAGGTTGTATACCGAGTAAAGCTTTGTTGGATTCTTCTCATCATTACCACGATGCGGTAAAACATTTTGAAGAACACGGAATTGAAATTCCCGGCGAAGTAAAAATAAATCTCGAGAAAATGATGGAACGTAAATCTTCGGTTGTAAGTCAAACTTGCGACGGGGTGAAGTTCCTGATGGATAAAAATAAAATTGATGTTTTTGAAGGTGTTGGCTCTTTTAAAGATAAAACCCACATCAATATTGAAAAGAACGATGGTGAAACCGAAACCATCGAAGCTGCAAAAACTATTATTGCAACCGGATCAAAACCGGCTAATCTTCCCTTTATCGAACTTGACAAAGAAAGAATTATCACTTCTACAGAAGCTTTAAAACTTAAGGAAATTCCTAAGCATATGATCGTGATTGGGGGTGGAGTAATTGGTTTGGAATTAGGTCAGGTTTATCGTCGTTTGGGAGCTGAGGTTACGGTTGTAGAATTCTTAGACCGAATTATCCCTACTATGGATAGCGCGCTTTCTAAAGAACTTCAAAAAGTACTTAAGAAACAGGGTGTGAAATTCCATACTTCTACCAAAGTGAAATCTGTAGAGCGGAAAGGTGACGAGATCATCATTAAAGCTGACGATAAAAAAGATAAAGAAGTGGAATTTAAAGGAGATTACTGCTTAGTTTCAGTAGGTCGTAAACCTTTTACTGACGGGTTAAATGCAGATGCTGCCGGAGTTAAAGTGACCGATAAAGGAATGATTGAGGTAAACGAACATTTGCAAACCAACATAGATAATATCTATGCAATAGGTGATGTGGTTCGTGGCGCGATGCTGGCTCACAAAGCCGAAGAAGAAGGAACTTTTGTTGCTGAAACTATCGCTGGTCAAAAACCGCATATAGATTACAATCTTATTCCCGGTGTGGTTTATACCTGGCCTGAAGTTTCCGCAGTAGGTAAAACCGAAGAAGAACTTAAAGAAGATGGCGTAAAATATAAAGAAGGGAAATTCCCAATGCGTGCCCTTGGACGTTCCAGAGCGAGTGGGGATACAGACGGATTTGTAAAAATACTTGCCGATGAAAAAACCGATGAGGTTCTAGGTGTTCATATGATTGGCGCCCGTACTGCCGATCTTATCGCTGAAGCTGTAACCGCAATGGAATACCGCGCTTCTGCCGAAGATATCGCCAGAATGAGCCACGCTCATCCAACTTATGCAGAAGCCGTTAAGGAAGCTGCCCTGGCCGCAACCGATAATCGTGCACTTCACGTATAGTTCATAAAAATAAAAGAAAAAAAAGTGGTTGATAAAAAAGTTATAAAAGCTTTTTTATCAACCACTTTTTAATTTAATTAGATGGCATTTATATACTTTCTAAAGTTCCAGTTTCTTTAATTCTTTATAATTTTTATTTAATCTTCGCAGTAGAATTCCGTAAAGGACTTTATAGAATAACCATATTAAGCCCAGGAAAACAGCTAACCCACCTATTATTATTCCAGTAAATTTCACCCATTGAATTGGTGTAAAGTTATATTTCTCAACATCTTCTACAACCGTGTTAGTGACGTGATAGTCCATCATAAAATAGGTGTAAATAAGTGTAATTAGTGCTGTAGATATCAAAATATAACCTATATAATATTTGACTGTCTTTCTGGTTCTCAAAATGTTTTTCATCAATTTAGCCACATTATCAGTCGAGGATATTCTGCGGTAATTCTTATAAAAGCAATAGATAAAGAAAAAAGTGATGGCATAATTAATTAAATAAGTTGCCACCGTAAATTCTTTGAGGTGAACACGTTCAACACTATTCCAATATTCGTCATCTGTCCAGAAAATGGTAATAAGTGCCCAGAATAAAAATTCCAGAATACTAATTACAAAAATCCATTTAACGATAGAAGAAGAACGCTTCCACAGCATCTTATAAATTTCGTCGTAGGAAAGCTGCGGGATGCTGCCTTCCCGTTTTTTCCAGTCTTTTTTTAATAAATCCAATCCATCCATTATTCTCTAAGGATTTAAAATGTTTTTTAATTTTGTTTTCACCCTGTTCATTTTCACTCTAGCATTTACTTCAGTAATACCAAGGGTTTCAGAAATATCTCTGTAATTTTTGTCTTCGAGATATAAAAAAACAAGTGCCTTTTCAATATCATTTAATTCCTGTATTGCAGAATACATCACTTTAAGCTGTTGCTCGGCTTCATCATCATATTCTTCCGCCTTGATTTTAAAGTCTACAGTATCGAAATCCTGGGTTCTAATACTTCTTTTCTTCTTTCGGTATAAGGTGATCGCAGTATTTAGGGCGACCCTGTACATCCAGGTACTAAATTTTGCTTCGCCCCTAAACTTTGGATAAGCTTTCCAAAGCTGTATGGTTATTTCCTGAAAAAGATCGTTGTGCGAGTCCTGATCGTTCGTATAGATACGGCAAATTTTATGCGCAATATTCTGGTGCTTTTCCAGATTTGTAACAAACTGATGTTCTAATTCCTTATCCACAATAATTGGTTAGCACTTATATGTAGTCCAAGTGCCTGCAATGTTACAAAAAAGTATAAAGTATAGTTAATGATGCCTTATTTTTTCAGGCAAAGCAGGAGAAAACTTAAATTTGGATAGATAACTCTTTAACAGGGGGATTTTAAATCTCACTTATTGAGTAAAACCAACCTTTATGAATATTCCAAGAACAAATTTACCGAGAGTCGTTATAATTGGTGGCGGTTTTGCGGGAATGGCGCTTGTACGTAAACTAATGGGCGAAGATGTACAAACCGTAATTCTGGATCGGCACAACTATCATACTTTTCAGCCTTTGCTTTACCAGGTTTCCACCTCTGGGTTAGAACCAGATTCCATTGCATATCCTATGCGTAAGATTACGCGCAATAGTAAGAAATGCCTTTTTAGAATGGCTGAGGTGAAATCTATAAATCCCGAAAAGAGTTTTATTGAAACTACTATTGGTGATTTGATCTATGATTACCTCGTGATCGCAACCGGTTCTAAAACTAATTTTTTCGGAAATAAAAGTATTGAGAAAAACGGAATGTGGATGAAAACGGTTCCGCAGGCATTGAATATTCGCAGCTTAATTCTCGAAAACTTGGAACAGGCCGTAATTACCGATGATCCTGAAAAACGAAAAGCACTGCTGAATTTTGTATTAGTAGGAGCAGGCCCAACCGGAGTAGAACTTAGCGGCGCAATTGCTGAATTAAAGAACCATATTGTTCCCAACGATTATCCTGATATTAATCCTACTGAGATGAATATTCATCTCCTCGAAGGCCTTGATAGGGTATTACCCCCAATGAGCGAAAAAGCCTCAAGAAAAGCCCACGAATTTCTGGAAGAATTGGGTGTAAAGGTTCACCTGAATACTATGGTGGAAGAATATGACGGGCATTTGGTAACTACTAACACCGATCTTTCTTTAAAAACCGAAACTTTTATCTGGGCTGCCGGGGTAACCGGTGCACCTGTAAAAGGTTTAAAGGCCGGAGCCATGGTTGAAAAGGCAAATAGGTATGAAGTGAATGCTTTTAATCAAATAAACGGTTATGAGAATATTTTTGCTATTGGTGATATTGCGCTAATGCAAACTGAAGATTATCCTAAAGGACACCCTATGGTGGCTCAGCCGGCAATTCAGCAGGGAAAGCATTTGGCCAAAAATATTATAAATATTGTAGAAGGTAAGAAACTGGAAGCTTTTAAATATAAAGATAAAGGAACTATGGCGACTGTGGGCAGAAACCGTGCAGTAGTAGATTTAGACCAGGGTTCCTTTAGTGGGTTTTTCGCCTGGTTTATCTGGATGTTTGTTCATCTTTGGTTCCTTATTGGCTTTAGAAACCGTTTGGTAACTTTCTTTAACTGGCTTTATAATTACTGGAATTACGATAAAGCTGCCCGTCTGATAATCAGACCATTTAAAGGTTATGAAAATCAAATGAAAGTAGATAAAGAAGAGATATAAAAAAAGCAGTTAAGTGACACTATCCCGCAAAGTGTGTAAAGTTAAAATAACAGGGGTTGGACTTTTTTAAAGTCTGACCCTTTTTTCATAGATCGTAAGGAACTGATTTAAGATAATGCCCCAGTTCCTGATAGGCAATGA
>Ga0307486_1001929_pt1 | contig 15080 bp, 9 predicted proteins | sample CBIW02metaG_FD_203663 | JGI IMG/M metagenome (GOLD analysis project Ga0307486, IMG submission 203663) | Sea-ice brine microbial communities from Beaufort Sea near Barrow, Alaska, United States - CBIW 0.2 | ecosystem: Environmental > Aquatic > Marine > Coastal | place: USA: Alaska | collected... | reverse complement strand
TTATTGCCTTGGAAACAGTGGAAACCGCAAGGTTCAATATCTTGGCGAGGTCTTTTAAGGTGCATTTTTTCTCCATAATCAATGAAATGTATAATGAATATCTGATTGTTCCCGGATGGTATCGGCAGCTTGTTCAGCCGTGATGTCCCTTTGCGGGCTTGCAAATAACTCGTAGCCCACCATAAATTTCTTTATGGTTTTTGAACGCAATAAAGGCGGATAAAAAGACATGTGAAAATGCCATTCGGGATGCATTTCACCATCGGTGGGTTGCTGATGGATCCCGGAGGAATAGGGGAAAGAGGTTTCAAAAATATTATCGTATTTAATGCATAAATTCTTAATGATCTCTGCAAAAGCCTGCTCTTCCTCCAAATTCAATTGTCCGATATGCTGATAATGTTTCCTGGGAAGTATCATTACTTCATAAGGCCAAACCGCCCAGTAAGGAACCAATGCCACAAAATGTTCGTTTTCAAGGACAATTCGCTCCTTCAGTTCCAGTTCCTGCTCCAAATAAGTCTGTAACAAACTTTTTTTATTGGCTTCCCAAAATTCTTTAAAATGAGCCGATTTTTTAAGGATTTCCGGCGGAATGGATCTTTGGGACCAGATTTGTCCGTGTGGATGCGGATTGCTGCACCCCATAATTGCGCCTTTGTTTTCAAAGATCTGCACGTAATTGATAGTTGGATGCCCCCCCAATTCCTCATATTCTTTTTTCCAGGTTTGAACCACTTTTACAATATCTTCTACCTTCATAACAGGAAGTGTAAGGGAATGATCTGGAGAAAAACAAACCACCTTGCAAATCCCCGTTTCAGATTCCGCAATTAAAAGGCCGTTGTTGAAATTTTCCTGTTCGCCTGAAGGCAGCAATGAAGGAAAATCGTTTAAAAACGAAAAAGGCTCTTTATAATCTGGGTTCACTTCTCCGCTGGAACGTTTATTTCCGGGGCATAAATAACAATCACTTACATATTCCGGATTTTTTTCTTCACTGTGTTTTTCCGTTTTTCCCTGCCACGGACGCTTGGTTCTGTGTGGAGAAACCAGGATCCATTCCCCGGTTAAAATATTATATCTTCTGTGGGGAGTTTTATTTAGGTTGTTCATTTTCTGGGTATTTATTCTGATTGTTATTCTGATTTTTAAGCAACGAATTCACGAATATTTTTCTTTTTTATAATATTTTGTATCCTGTTTTTCAAGGATAGTCCTTATTCACTGAAACCTAAACAGTTTCAAAAACCTGTTAGGTATAGTCCAGATTCACGCAAAAGCTTATCCTAAACTTTAGACAATAGAGACAGTTTAAACCATAAAACACAAACCTCCTTTTTCTATTTGTCTTGCATCTTGGTTCTTGTCTCTTTATTCTACAATCGTTCCTTCACCCGGAACCACTGTGATCATTTCAGGGATAATATTGAATTCCTTCTGATATGCAATTGAAACGTCTTCGGTAAAATCGGCAATATTCGCTTCTTCAATTAAATTAATTGTGCAGCCTCCAAATCCGCCGCCCATCATTCGGGATCCGTAGATAAAATCTTTTTCTGCTGAAAATTTCACCAGGAAATCCAGCTCCCTGCAACTCACTTCATATAGATCCCGAAGCCCGTTATGGGATTGAAACATCAGTTTTCCGAAAGCTTGCAGCTCACCGGATTTTAATAAATTGGCAGCTTCAAGAACCCGTTTATTTTCCTGCAATACATATAATACACGATTGGATTGTTTTTCCGAAAGTTGCGATTTGCAGGAATCCAGCAATTCCAAGGTCACGTCACGCAGGGTTTTGACTTCTTCGTGTTGATTTTGGATGATTTCCAGGGCAGATTCGCATTCTTTTCGCCTTGTGTTATATTCGCCATCGGCGATGCTATGGGACACTTTGGAATTTATCAGAAGGATCTTACAGGATTTAAAATTTGCGGGAATAAATTCAGCTTCAAGCGAAAGGCAATCCAGCAAGATAAGATGATCTTTTATGCTCATTACAGATGCGTACTGGTCCATAATTCCGCATTGTGAACCCACAAAATTATTCTCTGCGGCCTGCGATAAATTCACGATTTCCTGTTTTGATAAATTCAGATCAAACAATTTGTTCAAACCTGAGGCCAGTCCGCATTCCAGCGCTGCGGAAGAACTAATCCCAGCGCCAATGGGCAGTTCGCTTTTTATGTAGCAATCAAAACCTTCCAGTTTTTTTGATCTTTTTTGAAGCTCGTTCACCACTCCTAAAATATAATTTTCCCAGGTGGAATTACTTTTTTCAATTATCTTTAAATCAAAATTTAAACGGAATTTGAAAGTTTCGCTATAAATGGAACATGAGCTAGGAGTATCGTTTTTCCTGAGTTCAAAATAGATCTTTTTATCGATCGCCGTTGGCATTACAAATCCGTGGTTATAATCGGTATGTTCCCCGATCAAATTAATTCGTCCCGGAGATTTAACTAATACCGCCGGATTATCTGTTTTAAAAAATTTATCGATTTGCATTTTTTAGGTATAATTTATATTTTGTATTAGCATTTGGTTTTGTATTATAATGTAAATACTCTCAAAGGTAATAAATGTATCTTGTACATTAATTTTTTATTACCGAAAAAAGTCGTTTTTTTGTATAAGCTTTAACCAATCTATAATTATGGCTGCCGAAATAGAAGATTATTACGTCCAACAAGATAAGATGTATGTTGCCACAGATTGTATAATCTTTGGTTTTGAAGACGGGAAACTGAAACTTTTGATATTTAAAAGAAGGGTGAAACCATTTATGGGGGAATGGTCATTAATAGGTAGTTTTGTGAAATTAGATGAGGATGTGGATGATGCTGCCAAGCGAGTGCTGGCCGAAATCACAGGCCTAAAAAATGTTTTTATGGAAGAACTGAAAGCTTATGGCCTTGCAAATCGTGATCCCGGATATCGATGTGTTTCCATAGGGCAATATGCTCTGATAAGGATTGAGGATTATGATAAAAAATTGGTTGAAATTCACGGCGCTCATTGGTATGATTTGGACAAAATACCTAATCTGGTGTTGGATCATAACCAAATGGTGCAGGACGCCATGGGTAGATTAAAACGAAAAGCTCGATACCAGCCAATAGGATTTGAATTATTGCCAGAAAAATTCACGATTCCTCAACTTCAGCAGTTGTATGAAGCGATATATCAAATTGAACTTGATGCGCGTAATTTTCGAAAGAAGGTGCTTTCTTATAATGTATTGCTAAAATTAGACGAAAAAGATAAAACATCTTCAAGACGAGGCGCATTTCTTTACAAATTTGATGACATCAATTATCAAAAGTTGCTTAAATCAGGCTATAATTTTGAGGTTTCTTAGTTAAAAAATTTTGTTTTTCGAGGCAATTCATTTTGTGAATAGAAAGTCATTCTAAATATTTCTAATGGATTTTTTGATTCCATAATTCATCAACTGTTTTTTTTTGTATGGCTGAGTTTTTTTTGTTTTTTGTTACACCAAATTTCTAAGTGTTAAAACAAATCGAGTTTCATCTGTTCTTTGGTGAACAGTTTAATTCCAAAATTGGTTATATTTTTAGAGATCTGTAAATGTTTTCTTCCACAGCATTGTCCCTTAATTCCTCATACTACTTTAATTCAATAGTTATTCCTGAAATGTTGTAACATTGAATAAAGTTAAAATAAAAGATTTTTATATTAACTTTATTCAGTAAGCCTTTTTGTTTTCTATAGAAGGCTCGACAACCTTTCTAAACATATTAACTTCAACGGAGTACCTCGTGAAGAAAAATACCTTTATCCGATTTTATTACCACCACTGCGCCTATTATATTTCCCAAATCGACCTGTGTCTGTTTCTATAAGGAAATCCTCGATCCTTTGATACTGTCGGTATTGCCACATATTGTTTAGGAATGTGTGGTCCTGACCTATTGGATAAAGTTAAATGCTTTCTTTGGGAATACTTTGGGTGAGTCTATCGTATTCCTTTAACCAATCATGCTTCTGTACTGCAGGAGTATATGTATTCTTATTTAACAAGTTATCTGTATTGCAGATGGGAAGAAGCATCCTGAACATCAAATCTCTTAAAGGAAACATTATCATAGACTTCCTAATGTTCTTTATAATCAAAGTCTGATTCCTAGTAACTTATTGATGGGTTATCATAAATGTATAAATTACATTTTTGTTTTGATTTAATATTGGAATTCAATCTAAATTTATATTTAAGATAATTAAAAGGTTAAAAAAACAATCTATTGGGAAAAGGTAATTGGTGAAATTAATAGATTTTAAAAGATTTTCACCGTGATATATGTGATGTCAGGATTTAATATTTCTTCTAATATAGAGATTTTGGATTTTTATTGATGCAAAATTTATAATTTTTCTATCTATGAAAACTAAAAATTTAATATACAAAATTCAAGTCTTAGGAGTAAACAGGCATTTTTGGTCAGTTAGTTAGGTTTGTTACTGTAAAATCTTTATAAATATATCAAATATTAAAAACCCCTAAATAAAACATTTTATTTAAATTTCTTCTGAGAATAAAATATTAGGCTTCAATTTTTTTTATTTTACTTAATAGAATAAAAATAAAACCTAAAATATTTTGTTAATTAAAAAAAAAGGGTAAAATTTACATTTATAATAAAACTAGTACAAAAACTAGATCATAAAATTATCCGTAACAAAAATTAATTATTAATATGGGAAAATTCAAGCCAAAATTTAAATTATTTTTCTTGGGGGTGTTCTTATTAAGCAGTAGCCTGTTTCAGGCATATGCCCAAACATCAACACTTTCAGGAAAAGTAGTATCAGCAAACGATGAAATACCACTACTTGGAGTAACGGTAATGATTCAGGGAACTAATAATGGGGTAGTGACCGATTTTGATGGCAATTATGAGATTCAAATTTCAAAAAGCGATGCCGTTGTAGAATTTTCTTATATAGGGTTTAAAACTCAGGTGATTCCTGTAAACAATCAAAAAATTATTAACATCTACTTACTAGAGGATTTGTCAAATTTGGATGAAATAATCGTAGTTGGATATGGTACACAACAAAAAAAGGATTTGACAAGTGCAATTTCTGTAGTGAATTCGGATCAAATTCAGAAAAGACAAAGTACAACAGTTGCTGAAAGCCTTCAAGGACTTGCATCAGGTGTTAATGTGCGGGGCGGAGGGCAACCAGGTCAGGAGGCAAGAATTGAAATCCGAGGACTTAAAAACCTTCAGAATGCAAATCCGTTATATGTTATTGATGGATTGATTACAACAGCCAACAGAGATTTTAACCCCAATGATATTGAGTCAATTCAGATTCTTAAAGATGCAGCAGCAGCTGCCATATATGGTTCGAGAGCTGCGAACGGTGTTATAATCATTACTACTAAAAAGGGTAAAAAAGGACCATTACAGATTAATGTAAGTTCTAAGTTAAGTCTTACTGAAGTTCCTCAATATGATCTGGCAGGACAGGAGGAATTCGTGAGATTAAATAATATGGCTTACGACAACGCCGGAATTCCCAGACAAGATCTTAATCTTGATGTAAATACTGATTGGCAAGAGGAGGTATTCCGTACTGGGTTGATTCAAGATCAAAACGTTAGCTTTTCAGGAGGTGGCGAGAATTCTTCTTATTTTATGTCTGGAAACTATTTTGGAAATAAAGGAACAGTAATCGATACGAAATTTGAACGTGTGTCTTTTCGTGTAAATAGTAGTGGTGAAAAAGGAATTTTCAGCGTGGGGGAAAACCTTGCAATATCAAATTCCAATAATAATGAAATTGGAGGACCCGAAGCATTGCGCGGAAATCCATTTATAGATGTGGTAAGGTTATTCCCTACCATTCCGGTCCGTGATGAAAGTAATCCTGGAGGATATGGTTATGGTAAATCTGGTGTAGCAAATACCTTTGGAGCGAACCCAATAGCCATATCGAATCTTATAGATCAAACTATTGAGAACTTAAGGATTAGGGGGAATGTATGGGCGGAAATTGATCCTTTTCCCTTTTTGAAATATAGAGTAAGTTTTGGGTATGAAACTAGTTTTGACAATTTCAAATATTTACGGAAAGAAGGTAGTTGGACATTGAATCAACCTTTTGATCCTTCATTTACAAGTCAAAATAGAGCTCAATCACAAACCGAACTTCTCGAAAATACACTTGCTTTTGATAAAAAGTTCGGCAAGCATGATATCTCATTGCTTCTAGGAACAACTTATCAGAAGGACACATATGAACAAATTAATGGATTAAAAAGAAATTTACTTATAAATCCTAACACTGGTAATTATTTTGATGTTCTTGATTTAGGTGATCAGGCACAGGTTGGTGGTTTCAAAAATGAAGCATCTCTTCTCTCCTATCTTGGAAGGTTTGAATACAACTATGATGATCGCTATTTATTAAATGCTGTTTTTAGAAGAGATGGATCATCAAGATTCAGTGATGAGAATAAATGGGCTACTTTCCCTTCCCTTTCAGCAGCCTGGAGATTAAGCAATGAATCATTTTTTAATATTGAGAATATAAGTGAACTTAAACTTAGAGTAAGTTATGGTGAACTTGGTAGTGGAAATATAGGAAATTACGAATACCAAGGATTTATCAATACCTTTGGTGCAATTGTAATGGGTAATGGGCAAAGTTTATTTCCTTCAGCCACCCAGATTCGGCTTGCAAATTCACAACTTAGATGGGAAACACTTAAGCAAACTAATATTGGAGTAGATCTTAGTATGTTCAATAACAAACTACAATTTACTGCAGATTATTTTATTGCAAGAACAGAAGATGTATTATTTGGTTTCCCAATTCTTCTTTCTACCGGTAATGATGGTGGAAATCCTATTGCCAATGCTGCAACTGTAGAAAATAGAGGGTTTGAGTTTAATGTGTCTTATAATAAAGTGGTAAATGATGATTTAAGCTTTAATGCCTCGGTCAACCTTACCACACTGGACAATGAGCTTGTAAATTTAGGTAGCGGATTAAATGAAAGTATTCAGGGTAATACTATTACCCGTGTCGGCGGTCCGGTTGGTATGTGGTATGTTCTTCAAACCGATGGACTTTTTCAAAATCAGGAGGAAATCGACAATTATACCAATTCTGAAGGAGACGTGATCCAACCTGGTGCTTTGCCAGGAGACATTCGTTTTAGGGATATCAATGACGATGGAGAGATCACAAATAAAGATAAGGAGATAGTGGGAAGTCCTTGGCCAGATTTTGAAATGGGTCTGAATGTAGGACTTAATTACAAAAATTTTGACTTTTCAATGAACTGGATTGGTTCCTTTGGGGCAACAGTCTTCAATGGATATAGAAGTATCGTCGACCGATTTGATGATGATAGTAACTATAGGGCAGGAGTCCAGCCTTGGACACCAGAAAATCCGAATACAGATTTTCCACGGGTTGCAAAAGGAACTACACTTAATTCGAGAGCTGATAGTGATAGATGGCTGGAAGACGGCAGCTTCGCACGATTGAAGTATATTGGTTTAGGCTATAATATTCCAGCAAATACATTAGAAAAAATCGGTTTTTCAAAAGTGCGTTTAAGTATTTCAGCACAAAATATAATCACTATAACAAATTATCAAGGTCTTGATCCTGAGTTTAGTAATAGCAATATTTTCCAGAGAGGAGTTGATCTTGGGGCTTTTCCTAATGTTCAAACATATTCATTAGGCGTAGAATTTGGTTTCTAAATAAATATAACAATGATGAAGAAGTTACTAATAAATTTAACAGTTATCTGTTCACTCTTAGCAGTAGTATCCTGCCAGGAAGAGGAACTTGATCTTAAGAACCCGAATGCGCTAACTACTGATCAGTTTTGGGTTACTCCAAACGATGCTGAGTTAGGGGTGAATTCTATTTATGCTATGTTTTATAAGGATGGCTTATGGACACGCTGGATGTATTTTAGATTGGATCTAACCTCTGATGAAGGTTTTAGTACTAGTCCCTGGATAGAACTTGCGGATTGGACCAGATTCAATTATATAAATTATAATTTCTGGGAAGGAAATGGTGTCACCTGGAGAGATTCTTATAAGGCAATTTTCAGGGCCAATCAGGTTCTGGCCAATGTGCCGGAGATTGAATTTGAGGATGAAACCAGAAAACAAACGATTCTAGCTGAAGCTAAATTTTTAAGGGCGTTTCATTATTATTATGCCGGTTTACTTTGGGAAAATATACCCCTAGTGCTCGAACCTTCAAGGCCCGATGATCTTCCGCAGCAGGTTACAAAAGAGGAAGTCTTTGCTCAGGTAGAAAAGGATTTAAACGAAGCCTTTACAGTTTTACCTATGCAATGGAGCGCCGAAAATGTGGGAAGGCCTACAAAAGGTGCAGTAAAAGCAATGCTCGCAAAAGTTTATATGCAACAGCATAGGTGGAATGAAGCAAAAACAGCGCTGGAATTTCTCGTGACTGGCGAGGGTGCAAATTATATGCTTGTAAATAATTACAAAGACAATTTTACCGATATTAATGAAAATAACTCAGAGTCTGTATTCGAAATTCAGTTTGGCGAACAGCGTCGCGGCGGTACAGGCGAAGATCCTGATGCTTCTGTATCTAGCAACAGAGCCCAGTTTTTTGCGCCTAGAGGTATTGGGTGGTCCGACGGACAGGCCAGATTCTGGCTAGTTGATGCCTTTAAGGATGAGAAAACCATTGCTGGAGAATTGGATCCTAGATTACAACATTCTTTATTCTACCCAAGCCTTTTTGAAGACTTTGGAGATAAGACTTATGGCAGAGATTGGGAGTGGGGAGAAGGTGAAGCATGGTTTAGAAAAGGGGCCAGAGACTACAAAAGAGATAATGAAGATTATTATTCTGCTGTAAATTATAGACTTATTCGCTATGCCGATATCTTACTTCGCTATGCTGAAGTTCTAAATGAATTGGAAATGACCTCAGAAGCTTACCAATATGTTGATATAGTTAGAGCAAGGGCTAATATGGCCCCTTTAGCAAATACTTATCCTGAAATTGGAAATGACAAGGGTAAATTCCTTGATCGTCTTAAAATTGAAAGAGTACTTGAGTTATCGGGGGAGAGTGTAAGATGGGAAGACCTTAAACGATGGGGTGATCTTGAAAATCAGGCATCTATCGATAAAATAGCAGAAAGGGATCCCGATTTTAACAATTTTGAAATTGGCAAGAATATTAGATTGCCAATTCCTCAGGTTGAAGTTGAAAATAATCCAAATCTGGATCAGAACCCTCAATATTAATTATTAATCCCTGAAGCATTGTATTAGCCGCTTCAGGGATTTTTTTTAAAAAATAAATCAATGAAAACGAGAAATTTCTTTTTACTATTAATTATGTCTTGTGCTCTTTTCTCCTGTAAGCAAACGGAGAAAAAAACGGAAGATTTAGTGGTTGATTCTAAGGAAAATATCTTAGAATCAAAAGAAGTATGGAGTAAGGAAAAGGCTAATGAATGGTATAGTAAACAACCTTGGCTTGTTGGTGCAAATTATAATCCAAGAACAGCAATCAATCAACTGGAGATGTGGCAGGAAGGTACTTTTGATCCTGAAACCATCGATGAGGAACTTGGCTGGGCCGAAGACATAGGAATGAATACTATGCGTGTGTATATTCATGATCTGTTGCATAAAAACGATCCAGAAGGATTGTTTAAAAGAATGGATGAATTCCTCAAGATTGCAGATAATCATGGAATTAAAACATTATTTGTTCTATTCGATTCCTGCTGGGATCCATTTCCTAAGTCAGGAGAACAACGAGCTCCAAAACCACATTTACATAATTCAGGATGGGTACAAAGCCCGGGTCAGGAAGTATTGCAGGATAGTTCGCAATATGGTCGACTTGAGAAATATGTAAAAGAAACAATTGGGGCATTCAAAAATGATGATCGTATTCTTGGATGGGATGTATGGAATGAACCTGATAATATGACGGGACCTTCCTATGAGGATGTGGAAATACCAAATAAAGTAGAACTGGTTTTACCGCTTCTGAAGGATGTCTTCATTTGGGCTAGATCAGTGAATCCTTCACAACCATTAACTTCAGGAGTATGGATTGGAGATTGGAGCGATCCGGAAAAAATGGAGCCAATGCATATAATGCAGTTGGAACAATCGGATATCATTACGTTCCACAATTATGACACACCAACGGATTTCGAAAAGAAGATCAAAGAATTACAACGCTATGGAAAACCAATTCTTTGTACGGAATATATGGCCAGGCCTAATGGAAGTACTTTTGAGGGATTTCTTCCTATTGCAAAGGAATATAATGTGGGGATGTATAACTGGGGCTTTGTAGATGGTAAAACACAAACCAAATATCCATGGGATAGCTGGACGAAAACTTACACTTCAGAACCAAATGTATGGTTTCATGAGGTTTTCAGGGAAAATGGCGAGCCCTATAAGAAAGAAGAAACTGAGCTTATTAAGGAACTTACGTCAGCGGTTGACACTCGCTAATATTTGAAGTCTCAAACTGTAACTACCATAAGGACTAATTTATGAGAAAATTTCAATTAATATTTTTGCTACTTGGTTTTTCTAACGTATTTTCTCAACAACCGGATCCACCGGGACAGGTTAATGTTGAAGAAAAGCCGGTAAATGAAGCTTATCTTTTTGCGCATATGACTCACCAGGATTACGGGAGATTATACTATTCTGTGAGCAAAGATGGATTGCACTGGCAAAACTTGAATGGAGGGGAGAGCGTTTTTGACGATTATCATGGACATCCCGATATTGTAAAAGGGCCAAATGGGAAATATTATATTGCAGGTAATACTAGCGATTCATCACCAGAAATTAATATCTGGATTTCTGAAGATTTGATAACCTGGAAAAAGCATGCTGTGTATACTCCAGATCTAAAGGCTACACCAGGTTATGATGAAGCATTGCAAAGAATTGGCGCACCAAAACTTTTCTATGATGAAGAATCTTCACGGTTTATAATGACCTGGCATACGCCTCACAAAGAAGGGACCGAAGAGGATCCTGAACGTTATTGGGCAAGTCAGCGAACATTGTATGTGCTTTCAAAAGATCTCAAAATTTTCGAAGGTCCGCCAAAAATGCTATTTGATTGGAATATTGGAACTATTGATGTAATTATCAGAAAGGTGGAAGGCAGTTATTATGCAATCTTAAAGGATGAGACCTATCCAACACTTTATTGGCCTACAGGAAAAACAATCCGTATATCAAAATCTAGTTCGCTTTTAGGACCGTATTCTCTTCCTCAGGATCCAATAAGCCCGAATTTTCGGGAAGCGCCTAGCTTGATCCCATCTCCAAATGGTGAGATATGGTATTTGTACTACGAACAATATCCTGGTGTGTCATACGGCCTCTCAATTTCAGATAATTTAAATGGACCCTGGTATCAGGCTTCAGGTTATACTTTTTTTAGTGACTGGGATAAATACAGTTTGCCAGAGAAAGTTAGACATGGTTGCATGATCACCATTACAAATGAAGAATATAATAACTTGGTGAATGAATTCGGAATTACCACGAAAGAAAAAAAGTAAAGTAGGCTTATGGATTCTTTAAAAAAATCATTCTTTATATTTTACATGATCTGCATATTCAGTTGTTCAGGAGATAGTGCCGTACCTAAAAGTGGCCAGTCTGATGACGAACCTGTTTCAGAAATTGAATCCAGGGAAGCCATTACAGGAATTAGAATTGCCTGGGATTTTAATACAAAAACTTTGATTTCCGAAGAAAATGATATGGGGTACAATGGGTATCCAAGGTTAATTCAGCTTCAAGATGAATCACTATTGGTGGTTTATGAATCAAAGGGTGATGTTATAGTAAAGAAGAGCGGTGATAATGGTAAAAATTGGTCAGGCCCAATAACAGTTGTTGAAGATAGCGAAGGAGTTAATATGGCAACTCCCGATTTAATACAACTGCAAAACGGGTCTATTCTGATTATGTATAATCCACGACCTGGAGAAACCGCACCTCCTTCTAAAAAATTTTTAATCAAAACTATTTTGAGTAATGATAATGGGGTGAACTGGCAGAATGACCAAATAGTCTATGAAGGAGATACTGAATTTGAAAATGGTGTTTGGGAACCTTCCGCAATACAACTTCCGGATGGCGAAATTCAATTGTTTTTTTCTAATGAAAACATTTATCGGAATTCAAATGAACAAAATATTTCTTTGTTAAGATCTAAACATAATGGGATCACTTGGACAACAGAGCCTGAAATTGTGAGTTTTAGGCCTGGTAGTCGCGACGGTATGCCATCTCCTTTGTATCTACAGAATCAGAATGAAATTATCTTTTCTATAGAGGATAATGGTAGCAATAATCAATTCAAACCTTACATAATTAGAAATTCTGTTTCAGAAACCTGGAGTCAACCCATTGGAGGCAATAGTGTAAACAGAAATTATGCCTTGAAAGAGCGATTGGAAGAATCAGAATATGCAGGTGCTCCGTATTTGGCCCAATTGCAAACAGGAGAAACACTACTCTCTTATCAGGGAACTGATAATCGGAATGGCAATGACTTAAATAATGCGGATATGAAAGTTACAATTGGAAATGAGAATGGGAAAAATTTCAATAGAATTTCAACTCCTTTCTTAATTCCTGAGGGAAAATCTGCACTATGGAATAGTATTACCGTACTGGATAATAATACAATCATAGCCCTTACCACAACGAATGCATTTTCTGCTAGCAATGCTTCTGAAGTCTGGATGATCAAAGGTCAGGTTATTCCGGAATTGGAGGCAGAAAAGACTTCCTTAGAAATTGACGGAGAAATTACTGAAGATATATGGCAACAGACTTTTCCAGTTTTTATTGGTCAAAAAAGTTCCACTCAACTTCTTGTAAATGTTTCAGTCGATGATGAAAACCTTTATTTGCTTTCTAAAATTGCAGATGCAACAGTATCAACTAATTCTCAGAATATAGTTAATAATGACGGCATTGTAATTTATTTAGACCCTTCTAACCAAAATCTTATAACACCGGGTGCTGGAATATTTAAAATTATTGTTTCGGCAGATAATCAGGTTAAGGCTTATGAAGGAAAAGATTCAAAATGGAGTGAATTTGACATGCCAAACATACAAACAGAGGTAATAATTAATGGGGAGGGGTATAAACAGGAAATTTCTATTCCGTGGAATTCACTTGGCGGAAAACCAGCTTCAAATTCCCGAATAGGTTTCAATGTTGAACTCACAGAAAGAGGTAATTCCAATTATGTAGAAACTATTTCAGCTACAGAACCGGAGGCTCCCTATACTTGGTTAAATTTAAAAATATAATTGATGAAAAGGAAAAACAAATATTTAGTTAGCCTACTTTTAATGCTTATATCAGCAAGCGGATTTGCTCAATCCGGCACTTTTACTAATCCAATTTTGCCATCTGGAGCTGATCCTTATAGTACCTTTTTTCAAGGGTATTATTATTATACCCATACCCTTCAGAACAGGCTTGTTTTATGGAAAACTAAAAATCTGGCCAATATAGCAAATGCAGAAAGTAAAACCATTTGGACTCCCCCTGAAGGAACTATGTACTCAAAAGAAATCTGGGCCCCGGAGTTTCATATAATTGACGGCAAATGGTATGTATATTTTGCTGCTGACGATGGAGACAATGAGAATCACCGAATGTATGTACTTGAAAATGATAACGAAGACCCTTTTATAGGGGAATGGAAATTTAAAGGGAAGGTTGCTGCCTGGCCAGACCGATGGGCAATAGACGGAAATGTGTTTAAGTACCAAAATGAACTCTACATGATTTGGTCTGGATGGGAAGGACATACTAACGGGCAGCAGAATATATATATCGCACAAATGAAAAATCCCTGGACAATTGAGGGGAAGCGTGTTCTAATTTCTGATCCTACTTATGTTTGGGAAAAGCAAGGAGATTTGGATGATGATGATAATCCGCCTCATGTTAATGTAAATGAAGGCCCCCAGTATTTAGAACGTAATGGCAATATCTTTATAGTTTTCTCAGCCAATGGATGCTGGACCGATTATTATTCACTGGGCTTGCTTAGCCTGAAAGGAGATGATATTCTGGATCCTGCGTCCTGGATAAAACATGCTGATCCTATTTTTAAAAAATCAGAAGAAAATTCCGTTTATGCACCCGGTCACAATTCTTTTTTCAAATCCCCCGATGGCTCTGAAGATTGGATTCTTTACCATGCAAATTCAAATCCAGGAGAAGGTTGTGGTACAGATAGATCGCCCAGAATGCAAAAAATAGAATGGAATGAAGACGGAACACCAAACCTTGGAATACCGGTTTCAGCACAAACAGTATTAGAAATACCATCAGTAAAATAATATCATTATGAAAAAAATTATTCTTACAACCTTATTAGTAGTAATTGCATTAGGAAGTTTAAATGCACAGGAGCGTTGGAGCCGTGAAAAGGCCCAGGATTGGTACAACCAGCATGATTGGCTTTCGGGAGCGAATTTTCTTCCGAGTACAGCAATTAATCAGTTGGAAATGTGGCAGAAAGATACCTTTGACCCTGAAACAATAGATCGCGAACTTGGTTATGCAGCACAAATAGGATTTAATACTATGAGAGTTTATCTACACAGTCTTGCGTACAAAGCAGATAAAGAAGGTTTTAAATCCAGAATGGAAGAATATCTTAAAATTGCAAACTCCCATAATATTAAAACAATATTTGTGATATTCGATGATGTATGGGATGCTGATCCTAAAATAGGTAAGCAACCAGAGCCTAAGCCTGGAACCCATAATTCCGGTTGGGTGCAGGATCCCGGTTATCCTGAATCTGTAGAGATGGCAGATTCTAAAGAACTTGAAATCTATGTTAAAGATATACTGAATTCATTTGGTAATGATGATAGGGTATTGCTCTGGGATCTCTACAACGAACCGGGAAATAACGATAAAGGCAATGAATCTATGGTTTTGCTGAAAAATGTTTTTAAATGGGCACGGGAGGCGAATCCTTCTCAACCC
>Ga0307486_1001927_pt1 | contig 15086 bp, 14 predicted proteins | sample CBIW02metaG_FD_203663 | JGI IMG/M metagenome (GOLD analysis project Ga0307486, IMG submission 203663) | Sea-ice brine microbial communities from Beaufort Sea near Barrow, Alaska, United States - CBIW 0.2 | ecosystem: Environmental > Aquatic > Marine > Coastal | place: USA: Alaska | collected... | reverse complement strand
CTGCAGAATCATTTAATGCAAAAATTAAAGCCTTTAGAACACAGTTCAGGGGAGTGAAAAATATAGAATTCTTTCTATACAGATTGACCAATATATTTGCTTAGTCCACAACAATTGTTCTTGATCCGTTATGCTACTGTGCAACATATCCCAATTCGAGCCACCCAAAAACAAAAAAAGCTTCCCATTTCTGAGAAGCTTTTTCCTTGTGCGGGCGGGGAGACTCGAACTCCCACACCTTGCGGCACCAGATCCTAAGTCTGGCGTGTCTACCAATTCCACCACGCCCGCATTAAAATTTCACAACACTTAGGACTCGTTGTAAAATCTGCTTAACACTGTAAGCGGCTGCAAATATACATAAATGTTTCAATTTTCAAATAGCACTTAGGGAAAATATCAATTTTGTACCTTTGATTTCTTCTGAAAATAAAAAGTTTCAGAATGAAAGCTCGGTTTTGGGATTTTTAAGGACTTCCGCTTCCTGTAGCTATCATCAAAGGATCAAATGATTACAAGGAAAAATTCCGTTTAAATTAATATAAAACAACAAAAATATTCAAATGAAAGATGTAAAAGAATATGTAGAAAAAAATAAGGACCGGTTTGTTTCCGAATTGGTTGAATTGCTTAAAATCCCTTCCATAAGCGCCGATCCGGCCTATAAAAAGGATATCTTAAAAACTGCCGATGCGGTTAAAAAAAGAATGGAAGAAGCGGGCTGCGACCTAGTTGAAATATGCGAAACCCCCGGAAATCCTATTGTGTACGGGGAGAAAATAATCGATAAAAATTTACCCACTGTCCTCGTTTATGGGCATTACGATGTGCAACCACCGGATCCATTGGATCTATGGGATAATCCGCCTTTTGAGCCGGTAATTAAAAAAACCGCGGCCCATCCCGAAGGTGCTATTTTTGCCCGTGGCGCCTGTGACGATAAAGGACAGATGTACATGCACGTGAAAGCGCTGGAATATATGACCAAAACCGGCCAATTGCCCTGCAACGTGAAATTCATGATTGAAGGCGAAGAAGAGGTTGGGAGCGAAAGCCTGGGTTGGTTCATTGAACGCAACAAAGAAAAACTCGCCAATGATGTGATCCTGATCTCTGATACGGGAATGATTGCGCCGGATACACCTTCAATTACCACAGGCCTACGCGGATTGAGCTATGTTGAAGTGACGGTAACCGGACCAAACCGCGATTTGCACAGTGGATTATACGGGGGAGCCGTGGCAAACCCTATCAATGTTTTGGCAAAAATGATCGCTTCCCTGACCGATGAAAATAATCACATCACCATTCCCGGTTTTTATGATAAAGTAGAGGAATTGAGTAAAGAGGAACGCGCAAAAATGGCGGAAGCTCCTTTTGATCTGGATAGATATAAAAAAGCCCTGGATCTTGATGATGTATATGGCGAAAAAGGCTATTCTACCAATGAACGCAATTCCATCAGGCCTACTTTGGATGTCAATGGAATTTGGGGTGGATATACCGGGGAAGGAGCAAAAACCGTGATCGCGGGCAAAGCACACGCAAAAATAAGTATGCGTTTGGTACCAGATCAGGACTGGAAAGAAATTACCGAACTCTTTAAAAAACATTTTGAAAGTATCGCGCCAAGAGGGGTGAAAGTAGAGGTGAACCCTCATCACGGCGGACAGGCATATGTAACGCCAATAGACACTTTAGAATATAAAGCTGCAAACGACGCTTATGTTGAATCTTTTGGCAAAACGCCAATTCCCCAACGCAGCGGTGGAAGTATTCCTATTGTCGCTCTTTTTGAAAAAGAATTGAAGAGCAAAACCATCCTGATGGGCTTTGGACTGGACAGCGATGCAATTCATTCTCCAAATGAACATTTTGGGGTTTGGAATTTTTTAAAAGGGATCCAAACAATTCCTTTGTTTTACAAGCATTTCACAAAACTTACCAAAAAATAAGTTGTTGTCAATTATAAAAAAAGCGGTTGTGAAATACTTTCACAACCGCTTTTTTTATTGTTATTTTCCTGAAAAAGTTTACATTTTTTTGACAAATTTGGTAAGGATCACAATGTCCTGACCATCAACTTTTCCTTCAATATGTTCGGCATTATCATAATCCAAAGCTACACGGCGAACTACGACTCCTCTTTTTGCAACTATACTTGAACCTTTCACGTTCAAATCCTTTATTAGAACCACATTGTCACCTGCTTCTATGGTAACTCCGTTGCTGTCTTTATGAATCACCTGATCGGGAGCTGCCGTTTTTGTTTCTCCGGCTGTAGCCCAGGCCTTTAGATCGTCTTCCATATACATCATGTCCAGCAGATCCTGTGGCCAACCTTCAGCCTTCAGTCGGTTTAGCATTCTCCAGGCCATCACCTGCACTGCGGGAACAGGACTCCACATACTGTCATTTAAACAGCGCCAGTGATTGGCTTCTGTTTTTTCCGGACCTTCAATTTGTTCCTTGCAGGTAGCGCAAATTAAAATTTTATTTTCAGAATCTTTAGGAGATTCAGGCACTTCATAAACTTGCAGATCATCTTGTGAGGTACAAAGTTCACATTTTGAGTTGCTTCTTTGAAATAATTCTTGTTCGAGGCTCATAATAAATAATTTTATGTGGCAAAGGTAAAAGAAACCTTTTAATACTGCGCTAGTTTAATTGGCACTTAACTAAGGATACAGAGAAACGGTAAAGTTTAATTTCGGAAAATAAAGTTGCTCTATGTTTGTAGAATTAAAATAATATTCTACATTTGTAGAATATCAATTAAATATCTATAAAATGCAATTATCTAATTCTGAAGAACAATTAATGCAAATACTCTGGAAACAGGAAAGAGCTTTAATGAAAGATCTTATTGAAGCTTATCCAGAGCCTAGGCCTGCAACCACAACTATTGCTACCTTGTTAAAAAGAATGCAGGATAAGAAATTTGTCGATTATATTCAGTTGGGAAGATCCCGGGAGTATTTTCCTTTGGTAAAGAAGAAGGATTATTTTTCAAAACACGTAAATGGTTTGATCAAAGATTTCTTCAACGACTCGGCCTCGCAATTTGCATCCTTTTTTACAAAGGAAACCAATCTTAGTAAAAAGGAATTGGAAGAGTTAAAAAGGATCATAGATCAGGAAATTAAAAGCAAATAGTTATGGAGCACTATCTAATAAATTCGGCTGCATGCCTCGCAATTCTCCTGCTTTTTTACAAGTTATTTTTAGAAAAGGAACAAATGCACCATATAAAAAGAGGGTATTTACTTATCGCTGTTATTGCGTCTATAAGTATTCCTTTAATTACTATGACCACTTATGTAGATACTCAAGCTTTCCTGTTTCTAACTGAAAACACTAATTCTGCTGAGGTTTCAGAGAAAATTCTTGCTTCAAAAATTAACTGGAACTTGATCCTTTGGACAGTCTACGGAATAGGAGTACTGTTCTTTAGTATAAGATTCTTTTTCAATTTACACTCCATGGTTTTAAGGATCAGGAAAAATCCAAAGCTTAAACATACTCAGTTTGTTACGGTATTGTTGAAAACTGATATTACTCCGCATACGTTCTTCAGGTATTTATTCTTCAATAAACAGGCATATGAAAAGCACTTAATTCCTTCAGAAGTACTTATGCATGAACAAACACATGCGAAGGAACTTCATAGCTTAGATATCCTTTTAATAGAACTCTTGCAGGTGGTATTTTGGTTCAATCCGCTGCTCTATCTGGCGAAAAGTGCTATTAAATTGAATCACGAATTCCTTGCAGATAAGGCCGTGATACAAACCGGGATTGAAACTACAACCTATCAAAAAACCTTGTTGGCATTCTCATCAAATGCTGAAGCAAGCAATCTGGCAAATGCCTTTAATTATTCATCAATCAAAAAACGATTTACAGTTATGAAAACACAAACGTCAAAAAAAATGATACTGGTAAAAACCATATTGGTTATTCCATTACTTGCACTATTGCTTTATAGCTTTAGCAGTAAGAAAGAAGTTAGTAAGCTAGCTAATTCGGATACTAGTGATGTAATATCAGAACCGAAAGTTCCAGTTTTGGTTCAAGATATTGCAACCGAAAAGATGGTAAAAGAATATAACAAGATAGCTGAGAAATATAATACGTTGCCAAAAAGCGAAAGGACAATTAGCAGGGAAGAATTAGGGCGAATGGTCTATATCTATGACAGAATGAATAAAGAGCAAAGAGATAGCTCTGAAAAATTTCCTGAAATAATTATTCCAAAGAATGCTCCAGCACCACCTATGCCAACTATGGAAAATGATTTAGGTGGGATTGTGCCGCCTCCACCACCGCCACCAGCATCGGAACATGATCGTGCCGCGGCTCCCCATCCAGCTGCAGATATGATACCACCACCACCAATTCCTGCGGTTCATATGAAAGAACTTGCAGAAAGAGGAGCTGTTTTTTATTTTGAAGGCAAACAAATTACGGGAAAAGAAGCAATTGGAATTGCGAAGAAAATTAAGGCAATTAATATTCAGGTGAAGGATCACGATTCTAAAAAACCAATAGTGACCTTATCTAAAGACCCAATTGTGGTAGAATAAGTCCTGTCCTTTTAATTATTGGGATTTCTCTACTACGCCCGAAATAACAATTTTTTGAGTTTGTCATCTCGATTATCGGGAGAGATTTCAATGGAGTTGGATGCTTCAGGTAAAGAAGAGATTTCTCAGTCACCAAAAGCTCCTTCGAAATGACAATTGAACAAAACTAAAAAAGGTGATTTATTTTATTTGAAACTACTAAGAGGTTCTTTTAACGAAGAACCTCTTTTTTATTGTTGAATATTTTTTCCCTTCTCAATATAATTGTTTACCAACTCCTCCATAATGGTCAGGGTAACTGTTCCCTGGCTCAGGATCACCTCATGAAAATCGCGGATATCGAAATTCTCTCCTAATTCTTTTTCGGCTTTTTCACGTAACTCCCGAATCTTCAGTTCTCCAATTTTATAGGATACTGCTTGTCCCGGCCATGAAATATAACGGTCCACTTCGGTATTGATCTCATGAAAGGAAAGGGCTGTATTAATTCTTAAAAAGTCAACTGCTTGTTCTTTGGTCCATCCTAAAGCATGAATTCCTGTGTCTACTACCAATCTGCAGGCTCGCCATTGCTCATAGGTGAGTTTACCAAACATTTCATAAGGGGTGGTGTACAATCCCATTTCTTCAGCTAAAAACTCGGAGTATAAACCCCAGCCTTCACCGTAGGCCGAAAGATAAAAGTTCCGCCTGAATTCCGGAATGCTGTCCCCCAATTCCCCGTTTAGTGAAATTTGCAGATGATGTCCGGGAACGGCTTCGTGCGCGGTCAGGGAAGGCAAAACATAGAGAGGCCTGCTTGGCAAATCGTAGGTGTTGACCCAATAATATCCTGGTTGGGTATCATCCTGTGCCGAAATATATCTTCCGGTGGTATATTTTGGCGCGATGGCATCTGGTACCGGAGCTACGCCATAAGGTTTACGCGGTAGTTTTTTGAAGAATTTAGGAAGTTGCGCATCTATTTTTTTTGATATATTCCGGGCTTCTTTCAACAAATTTTCCGCAGAAGTGGCGTAAAACTGATCATCGGTCCTTAAAAATGCAATAAATTCATCAAAACTGCCTTCAAAATTTACTTCAGCGATAATTTTCTTCATTTCAGCATTTATCCGAGCCACTTCTTCTAAACCGATCTGATGAATTTCTTCAGCAGTTAAATTCAATGTGGTATAATAATTCAGGCGATTCTGATAATATTCCCGTCCATTTGGGATTTCCGAAACTCCTATGCTGTTCCTGGCTTTGGTCAAATATTCGGTTTCAAAGAATTTTTTTATCCGTTTAAATTGAGGGACCACGTTTTTGTCAATTGCAGTTTCAGCAGCCTGAAGCACCGAATCCCTTTGTTCCAGACTAAGCCCGGTAGGTAAATTTTTAAAGGGCGAATAGTAATAACTTTCCTTGGCGTTTTTTACGATCTGGTCGTTATAAGTAGTTTCATAACCTTTAAAAATGACCTTAGGTTGCGTGATTCCCTTTTCAATTCCTTCCCTTAAAAGCGCCAGATGCTGATCTACATAAACCGGGATCGCATTGAGTTTGTTCAAATAGGCTTTCACCTGGCCGTAATTTGCAAGATCCCTAACCTGATATGGCAAACTAAGATGAAAACCGACATCAGATAGCAACGGATTTAAATAAGCTTCGTATTTATAAAAATCGACGGTTTCCTGAAGTTTGAATTTTAGAAGTTTCAGGGAAATCTGTTCGGTTTGGGACAGCTCTTTTTTCTGAATTGTTTCCAGTTCTTTTAATGTTTCCAAAGCAAAAACAGATTCCCTGCGGTAAAATTCCTCAGTAAATAAACCCAACGGAAATTCTTCCTTGTCATAGCCTTTATGGTCCTGAACCCCCGTAATTATTTCTGTGAGTTTAGCCGAAGTGTTTTGGGCTATGCTGAAATCGGTATTCAAAAAGAGTATGGTGAGCAAAACAAGAAAAGGAGAGAATTTCATATTTCTGATATTTATTGGGAGAAAAGATAAAGATAAGATTTGAATAGAACTAACATGAAAACCTAACTGGTCTTTTGAAACCTTTAGGTTTGATCACCAATTTTTATTTAATTCCCCAAAATCTGACTACCCAGATCCAACAGCAATTTTTTAGCTTCTTCAGGCTTTCGTTTCACCTCTTCTATTAACATCTCATTGTTTTCCTGAATCATGCGATAACTAAAAACGAAATTCGGGATCTCGGAATTAGAGTCTAAAACCCCAAATTGCAGATTGTTAAAGTACAGCTGATCGTCTTTTTGCAATATAGTGTACCAGCCATTGGAAATGGCGATAAGTCGTTGCACTTTGTCCTCAGACTTCAGTGCGCCAAGGAGTTCGTGATTTTTCGGATATAATTTAAACAGGATTGGTTTTGTGTCAAACAAGGAGTAACTCCCAATCAAATAAGCATCTTCCAATTCCACATTTGCTGTCCAGAGAATGGTGTTAAATGGAGCAGGTTTTGTTTGGATCTGCAGGTAAGAAATGTTCTGTTTTTTCAGGGCATCTTCAAATCTAAAGTAGGTTACGCCTTTAAGCCCAATGCTTATTAACATATACAAACTGCTCACAATAAGTCCGAGATTGTTCATTCTTCGCCTTCTCGGGGAGCCGCGTTCTGCACGCATGGCAAGGATCAGGAAAAAGAGGAAAGGCAGGGTGTAAAGCGGATCTATCACAAAGATATTTTTAAATGCCAGTCGTATCTCAAACGGCCAGAATAGCTGTGTGCCCCAGGTAGTAAATGAATCCAGGACAGGATGCGTGAAAAGTCCCCAAAACATAAGCAACGACCAATCTTTCCAGCTTGCAATGGATCTTCGTTCAATTTTGGAAATAAGCCATCCAAATATTGGCGCGAAAACCACTGCAAAGAAAATGGAATGGGTGAACCCGCGATGAAATTCCAAGGCGGAAACGGTATCTGTAAAATAGCTTGCAAAAATATCCAGATCGGGAATTGTCCCTGCAATTGCTCCATAAAGCATTGCTTTATTGCCAATTTTTTTGCCTAGAACGGCTTCTCCTACCGCGGCTCCCAATACAATTTGAGTGAGTGAATCCATAGTTTAATATTCAGGCCTCATGGGCATTTTAAAAGCTAACAGGTCATTTTGAGAGCTATTAGGTTTAGTGATATTTATACTTTTAAACTTTTGCGCTCAGGGATTTTACCACCACAAAACCAAAGCCGGAAAAGAGCATCAGGTGAAAAATTATAAGGCCGAAATCATTCAGTAAAAAGGCGCTAAAGATGGCAAAACCAAAATACAGCCAGAGCAGCGCTTCAATAATTATGCTGAAAGAGAGGTTTTTTGAAAGATACTTATTGCCTTTCCAGGAGTCTTTTAAATTATTGATATTGAATTTTGGGGTACGTATAAATTCGCTTTTTTTGCCGAAATGGCCCTCTAAAACCGCAAGGGAATTATGTGCCGAAAAGCCCATCGCTACAGAGAAAAAGGTAAAAAACATCCCGACAAAACCAAAAAAACTCTTTATGCCTTTGCCGTGAATTTTGGTATAGGTTACCCAATAGCAAATAAAGAAAATCAGGGTGCTTATGGCAAAAAAGCCGATCACGGTAAAATATCCACTGAATTGCGGGTTCGAATTTTTAATATACAGTACGGGAAGGCTTAATACGGCCAACAGGAGGATCACCAGGAACATACTGGAATTTAAAAGGTGGAAAAACCCGTGAAATTTAGTCCCCGCAGTAAGGTTTTTGTCCCATAACAATTTGGGATAATTTTTCTGAAAATTCTCTGCCGCACCCTTGTTCCATCTGAATTGTTGCGATCTGGCAGCACTTATTACCACGGGAAGTTCGGCAGGGGTTTCCACGTCCTCCAGGTATTTGAATTTCCATTTTTTCATTTGGGCACGGTAACTCAAATCCAGATCTTCGGTCAAGGTATCACCACTCCAGTTTCCCGCATCCATGATGCATTCTTTTCGCCAGATTCCCGCGGTGCCGTTAAAATTGATAAAGTGCTTTCCGAAATTCCGGCCTACCTGCTCCAGGATAAAATGAAAGTCGAGCGCGAAAGCCTGGATTTTCGTGAGCAGGGAATAATCCCTGTTAATGTGCCCCCAGCGGGTTTGAACCACGCCAATTTCAGGATCTTTAAAATAGGGTACGGTTTGATACAACCAGTCTTTTTTAGGAAGAAAATCGGAATCAAAAACCGCAATGAATTCTCCTTTTGCGATCTTTAAGCCTTCCTTTAAGGCCCCGGCCTTAAAACCAATGCGGTTTTCCCGGCAAATGTGTTTTATGTCCAGCCCGGTTTGTTGCAGCTTTTGTATTTGCACCGCCGTTTTTTCCACAGATTCGGTAGAATCGTCCAAAACCTGGATTTCAAGCTTGTCTGTGGGATATTCAATTCCGGCTATGTTTTCAAGGAGCCGTTCCACCACATACATTTCATTATATATAGGAAGCTGAATGGTGACATAAGGGATTTCTTCGGCCTTTGAAAAATTGAATTTAACCGAGGGATCGGGATTCCTTTTTGAGCGAAGGTAATTGATGAGCAGGCTTAATTGCGCCAGGCTGTATAAAAAAACCAGTAGCAATGCGAAGGTGTAAAGTATGATAATCGCAATATCCATTATTTAAAACTATATTTAAAGATCCAACCTAAAATCTTAACCCCGGCAAAGATAGCCCCTTTGACGGTTCCTGAAACTTTTGAGGTCCCTATCCTGTTTTTATAATGAACGGGCACTTCAATATAGGTCAGTTTTTGTTTTAATGCTTTTAACTGCATTTCTACCGTCCAGCCATAGGTTTTGTCCTGCATTTGCAATGCGAGCAACTTCTTGTATTTTATGGCCCGAAACGGACCAAGATCGGTAAAATTGGCGTTGAAAAACAGTTTCATCAAACTGGTTGCCAGCCAATTTCCGAAAATCTGTGGAAAGGTCATCGAGCCTTTTTCCCGCCATCTTTTTACGCGTGAGCCAATTACAAAATCCATATTATTATTGATAATGGGGGCTATAATTTTGTGGAGATCCTGGGGATAATCGCTGTAATCGCCATCCAGAAAAACCACGATATCGGGATTTATTTCCTGGGATGCTATATATTCCAAACCCTTTAAGCAGGCGTATCCGTAGCCTTTTTGAGGTTCCCTGAGAACGGTTGCTCCCGCCATTTTTGCGACAGTTTCGGTTTGATCTGAAGAATTATTGCTCACCACAATAATTTCCGAAACGAGATCCGGGATCTCTGAAATCACTTTACCTATGGATGCTTCCTCATTAAAGGCAGGGATAATTACTTTTATTATAAAACTCATTTAAAACTTTAACTTCTGGCTTACCTGGTTTAATTTCCTGGCACAAAAATATTGAGATTTGCGCTTTGCTTCATTTGTTAAATGTAAGACGTTATTTATCGGGCATACTAACATTAAGATATAAAAAAATTTCTATGGGAATTTTTGGTCTCTTTTATTGTCATTCCTCAGGTATTGTCATTCTGAACGAGCTTTTGGGCGAGGAAGAATCCCTACCGGTAATGCGAGGGTTAGTTTGGTAGGATTGAAAAACCTGTTTTAAACATGATTCGTCCAATGAGTACGCGGGATTCTTCACTGCGTTCAGAATGACATGCCGGGGAGTTTTTTGTCATCCTGAACGAGCTTTTGAGCGAGGAAGAATCCCTACTGGGGGTAAGGATAGGATTGGGACAATCGTCTTGGTTTGTCATTCTGAACGAGCTTTTTGGGCGAGGAAGAATCTCTGCTATGTGGGTAAAGGTTTGGGTAGTAAAAATTTCATCCCCTTTCAAGCATGATTAGTCCATTGAGTACGTGGGATTCTTCACTGCGTTCAGAATGACATGCCGGGGAGTTTTTTGTCATTGTTCACGAACATTCCCAGTCAGTATTTCCTGAAATTCACTATCTTTTTTGTATTTAAGACACTTTCGAAAATGGAAATATTCCTGCTCAAACTTCTCAATTATTTCTTTTTTACTTTTCACAGCCTGCTTGTGCTGTTCAATTTGTTTGGCTGGATCTTTCCAAAGACCAGGAAACTTCATTTTTTTAGTCTGGTCATCACATTTTTTTCCTGGGTGGTCCTGGGGTTCTGGAAAGGCTTTGGCTATTTTTTTCTCACCGATTGGCATTACGATGTCCTTAGAAAACTGGGTGAAGCCGGAATGCCAAATAGCTATATTGCCTTTTTAATTAAAACCTTTTCCGGTTGGATGCCAGATGAAAATTTGGTTGAAATATTAACCTTGGCCTTAACCCTTTTCGCTTTGATCTGTTCGATCTGGGTGAATTTCATTACATCAAGATCAACCTCAATAAAGTGAAAAGTGAAAAGTGAAAAGTGGAAAAAAAATTCAAGGTTTAGGATTTAGGATTTTGAATTTTGAATTTGTTTTATTTTTTGTTCAACAAATCCATCAAATTCACGTCATTTCCAAGTAAAATTTCATTTGGGTTGATCCTGCCATCCATCGAATCATTTTCCAGTTTTAAAACTCCCCTGGGACATACTGCCGAACAAATTCCACAACCTACGCAGCTGGAACGTACAATGTTTTCACCTTTTTGGGCATACGCCCTTACGTCTATTCCCATTTCACAATAGGTAGAGCAATTTCCGCAGGAGATACATTGTCCGCCATTGGTGGTGATCCTGAATTTTGAAAACAGGCGTTGTTGCATTCCCAGGACAGCAGCAAAAGGGCATCCAAATCTGCACCATACCCGGTTTCCGAAAATAGGATAAAATCCTACGCCAATAACCCCACTGAATATCGCGCCAATAAGAAAACCGTATACCTGTCTAAGTGTTTCTGCATTGGTTAAAAAGAGTGGTGTTCCAGATCCATAATGCATACCTAACATAGCCAATACAATCACCAAATATCCAATTGCCCCGTATCGTGCATCTTTCTTAAGTTCCTGTCTTTTGAAAATCCAGATCCCCGCGAAAAGCAAACCCAGGAACAGCACTACCCCAAGTAAAAAAGTATCTTTCGTAAGCCAGTATTTTGAAGGATCCTCCCCCAGATAGGAATGAATCACGGCAGTGGTCATTAAAACCACAAAAACGAGTACGCTATGGACCACCCATCGCTCAATTTTCCAGGCAGATTGCTTTTTATCACTCAGGTGCCTGTACGGATCCCCCGCGGTTTCAGCCAATCCCCCGCAACCACAAACCCAGGAGCAATACCAGCGTTTTCCATACTTGTACGTGAGAATGGGCGTAATCACAAAGATGGAGATCACCCCAAAAATAAGCATTGCCATACCAACGGTTCCTGCACTTATAAATTGGTCTATCCGGTATTGTTCAAAATTGTAATAATTAAGCGGCCAAATGCTTTTTAGATCATAATATGGCAACGAAAAGTTTTCGCTGTTCAGCCTCGACATAAATTCGGGGATTAAAAAGGCAAAACTTAGCTGAAAGAACATCACTGAAAAAGTTCGCAATTTTTCATAGTTGTTGTGACGGTATTTCCATAGAAATTTAACTCCAAAAGCCAATATGGCAACGGTGTATAGGGCTCCATACACAAACCATTGGCTGGCCGGGTTTCCGTTAATTAATTTACTTAGGGGGTCAAAAAATGAAATTACACCAGTATTGTCACCTTCTGCATTTAACCCCATATATTGTGGATAGAAATACAAAACGATGTAAAAACCGGTAAGTGCAATCCCAATTATCCAGGCTGGTAAACCCCTGTTTGTATTTGATTTAAACCATATCCGGTCATTTTTAATGCCTTCGGTCTTTCCGGTATAGATGGAATGGGAATACCATAGTATCCCAATTGCTATAGCAGAAAGCGATATAGTTAACCACAAAGCTTTATTGGGAAAAGCAATATTAAAGCTTGCCAGAACTAAAATAAAAAGTCCTGCAATTCCTAAGACTGCGGCTAATTTTCGTGAAGTTTTTAATGATTTTGAAACATCGCCGGTTAGTGACATGTTATTTTCAAGCTTGCTCATAGTTTGTATTTTGATATCTATTTAAAACTATTTCGTATTTCTACTTCGTGCCTGTCAAAAAACTCAGGATCAAAGTTGGCCTCCCTAAGATTTTCCATAACATGATCCACGCTTTTTTCTTCATTCAACCAACGGTCAAAAACCTCATGACGCATCCGGATCCCAAAATTGTTGATGCCAAGAAATTTTCGGCTCGCCTTTTCATAGCTGATAGTGATGCACTTTTTCCCGTTTATGTGTTCCCAATAAAAATGAGATTCACCATCTCCCGGCTCTGGGAATACCCATCCATAGGTTTGATATTCTATATCCAGGAATTTGGCAGAATTAAACCAGTTTCCGGGGTTGTATTTCATTGGATTATCGCAAATAGTCTGGGCAACTACTTCTCCCATCATTCTGGAGGTGTACCAAACAGCTTCAATTGGCCTTCTGTTCCCAATGGCTTCGTGCTGTTCGGCACAATCGCCTATGGCATAAATATTTTTAAAATTTGTTTCCAGGTTCCTGTTCACCTTTACACCGCGGCCAAGCTCTATTCCGGAGCCTTCAAGGAATTTGATATTCGGGGAAACCCCGGGGGTAAGTCCTACTAAGCTGCATTCAATTTCTTCGCCGGTTTCTGCCAAAACAACAGCTCCTACCCTTCCGTTTTCATCGGCGAGAATTTCCTTCAAGTTCGTATTCAATCGCAGATCAATATGATGCTCGCGAATATGCCTGTTGATGAGGTCGGATTCTCCCGGAGGCAGTACAATATTCCAAAAGCTGGATTCCCTTACCAGAAATGTAACCGGAATATCCCTGGTTCGAAGCATTTCGGCCATTTCCATTCCTATCAATCCGCCACCGACAATGACCGCCCTTTTGCAGGTTTTATTATCTGGGGCATTTTCTTCAAGCAAATCTAAATCCTGTTTGGAATATAATCCCTGAACCCCTTTTAAGTCTTGTCCCGGCCATCCAAATTTATTTGAAATGGATCCGGAAGCAATTATTAGTTTATCATAACCCATTTTTTCTCCCGATTCAAATTCCAGTTCATTGGCTTCAGGATTTACTTTGGATATATAACCGGTTTTTAATTCCAGTCGGTTTTTTTTCCAAAACCAGTCTTCATAGGGTTTCAGGTGTTCCCATTTCATGTGCCCCATATAAACATACATCAGGGCGGTACGGGAAAAGAAAAATTCGGTTTCGGCAGAAATTATTGTAATTTTCTTATCGGAAAGTTTCCTGATATGTCTTGCGGCTGTTATTCCAGCAACACCATTTCCTATTATGACAATATGCTCCATATATATTTAATTTTAGGAGATTAAAGAGATTAAAGAGATTGAAAAGTTAGTTCTAAATCCATTTTCCGACTCAAATCCTGCGGTTTTGGTCGTAAGTTTAATTATTACTTATAAAAAAATAAGATGATAAAATCCTTAACATTCCTATTCCTGTTGATTTCCACGATTTTATCTGCTCAGGATACCTCAAAATTTTTTGATTCAGCCGATAATTTCTTTCAAACCTATGTTGAAAACGGAAAGTTAAAATACGCAGAAATTAAGCAGAATTCCAAGGCTTTATCATATTTGATGGAAGAGGCAAAGAAAATAGAAGTTTCCACCGAAAACCCTGACCAATATAAAGCGTTTTGGATTAATTCCTATAATTTAGCTGTTATAAGCGGGATTGTAAAAAATCACCCGGTAAATTCTCCTATGGATATTGATGGCTTTTTTGATAAAACCAGCTATGAAATTGGCGGAAAGAAGGTGACCCTCAACTCTATTGAAAATGACTTGTTACGGGCAAAATTTCCTGAACCCCGGTTTCATTTCGTTTTGGTATGTGCTGCAAACAGCTGCCCGCCGATAATTCCTGAGGCATACAGACCGGAAACTTTGGAAAAACAACTTCAACGACAAACCGAAAAAGCAATGAACAATCCCCAATTTGTTCAGTTACAAAAAGATAAGGTGTTATTTTCGGAAATCATGAAATGGTATGAGCAGGATTTTACCGAAAATGGCCAAACTTTAATCGGGTTTGCCAATAAATACCGTAAAATCCCCATTCCCAATAATTTTGAAACAGGGTTTTATAAATATAACTGGAAATTAAATGAATTTTAAGAGCCTAAATAGTTTTAGCAGAATGAATTCAACAGGATCTTATTTCGCAATCGTCTTATTGATTTTGCTGGGTTCTTGTCAGGACCGGGTGGCAGAAGAAAAAATAAATGGGTTGAGTTTGGTCGCATCCCGGGAGGCGATTGGCATTTCCAATATAAAACCTATTTTAAATGTAAATGCAAATACCGTGGCGGTAATGCCCTTTGCTTTTATGGAAAACCTTCAAAGCCCCGATTTAAAATTTATAGAGGTCAGTATTTAAATTCATATCTTCAAAGTCAATAAAAATAGTAATAATATGAATATTTTCAAGGGTCAAAACCTCATAGAATTCTCTGATCGGTTCAAATCCGATGAAGATTGTAAAGAATA
>Ga0307486_1001926_pt1 | contig 15102 bp, 15 predicted proteins | sample CBIW02metaG_FD_203663 | JGI IMG/M metagenome (GOLD analysis project Ga0307486, IMG submission 203663) | Sea-ice brine microbial communities from Beaufort Sea near Barrow, Alaska, United States - CBIW 0.2 | ecosystem: Environmental > Aquatic > Marine > Coastal | place: USA: Alaska | collected... | reverse complement strand
AATAAAGTTATTAGAGATATAATCATAATGGTGTCATATTAATTTTCTAGTGGTTTTTAAAATCAATAATAAAACCACATAATAATTATTACATCGTTAATTTTTTCATTGTTATTTATGTAACTTACAAATGAATTTACATAAAAATATAAAACTATGGCAAATGTACTATGGCTTCAAGGTGGGGCATGTAGTGGCAACACTATGTCGTTTCTTAATGCTGAAGAACCTTCAGTGGTAGAGCTTATCACTGACTTTGGTCTCAATATATTGTGGCACCCCACTACCGGGCAGGAGATAGGTGTTCAAGTTCAGGACTTGATGAAAGATATACTAGAAGGTAAAATTAAGTTGGATATCTTTGTTTTTGAAGGCAGTGTCATTCAAGGTCCTGACGGCACTGGTACTATGAATTATTTTGCTGACCGACCTCAAATGGATTGGGTAAAAGATTTATCGGAAGCAGCTGAATTTGTCGTTGCCATTGGTGATTGTGCTACTTGGGGAGGAATTCCAGCCGTGCCGCCAAATCCAAGTGAATCTACCGGAATGCAATTTCATAAGAAAAATAAAGGTGGTTATTTAGGATCCGATTTTGTTTCTAAAGGTGGCTTGCCTGTTATAAATATTCCTGGTTGTCCTGCACATCCAGATTGGATTACACAGATTTTGGTCGCTATTTCTGTAGGAAGAATAGGCGATGTTTTGATTGACGATTATCAGCGTCCAAAAACTTTCTTCACTGATTTTGTCCAAACCGGTTGCACCAATGTCGTCAATTTTGCACAAAAAGTGGATGGAGGCTTTGGGAAACGAGGCCACGGCTGTTTGTTCTTTGAAGTAGGCTGTAGAGGTCCAATGACTCATGCAAGTTGTAATAATATTCTTTGGAATAGAACCAATAGTAAAACCAGAGCCAATCATCCTTGTTTAGGGTGTACGGAACCTGGATTTCCTCATCACGATCTTGTCAAAGGCAGCGTATTGAAAACCATGAAGCATTTAGGCGTTTTTCCTAAAGAAGTACCAACAGGTAGAAATAAGTTAGCCTACTATTTGGAAGCAGGATTCCAAAAAATCATGCCTACAAATCAGGCCATACACGAAGGGTCGAAATAACCATTAAAACGAAAAACAATGTCAGTTAAAGAATTAAATATATCACCCGTTGGTCGTGTTGAAGGCGATTTAGATGTCAATGTCACGATTGATAATGGGAAAGTGATTAAGGCACATACGCAAGCTGCGATGTTCCGAGGCTTTGAGAAAATTATGGCAGGCAAGGATCCGCAATCGGGATTGATTGTCACACCAAGAATTTGCGGCATCTGTGGCGGTTCACATTTATATTGTGCGGCATTTGCATTAGATACGGCATGGAAAACGAAGTTATCGCCTAATGCGTTACTACTAAGAGCCATCGGTCAAGCGAGTGAATCACTCCAAAGTAATCCAAGATGGTTTTATGCCATTTTTGCAACCGATATGGCGAATAAAAAGTTTGCCGACAAACCACTTTATGATGAAGTAGTGAAACGTTGGTCAGCTTATGTTGGCACGAGTTATCAAAAAGGACTGACCGTTAGTGGACTTCCTGTACAAATTTATGCTTTGTTTGGTGGTCAATGGCCGCATTCCAGCTATATGGTGCCTGGAGGCGTCATGTGCGCACCAACCTTAAAAGATATCACAAGAGCTCATGGTATTCTTGCACAGTATAAGAATGATTGGTTGGAACCAATATGGCTTGGTTGCTCCATTGAACGCTATATGAAAGTAAAATCTTGGGATGATTTAATGGAATGGGTCGAAGAAAATGACTCACAGAAAAATAGTGACCTTGGTTTGTATATAAGAGCCTCTTTAGAATTTGGTTTGGATACCTTCGGACAGGGTGTGGGGAAATTCATCGCCACAGGAACTTTCTTGCATAAAGACATGTACAATAATCCAACCATTGAAGGACGAAATAAAGCTTTGATTTCTCCAAGTGGTGTGTATGACGGCAAAAAATATCTGGAGTTCGATCATATGAAGGTCGGGGAACATGTTGCCCATTCATGGTATGATGGTCAAGAGGATGGTTTGCATCCTTGGAAAGAGCCATTGCCTAATCCTGTGAAATCACATCCGTTAGAGGAAACAGATTTTTCTGGAAAATACAGTTGGTCGAAATCACCACGTTATGATGGGATGGTTTGTGAAGCTGGACCATTGGCAAGATGTGTGATGTATGCAAATCCTGCCAATTTAAAGCATCAAACCAGAGACCCATTATTTGGGGACATTATGAAAGTGAAAGGACCAAGCGTATTTGTTCGCTCATTGGCCCGTATGCATGAAACAACCCTTTTATATACCAATATTGAGAAATGGTTATCCGAAATTGACCTTGATGGTGAGTTTTACAACAAACCAGAAGAAAAAGATGGTTTTGGTTTTGGAGCCTCTGAAGCAATCCGTGGTGCTTTGGCACATTGGATTGAAATCAAAGATGGTCTCATCAAAAACTATCAGGTTATTGCACCCACCACATGGAATGTAGGGCCACAAGATAAAGAGGGCAATCCCGGTCCTATAGAATCCGCATTATTGGGAACTCCCATTGATGACCCGAACGACCCAGTGGAAGTTGGAATGGTCGCGCGTTCGTTTGATTCCTGTTTGGTCTGTACCGTTCATGCACATGACGGAAAAAGCGGATTAGAACTGTCAAGATTCAAATTGTAGACTATAAAATTTTATATATAATTCAAAATGAGACCTGTATGATTTCAAAAAATCGTTCAGGTCTTATATTTCAATAAAAATGAAGAAAAGAACAGCCATCATGGGATTTGGAAATCCTGTAAGAAGCGACGATGCCATTGGTATTTATGTGATTGAACAGTTAAAGGCGCTTCTTGATGACGATGAAGATATCAGCATTTTTGATATGGGAACTGGCGCTTTTGAAGTGCTTTTTGGATTGAAAGGTCATCAACGTATTATTTTGGTAGATGGTGTGATAAATTCCAACGAAGCTGTAGGAACATTATTTAAAGTACCAGCTGAAGAAGTTTTAGCAGCTCCAGAAGATGACCCAATGGTTTTTTTGCACAGTATTAAATGGAATCAGGCGTTATCCTATGCGAAAAAAATCTTAAGGGAAGAATATCCAGAAGATATTCAAGTGTATCTGATTGCCATTGAAAACACAAAATTGGAAATCGAATTAAGTGATATTGTTAAAGAAGCTGGTGATAAGGTTGTGCAACTTATTTTGGAAGATTTAGACATAACAATTCCATCTTGAGTTCAAAAATCACATTAAAGAGCACTCATTTATTTTTGAATAAAGAAGTGATTAGTCAACTTTTTACGGAAGTGACTCATGTGTATCTCGTTTACGAAGAAAAGCACCATCACATTTTAATTACGCCAGTGACGAGTCAATGGTTCAAAAAAATGTACAAACCAGCTCAATATATTTTAAAAGCGCGTAATTTAGAAGGAGATAAAACCATTGATATTGGAGGGATTTTAATTGATAATGATTTGAATGAAACCGATAGGGAATTAGAATACGAAATTATAGATAAAACGGAATTGCTTAAAATCGCAATTTAAATGACAACAAAGAAGAAGGATATCGAAGAAGAATGGTTGAAAGATTCGGCTGTACACGTCGATATATTTCCATATAAAGGTCGCTGGGAAGTGTCGCTGGTTTTTATTGACACCAAAGACCCAAAACACGTGTTGGTGCGAAAAATTGCCGATTATCATTCAGAACGTTTGGCAAATATTTATGGAACAACATGAGACGAACCGCCGCAAAGGATGAACGAGGAACACAAAAAGTGAATTACGATGATTACCATATTAACGACAACTGATTTTAAACCTGAAATTGAGCAAGTGATTTCATCCATCGAACGATTGGAGGAACTCGTTGTTGTGGTTGATAAAGATGACACTATCAATCTGCAAAACGACTTTCTTATTGTTCAGGATCATCATATCATTCTGCCTTTGGATTGGCATGATACTATGCCACCTTATGTGTTTCCGAATTTTGACTTTTCCGAAAGTAGGTTATTGGCATTGCTGTTTTTAAAATTGAAAAATCATCAAAAAGCTTTTGAATTTGTTTCAGAGGAAGACCAGGTTTATTCTCATTTACTCATCACGACACATCTTCAATATGGTTATGAATTGTCAGATGACATGCTGGCTTTTGCTGAAAAAACTTCCAAACATAATCTGGCCATCATGTATCATTATGGAATTGTTAAAAATCCATTAGCGTTTGATGCATTGAAAAATCTTTACAATTCCGCAATCGATGCTGTCGAAAATGATGAATTAAGAGTTTATACAGAAAAGCATTATTTGAATCTGTTGCACGATGGTGGTCAAATTGATGAAGCAAAACACCTTGTTGAATCATTAAAGAAAAAAGCCATTTCAGATGAAGCCATCAATGCATTGAATGTGCATTTAGCCTCAATTTACACGGAACAGTTGAAGATTCCTTATGACAACGACAAATTGGATGAAATTTTAAGTTTGCAATTGAAATCTATCGCTTTTTACGAAGCACAACAGTTAAAAGTGAATGCTGGTCTGGTTTTAACGGATGCTGCAGAAATTGCCAATTTCAAAAGTGATTTCATTCAATCAAAAGAATTGATAAACAAAGCCATTCAATATTTTAGGCAGGAAGATATTCCAGAGTTTTTGGGCGAAGCTGGTTTAAAGAAAGCGATTCTTCTTTATACCTGGTCCAAAAATGGAAGTCCGCAATATTATAAAGCCGCCATTGCCGCATTTCAGGATACCTTAAAAGTGTTTAAGAAAGATACGTATCCAAAAAAATTCGCCGATGTGCATCATCATTTAGCGATGATATATTCTGAAATTCCAGTGACACCAGAAGAAAAACCAATCTGGACAGCCTTCAGTGCTTCGTCTTTTAAAAATGCGCTGGAAATCTTTACAAAAGAAGAGTATCCTTACGAATTTGCCATGGCAAGTCATAATTACGCAACTGCGTTGATGAATTTTCCACCAGCGAAATTGCACAACAACCATGATAAAGCGAATGACTTTTTTGAAAATGCACTGCAAATTAGAACAGCTAAAAAATATCCGACAGAAAGAGCCTTGACCTTATTGAATCAATTGGAATTATTTTGGTTAACACACAATGAGAATGAGGACGAAGAATCCAAAAAATTTGACGAAATGGTAGTAAAAGCTAATCAAGTAAAAACTTTGGTGAATGATGCTGAATTAATTCAACAGGCCAATGAACAATTAAACAGATTGGAGGCTTTGAAATTGCAGTTGGAATCCACTAATAATAAATAATCGTGCACGAAACCTCAATAGTCAATAGCATCATAAAAACCCTTGAAATGGAATTCGTGGAAGATAAAATCAATTCCTTAAAAGGGATTTATTTGAAGGTTGGGATTTTGGCAAACATTGAACCGCAATTATTGCAAAGTGCTTATCATGCTTATGGTCATGATGACGAACGCTATCACGACGTACCTTTGTATGTAGAATTGACCGACATCAAAATTCAGTGTGAAGTTTGCAATCATATTACAGATGTCAAAAACTACCGATTTATTTGTGAAAACTGCGAACGACCCAGTAAGAATTTGATACAAGGCGAAGAGTTATTGATTCATAAGATTGAATTTGAAGATTAAACTGAAAAACAGACCTGAAAGGTTTTTGAAATCTGTCAGGTCTTAAATAAAACTAAAATTATGGCAATAGATAAACCCACCAAAGCAGCAAGAGGAACAGTTCAGTGTGAAAACACCAACCTCAATTTATTAAAGGCCAATGATTTTGTAGCCGATATTATCAAATCTAAAATGGCAGACAGCAGCACACTGCTCATCAACATCACATCGTCGGCAGGAAGTGGCAAAACCACTTTGATGCAAAAAACCGCTGAAATGTTGAAAGATAAAATCAGAATGGCTGTGATGGTTGGCGACTTGGAAACCGAGCGTGATGCTATCCGAATTCGCGAAACGGGAATTCACGCTATGCAAATCGTCACTGGAGGTATTTGTCATTTGGAAGCGCAAATGGTGCATCAAGTTTTGCCGCAATTCGATTTACCAAATCTTGATTTACTCTTTATAGAAAACGTTGGAAACCTTGTTTGTCCTGCCTCTTTCGATTTGGGTGAAGATTATCGCGTCACACTGATGGCAACAACAGAAGGTGACGACAAGCCCAAAAAATATCCAAAAATGTTTTTGACCAGCGATATGATGTTGGTGTCAAAATGTGATTTATTACCATATTTACCATTTTCGGTGGAAGCGGTTACGAAAGATGCACATGAAGTGAACCATGAATTGGAAATCATCCAAATTTCGGCCTTAAATGGTGAAGGTATTGATGAATGGTGTGATTGGTTGCTTCAAAAAATAAAAGAGAAAAAAGCGAAGCAACACGTGAATGCCTAAAACATTCAAAATAATAATTACTGGTCAAGTTCAGGGTGTTGGCTTTCGACCATTTGTATTTCGTTTGGCAAAAAAACACCAACTTAATGGTGAGGTGTTTAATAATGAATTGGGTGTCATCATTCATTTGAATTCTTCCGATGCACAACTTAATAGTTTTTTAAAAGAATTACTACAGAATCCGCCGGGAAGTTCCATTATTATATCTCATGTCTTTAAAACCATCGAAAACAAATTGTTTTCAGGTTTTAAAATCATCAAATCTAAACAACAATCCCAACTCAATCTTCCGTTAACGCCAGATTTTGCAATTTGCTCGGATTGTAAATCAGAAATTGAAGACCCAGACAATAAACGCTACAAATATCCATTTACTACCTGCGTCAATTGTGGGCCTCGTTATGCAATTACCAAAAAATTTCCTTTTGAGCGTGAAAACACCTCACTTTCAGAATTTACAATGTGCGATAATTGTTTGGCGGAATATGAGAACCCAGAAAATCGCCGCTTCCATTCACAAACCAATAGTTGTCCTGTCTGTGGAATTCATTTGGAATTGATTGATAACATAGGAAATAAGTTAGGTATTGATCAAAAAGAAATCATTCAAAAGTTGGCTGAATTGTTATCCGAAGGCCAAATTATTGCTATCAAAAATACCAATGGGTATTTGTTGTGTTGCGACGCCAATACTGAAAAAGCTATTCAAACTTTAAGAAAAAAAAAACGACGTCTTTCAAAACCGTTTGCGTTGCTTTATCCTAATTTAGAATTGATAAAATCGCATTTCAGCATATCCAATACGGAAGAAATTGCATTGGCGTCATCTGTTGCGCCAATCGTTATTTTACCCATTCAAAAACAAATCAACTCCTTAAAATTAGACTTGATTGCACCCAATCTAAAGCAAATGGGTGTTATGTTGCCGTCTTCCGCCTTACTGGAATTATTGATGATTGCTTATCAAAAACCTATCATAGCCACCAGTGGAAACGTGCATAGTTCTGCCATACATTCCAATAATGTTGAAGCACAACAGGAATTATCCAAAATTGCAGATTATATAGTACATCATAATTTGGACATTCAATTTCCACAGGATGATTCAGTATTTAAGTTTTCTGAAGAACAACAAATCATTTTGCGGCGTTCGCGTGGAATGGCACCAAGTTATTTGGATTACCATCCAAAAAATGGAGAAGCAATTTTGGCAATGGGAGCTCATTTAAAGAGCACGTTTGCATTTGTTCCCAATCAGCAATTATATGTGAGTCAGTATTTTGGAAATCTTGACAATTATGATGTATTGAAACGTGTTAAAAATACAATTCTTCAGTACATCGATTTGTTTGAAACACAACCCGAAACTATTCTCATCGATTCACATCCGCTCTATCAAAGTAGCCAATTAGGAAAAGAGTTGACCACACAATGGAATGCAAAATGTATTGAAATCCAACATCACAAAGCCCATTTCGCTAGTGTTTTGGGTGAGCATTATTTATTTCAATCCAAAGAAAAAATACTTGGAGTTATTTGGGATGGCACTGGATGGGGTGAAGATAACTCAATTTGGGGAGGCGAATTTTTTATGTATGAAAACCATAAAATAGATAGACTTACTCATTTTGAGTATTTTAATTGGATCGCAAACGATAAAATGGCTCAAGAACCTCGTTTGTCTTTATTGAGTTTGCTAAATAAAAAAGAGAGAGTTTCAATTAGAGAAAAATTCACAGAAACAGAATGGAACGTTTACATAAAAACAATTCAAGCCGCCGCACTCAAAACATCATCTGTTGGTCGTTTATTTGATGCTATGGCTTCACTGTTAGGATTATTAGATATTTCAACTTTTGAAGGTGAAGCTGCCATGTTACTCGAACAATGTGCTGTCAATTACAAACAAACGGATTATTTAAATTTACTAGAAGATATAGAATATGATAAAGTTCCCTCACAAATAATCATTCAAAATTCCAAAGTGCAACTTTCTAAAGGCGATTCAAAAGAAAAAATTGCAGCTAGTTTTATTTATACTTTAATGAAATGTATTATTTCTATAGCACAAAAAAACCACATTAAAATTATAGCTTGTAGTGGAGGTGTTTTTCAAAACGCTTTTTTAGCGAAACACCTGCATTTTTTAACGGTAAACACCGACATAATGTTAATAATAAATCGTAAATTGTCTGGTAATGACGAGAATATCTCTTTTGGACAACTTATGTATTATCAGAATATAAAACCTTAAACTTATGTGTTTAGCAATTCCAGGAAAAATAAAAAGTATCGAACTGCGTCATAATGGAATGCAACGCATGGCGAAAGTTGTCTTCGGCGGCATTACCAAAGAAGCAAGTTTAGAGATGTTGCCAGATGCACAAATTGATGATTATGTGTTGGTTCATGTCGGAGTTGCCATTAGTAAAGTGAATGAAGAGGAAGCACAAAAAACCTTTAAATATCTTGAAGAAATTGGGGAATTAGGAGAATTGGAAGATGTAGATGCGTATTTACCAAAGAAGGAGTAATCAGTTCACTCTGGCAGTCCGCGGTAGGATGAAAAATAAATTTAATTTTAATTCATTAACGCGTTTTCATGAAAAAATATTCGTGCATTCGTGGCGAAAAATGTGAGATATGAAATACATGTCAGAATATCGAGACCCAGAACTCGCAAAAAAATATTTAGAAGAAATTAAAAACACAGTCTCCAGACCATGGTCAATTATGGAAGTCTGTGGTGGACAAACGCACAGTTTGGTAAAAAATGGCATCATCAATATGCTTCCTAAAGAAATCACTATGGTGCATGGGCCAGGTTGTCCAGTTTGCGTAACGCCTCTATATCTTATTGATAAAGCCGTGTATTTGGCATTGGAAGAAAATGTCATTTTATGTTCCTTTGGCGATATGCTTCGCGTCCCTGGTTCTAAGATGAGTTTATTGGAAGCCAAAGCCAAAGGTGCTGATATTAGAATTTTATACTCACCATTGGAAGCCGTAAAAATCGCTGAAGACCATCCTGATCAAGAAGTCGTTTTTTTTGCCGTAGGATTCGAAACGACAGCACCAGCCAACGCACTTTCCGTTATTCATGCACATCGTAAAGGCTTAAAAAATTATTCCATATTGGCCTCTCATGTATTAGTGCCACCAGCGATTGAAAATGTGATGGAAGATGTAGATAGTCATATCAATGGATTTTTGGCGGCAGGACATGTGTGCACGATTATGGGCAATTTTGAGTATTACCCATTAGTTGAAAAATACAAAGTCCCGATTGTAGTTACGGGTTTTGAACCGTTGGATGTGTTGCAAGGGATTTTGATGGTCGTTAGACAGTTAGAGCAAAGTAAAGCTGAAGTTGAAAATCAATATTCCAGAATTGTGAAGGAGGAAGGCAATCTTGAAGCCCAAAATGTAATTTATGAAGTTTTTGAGATTACGGACAGACTGTGGCGAGGTATGGAAATCATTCCGATGAGCGGTTATGCTGTTAAAGAAAAATATGCTGATTTTGACGCCGTCAAAAAGTATAATATAATGATTGAAGAGGTTGAAGAAAACCCAGAATGTATTGCAGGCGAAATAATGAAAGGTATCAAAAAACCATTTGAATGTGAACATTTTGGTAAAAAATGCAAACCAACTAATCCCCTTGGAGCACCAATGGTAAGTAGTGAAGGGGCTTGCGCGGCCTATTATCACTATTCTGGAATGGTTGAAAGTTAGGTAAATGACAATACTTTTTCTTACAGATTCTTTTAATGGTATGGCTCAACGACTATGGATTGAGCTCGACAGGCACAATCATCAGGTGCATGTTCAAATCGCAGTATCTGAAGCTGCAATGGTATCTGCAGTTGAAACTTACAAACCACATGTTATAATAGCTCCTATACTCACAAAAAAAATTCCTGAGGCAATTTGGAAATATCATCTTTGTTTGATTGTGCATCCTGGAATAAAAGGAGACAGAGGTGCTTCGTCCTTGGATTGGGCGATTCTCAATAGTGAAAAGGAGTGGGGCGTTTCCATCATTCAGGCTGTGGAAAAAATGGATGCTGGTCCAGTTTGGTCAACACATCGTTTCGAAATGAGAACAGTTTCCAAAGCAGAACTCTATCGGAATGAGGTCGCGGAATGTGCAGCCAAAGGACTTCTTGAAGCCATTTCCAATATAGAAAATAACGATTTTGAACCAGAGATCATTGATTATGAAAACTCTTCCGTTAAAGGACAATGGAACAATAAAGCAACACAAAACGATTATCAGTTTTCGTGGGAAGACCCAACTTCAGAAATTATTAAAAAAATCCAATCAGCAGACAGTGAACCAGGTGTAATTATCAACTTGTTTGACACCGATTATTTTTGTTATGGAGCTCATTTGGAAACGACTTTAAAAGGAAAACCGGGTCAAATTGTAGCCCAACGTAATCACGCGATTTGCATTGCTACTGCTGATGCTGCGATTTGGTTAACACATTTAAAAGCTGTCAATGAAGATAGCATTAAATTGCCCGTGATGATTGCTATGAAGGGAAGTACGAAAGAAATTCCAGTTTCAGAAATAAATCCTTTTGAAAATATTTCAGATGCAACATGGCAAGACATTCGTTTTAAACAGGAAAACGATATTGGCTATTTACATTTCCATTTTTATAATGGTGCCATGAGTGCAGAACAGTGCAATCGTCTTCGTGTAGCATTTTTGGAGGCGAAGAAGAGAACCAAAATGATTGTATTTTTGGGAGGAAGAGATGTTTGGTCAAACGGCATTGATTTAAATCTCATAGAACATTCCGAAAATCCAGGAAATACCGCTTGGGAAAACATCAACGCAATTGATGATTTGATTTTGGAAATTATCCAATCCACCAATCATTACGTTATTTGTGCACTTCGAGGGAATGCTGGTGCTGGTGGTGTTACATTGGCGTTGGCTGGCGATAAAGTAATTGCACGAAAAGGTGTTGTTCTCAATCCGCACACCAAAAACATGGGATTGTATGGTTCGGAATATTGGACCTATTTGCTTCCAAAACGCATAGGTATTGACAAAGCCACTAAATTTACCGAAGAATGTCTACCTTGGGGCATGGAGGTTGCCAAGGAGATTGGTTTGATAGATGACTTTAGTAATAAAAACCATTCCGAATTTCTAAAATATGTCGAGAAACAAGCGAAGTCTATCCGTTCTTTAACCTATTTTGACAAATTATTGCAGGCAAAACAATTTCAGCTTAGAAAGGATGAAATGAACAAACCACTTTCAGAATATCGCAATAATGAGTTGGAAAAAATGAAAGCTAATTTTTATGAAAACAACATGGGTTTTGCAGAAAAACGCCATCGTTTTGTTCATAAAATCCCGAACGAAGATTCTCATGATATCAGTGATTTGTATGGCAGCCGAAGAGCGATTTATAGAAAACGAAAATGGGAATCTATAACTTACAAAGACAATGACAAATAAAAAGCCAATAAAAATGCAAATGCAATGTCCAATGCCCAAGCTGGATTTTGATGTGATTACATTGGGACATGGCAGTGGAGGAGTGTTGACCAACAAACTCCTTGATAGTGGAGTTTTTGATTTGTTAAGCAATGATATTTTAAATGAAAGACATGATGGTGCTTTTATAAATTTAGAAGGAAAAACAGCATTTTCAACGGATAGTTTTTTAGTGTCTCCCATTTTTTTTCCTGGAGGAAACATTGGCGAATTGGCAGTCAACGGAACGGTTAACGACATTGCTATGTGTGGTGCTTCTCCAAAATATTTATCCTTAAGTTTTATTATCGAAGAAGGCTTTACCATGACAGAATTTTGGGAGATTTTAGTATCCATAAAATTTGCTTGTAAAAAAGCAGAAGTAATTGTTGTTACAGGTGATACAAAAGTGGTTGAAAAAGGAAAAGGTGATAAAATATTTATCAATACATCTGGTGTTGGAAGTGTTCACCCAAAAGCTAAAATAAGTTCAAAAAACATAAAAACCGGTGATAAAATAATTATTAGCGGCAATATCGCATCTCATGGTATGGCTATTATGTCGGTTCGTGAAGGGCTAGAGTTTGAATCAGAAATTCAAAGTGACACAACCAATCTTAATCATACCATCATAAATTTAATAGAAATTTTTGGAAGCGATATTCATTTATTAACGGATCCAACACGTGGAGGTGTGGCAACAGTTTTAAAAGAAATAGCACAATCTACAAACATTGGGATAGAAATTGCTCAAAAATATTTACCTATAGATTCGCAAGTGTTTAGTGCTTGCGAATTATTTGGTTTAGACCCTTTATATGTTGCTAATGAAGGACTTTTTATCAGTTTTGTTGATGCATCTATTGCTGATTTTTATTTAGAAACTTTACAAAAAGATGACAATGGTATAAATGCAAGAATAATTGGCTCTGTAGTTGATGAGCATCCAAAACAAGTGATAATGGAAAGTGCCATTGGAGGAAAACGTGTTGTGAGCATGCTTCCTGGTGAACAATTACCAAGAATCTGTTAACCTATGGATTATAGCACTCTTGGTAATCGCGTTATAAATTCTTATGTTTTTAAAGGTTCTAAACAAAAACCTTTTTTAGCACCAAGAGGTGTTTGTGTTTCGAATAATATGTTGTTTGTTTCAGACACTGGACAGAATAGAGTTTTTATTTGGAAAAACATTCCTACTACAGAATTTCAGGAACCAGATGTTATTTTAGGTCAGTTACAAGTTGAAGATTCTGGGCGAAATTCTGGTGGATTGGTTACTTCAAAAACGCTTCATTATCCTTCAGGAATTTGGAGTGATGGTAAAATACTTATTGTTGCAGATGCTTGGAACCACAGAGTTTTAATTTGGAATTCGTTACCAACAAAAAACGGTCAAGAAGCTGATGTTGTCATTGGGCAATCCGATTTTAAAAGTAATCAGCCAAATGTAAAAGGAATGAACAACAATCCATCTTCACAATCTTTAAATTGGCCTTATGGTGTATTTTCTGATGGAAAAAGTTTATGGATTGCAGATACAGGAAACAGACGTGTTTTATTTTATAAAAACATTCCGAATCAAAACTTTTCTGAAGCAGATGAAGTAGTTGGAAAACCTGATTTCAATACCAGAGATTATAATAATGAAGATCCTATTTGGCCTTATTCAGTTAAAATAAACAGCAAAGGACAAATGGCTATTGCTGATACACAATTTTATAGAATATTGATTTGGAATGATTGGAAAGATGCACTAAGCAAAAAAGCAGATGTAATTATAGGGCAACAAAATTTTGAAGATTCAGGACAAAATCAATTTCGCCTTTCGCCTGAAGCTAATACATTAAACTGGACCTATGATACCTGTTTTTATAAAGATGGAATTTTAGTTAATGATACAGGAAATAGTAGGATTTTATGTTTTGATTCTATTCCGAATAATAATGAAAAAGCCGATGCTTTAATTGGAAGGCCTAATTTTAATACAAGTAGTGAATATAAAATGAATATGCAGGGAACAGAAAGTGCAATTTATTGGCCATTTTCAATAACTATGGAAAATGATAAATTATACATAGCTGATACTGGAAATCATAGATTAGTGATTTGCAGTTTATAAACTTAAATATAACCAATAAAAACCAATAACAATTGCAAATAAACCTCCTGCAAAACGGATGCCTTTAAAAAAAATTTCGTTATGTTGTTTTTTTGAATATTGAGTCAATTCCCCCAAAATTAAAGCATAAGCGCTCATGGCTAAAACAGTTCCAATTGCAAAACCAGCAACATACTGAACACCTTCTAAACTAGATTTAAAACTCAAAACAGGAAGCAATAACAAGAAATGCGCTATGCCTGCAAAACCATGAATAATTCCAATACCAAAGGATGAAATAATGTTTTGTCTTACTGTTTTTTGATGTGTGTGTTTATGTCCATTTTCATCATTATACCGATGCTTATGGATATGAATAAAGGATACCTTTTCTGAATGAATATGTGGATGTCTATGCACTTTCTTTTCCTTGAATATTCTATAAAAAGCCCATACACCAACACCAATAAGTATTATAGCTACGAGCTGTTCACTATATTCGGAAATACTATCTACAGGTATATAGTCCTTAAAAAGTAATAACAGAACACCAATTAAAAGCATGCCGATTAAGTGCCCAAAACCCCACGATAACCCTATTTTCCATGTCTTTCTTTTCGTTTCTATAACCAAAGGGGTAACTGCAGCTAAATGGTCTGGTCCAGAAATAACATGAAGTATAGAAGCTAAAGTACCTGCAAGTAATGGAATAGTTATGGCCATTGATTATTAGTAAAAGTTAGACAATTTAATCAATATGTATCTATCAGTGTATCACGAAATTCAATTATGTTATGAATAAGGTATTTAAAAATCCAAGGGGAGTAGCAAGTGATGGTCAAATCATATTTCATTTGATCTCACTGCTATCCGAAAGTTTTCCGGATTGCTCAAAAAACGTCTGTCAGGCTCCGTATTCACTCCACGAAATCAGGCAACGGTGGAAAATAAGTCCTTCCCGACATCAAAATCCACCTTGGTTTGGCGACTCACCCTCTTCGCGCCCTCGCCCACGT
>Ga0307486_1001925_pt1 | contig 15105 bp, 14 predicted proteins | sample CBIW02metaG_FD_203663 | JGI IMG/M metagenome (GOLD analysis project Ga0307486, IMG submission 203663) | Sea-ice brine microbial communities from Beaufort Sea near Barrow, Alaska, United States - CBIW 0.2 | ecosystem: Environmental > Aquatic > Marine > Coastal | place: USA: Alaska | collected... | reverse complement strand
TCCTCGGATTCCTCGGCGACCTCACCGTCACCGGTGAGGCCTCCGCACGACTCGTCCGCAGCCTGGGAGGGACAGAACAATGAGAGAGCTCCGCACCCGACTGGTGGGACTGGCCGCGACCGTGACCATCCTGCTTCTTGTCGCGGGAACACCCACTGTCCTCATCGCCATCGGCGTGACGCCTCGTGGCGGCGACCTGTCACGACTCGGGACGCTGCTCACCAGCCCCGACGACGGCACCCTCGCTCTCGTCCTGATTGGCGTCGTCGCGTGGCTGGCCTGGGCGGTCATGATGGTCTCGTTCGCCGTCGAGATCGCAGCACGCCTTCGCAGGATGAACTCGCCGCGTCTCCCAGGCCTGGGTGCTCCGCAGCATTTGGCTGGCCGACTGGTTGCCATTGCAGCGCTTCTCTTCGTGGTGGCGCCTACGATCGCCCCGGCCTTCGCTCCCCCGCCGGTATCGGCCGCCGCCCCACCGCAGACCAAAACCTCCAGTCCTGTTGAGGTTGCCTCCGTGACGCCTGCGGCCCCGACCCCGGCGGTCAGCGAGAGCTCGAACTCGGCACCCGCCGGCGAAGCCCCGACCGTGGCCTACACGGTCAGGCGGGGCGACAGCCTCTGGAAGATCGCCAAGGAGCAGCTCGGCGACGCCAAGCGATACACCCAGATCCACGCCCTCAACAGAGACATCCTCGGCGAGAGGCCAGACTTCGTCCCCGAAGGGATCGTGCTGCGCTTACCCCATGGACACGCACCAGAAGACGCGTCCGCCGGTACGCACACCGTGATCGTGAAGCCGGGCGACACGCTGAGCCAAGTTGCACTAGATCAGCTCGGCGACTCCGGTCGCTACACCGAGATCGCGGACGCCTCGCGCGGCACGGCGCAGGCTGGCGGGGCGCATCTGCGCGACCCCAACCTGATTAGGCCCGGGTGGAAGCTCACCATCCCCGGCCAGGTGGCACCCGAGCCGGTCGGGGGCGATGCCCAGCCCCTTGAGCCAGAGGCTTCTGCTCACATACCGCCGCCTGCTGAGGAACCGACGGTGCAGGTCGATGTTGGCAATTCGGCCGACGAGGATCACATCAGCGCAGCGTGGCTGCTTCCCGGGCTCGCGGGAACCGGCACGGTGCTTGCCGGTGCACTGTTGATTGCCATCCGTCGTCATGGCAGGACCCAGCTGCGGTACCGCCGACCGGGCCAGATCATCGCTCCCCCGCCGCCCGAGCTGCGGGCCGTGGAGAAGACCACACACATCGTCGGTGCCGTCATGGCCCCACAACTGGAGAAGTTCGACACGCTGCTTCGCTGGCTGGCCGCGTCGGTGACAGATCCACCGGCGGTCCTCAGCGTCGAGCTCACACCCGATGCCGTGGTCCTGCATCTGGCCCACGACGCAGAACTGCCTTCACCGTGGGAAGGCGTCGGGACGACGTGGGCCATCGCGCTGGACACCGATGTGCCCGACCAGACCAACCAGATCGCTCCATATCCGCTGCTGGTCACGGTCGGCCGCGACCAAGCGGGGAACTTGTGGTTGCTGAACCTCGAACACTTCGGTGTCGTCACGATCACTGGCGACCTGGACAAGGCCGAAGCGTTCGGCCGATACGTTGCCGCCGAACTCGTCCTCAATCCGTGGTCGGTCCTGGTGTGTGTCGATACGGTTGGGCTCGGCGAAGAACTCGCCACTCTTGATGCCCTGCGCCTGCATCACCATGGCGCCAACGACCTGGGATTCCTCGACCAGCTGGCCCGCAACCTTGACCCCGAGGTCGGGGTTCCGTACCTGGAACCCGACTTGTTCCACGCCGTCATCACTGCAACCGAGGTAGATGGACTGGCATCGGTCCGAAAGGTCGTCAAACTCATCACCAGCTATCCGGGCAGACCCGGCGCGGCGGTCGTCACCATTGGCGGCACCCCCGATCCGGGCGACACCGTCGTTGAAGTGACCACAGATGGTCGGCTGATTGCCGGCAGTCTCGGCCTGGACGTCACCGCCGTTGGCCTCACCGCCGGTGAGGCCGCGGCCTGTGCTGCGATCGCGGACATCACCCGTGACGTCCAGCCCGCGCCTATGCCCGTTGATGACGCCAGCACCGACGGGTGGCGCGGGCTGACCGACTGTGCGGGGGCGCTGCGCGACGACCTCGCACGGGCCCGCCCCGAAAGCCCCGCGAGCCCCGGTGGTGGAGAGTCTCTCCTACCGCTCGCGGCGACCCAGTATGCCGACGCTGCGGCGACAACCATCGAAGACATCGGGACCCTGGCCCCCACCAGTCCGGCAGCCATTCGAAGCCGTGTCGAGGACGCCGACTCCGTACTCGATGAAGATCTCGCGCTCTGGTTCGGGCTGAACTGCCCTTTGCCGAAGCTGATGTTGCTCGGGCCGGTCAGCGCACGGGCCTATGGTGACGCCTCGGCCGTGGTCAAGCGCAAGCCGTTCTACATCGAGCTCCTCTCATATTTGGCGCTGCATCCGGCCGGGGCAACCAGTGCCGAAGTCACCGACGCCATGTCGATCACGACCAATCGCTCGTACGTCGACGTCAAGATGCTCCGCTCCTGGTTGGGCACGAACCCTCGCACCGGAACCGATCACCTCCCCAGCGCCAAACTGTCACGTGCCGCAGCCGAACGGGGAACGCCTGTCTATCAACTCGATGATGTTCTGGTTGACGTGGATCTGTTTCGCCGGCTTCGCGCCAGAGCCCAAGCTCGGGGTGCGGATGGGATCGCCGACTTGGAGACTGCGTTGCGTCTAGTCACAGGGCCACCGTTCAGCCAGCTGCGGCCGGTCGGTTGGTCCTGGCTGTTTGAGGGCGAGCGGATCGACCATGTGATGACGTGCGCCGTGGCGGACGTTGCCCACATCCTGACGACCCATGCGCTGGCGGTCGGGGATCTGACCTTGGCCCGGTTCTCTGCTGAGGCGGCCTGCCATGCGGCCCCCTTCGACGAGATCAGCCAGCTCGACCTCGTCCAGGTCGCAGCGGTCAGCGGGCATGCTGGCCTTGCTGAGCGTCACCTCATCGACGGCATTTTCAACCGCAGCGACGACGATCTCGGTCCGATCGATCTACCACCGAGGACCGCTCAGGTGGTAGCCCAACGCGGCTGGGACCGCCGCAAGCCACCTAAGTAGCCATCCGCTATTTCGGGCCGCTTTCGCGTTGCAACGGATGCAACGAGATCGCTGGGATTCATTGAAATTCCAACAACACGCCTAAAAATTCGTCGAGGGCCGCCCGACCACGGGCGACCCATCTACCTACATTTGTAGCATGCGTGCATTCAATTCATTCTGAGATTTTCGACGCGAGAGCGGTAACCTCGGTAGCGAGCAAGAGCACTCGGTGCCGGGCGAAAGAAGGCAGGGGCGAGACAGCAAGGAGCGCCTCGGGCAGCTGACCGGCGTTGACAAGTGCGTGCCTACGAGAGGCTAGGCGAGCGAGTTGCCCAGTAGCTCCCTTAGGCCCTTGGCACTATTCAGAGTCCACAACTGATCGGGACGTGTGGCGTGGCGCCAACGGTGGGCCGCTCGTTCGGTGTCCCATAAGCGGATCCCTACACGACGCAATTACGTACGACGGTGCGCGCAGTTGTACAATTGAAACCTGAAGCGTACGATGGAGGTATGTCGACTGTCGTTCCACTGAATGTCTCTGATGCGCGTGACCACCTCGCGTCGATTATCAATCGTGCACAGGCCGAGCACGAGCCGGTGTATCTGTCTCGCCGGGGTCGTCGCGTCGCGGCTGTCATCGATGCCGACGACTTGGATCGCCTGATCGAGCTGGCCGAAGACATGGCAGATATTCGGGCGGCTGAGGAATCCCGCGAAGAAATGCGACTCACTCAACAAGAGCCGATCCCTTGGGACGACGTCAAGGCCGATCTTGGCCTTGTATGACGTACGCGGTGCGTATTTCGCCAACTGCCGAACGCCAATTGCGCAAGTTTGATCCGCAAGTTCGTCGCCGCGTTCAAGCGGCCATCGATCTGTTGGCGACCAACCCTCGTCCGCCCAAAGCAACTCAACTCGTCGGCGGGGCAGGGGAGTGGAGAGTTCGCACCGGCGACTACCGCATCATCTACGAAATCCACGAAGACCGGCTCGTCGTTCTTGTCCTTCGCGTAGGACACCGTCGAGACATCTACGAATCTCACTAGCCGATCGCTCACAGGACAAGGAAGCACACCCATCGCGGGAGAAGCGGACGTTGCCAGACGCCCGACGTGGAGAGGCTGGGCATGCCGCGCGACGCTCCGCCCGTCCGACTTGCGTTCGAGTGAGGGCGTGCCATTAGCGCACGAAGGTCGGTGGCAGCGAGCTTGATGCGTGCACCATCCTCCCGGACATGCATGTAGGTGTCGTAGCGCTTGCTGGTCATGTCCGCTCTACGGTCCATGCTCGCTGGAGATCTCCGGCAATGATCTGGAGATGACCAGCGACTAGCGCACGGAAGACGGCGCCACGAGCGCCCAGATTTCAGAACCTATGCCACCAAAGCCTGTGCCCGCTGAAGGTATGGCCCGGTCAAACTTCACTCGCGGGCAGCCCGGAAACCTCGCCGGCCGGAACGCGCACGGCTGACCGCGACCATGCCTCTGCTCGGTGCAGAGGTAAATGAAGGCTATCGCAGCGATGCCTCACGTCTGGATCTCTGCGACGTGTCAGGCTTCGACCATGAAACGGAAACAGAGGATATTGGCCGCGGAGTTGAAAGCTCTCCGCGAAGAGAAGGGCCACATTGAGGCCACGCTCATGGGGCTGACCGGTCTCAAAGGGGCCAACCAAGGCGTCGCTGACGCCGTAGCAATGCTTAAGCAGGTGCGCAGCACTGAGGACCCGCGGCAAATTGCCCGCGCCGAACAAGCCCGCGCCGACGCAACCGAGGCGTTCTCGATGGCGAACGTCGCCGCCACGACGGTCTGGCTTGAACGGACATCCTGGGAAGCGAGGCACGCTCACCGGGCGACCCTTGCGCAGGGCACGCGTCTGAACCGAGCGACCTGGGTCCTCGCTGGCTCCACAGGGGTGCTCGCCCTAGCCACCTTGGGCCTTATGTGGGCCACGTTGGCCGCCTGATCCACGGGAGCAGGCCCGCGTGGCTGGGACACCCAGACCGCACCAGCGCCGGCGTCCCGGCGGCTGAACGCGGGTCGGAATCGTTGTACGATAGTCGATCGGCTTGTGGCACGACTCGATCTGCGCCTGCCCACCGGCGCCAGTGGGACAGGCTTCGGGTCCTATCGTGGCTCGGTGACCTTGCGACTGATCGGGGCCGGCCTGCCCCGCACCGGCACGTCCTCCCTGCGCGAGGCGCTGCGGCACTTGCTCGACGCCCCGATCTATCACATGAGCGCGGCCTTCGCGCATCCCGAGCACGCCCCGACGTGGGTGGCGGCGATCCAGGGCGACCCGCCGGTCTGGGATGAGTTCCTGGCCGGTTACGCCGCGGGGATCGACACTCCGTTCTCGACCTGCTGGCGCGACCTGGCCGCAGCCCACCCGGATGCGCCGGTGTTGCTGTCGCACCGCGGAAGCGCCGAGGTCTGGTACCGCAGCATGGACGTAACCGTCCTGGCCCGCACCCGCGAGATGCTGGCGATGGACGACGACGCCGACCCGATGGTGCCGCTGTTCAGGGTGATGTTCGACGACGTCTTCTCCGATCCCGACGATCCTGACGATGTTATGGCGGGCTACGAGCGGCGCCTGGTGCAGGTCCGCGCCGAGATCGGGCCCGAGCGCTTGATCGAGTGGCAGCCCGCTGACGGGTGGGGGCCGATCTGCCGTGCCCTCGGCGTACCGGTGCCGGCCCTGCCGTTTCCGCACGAGAACACCACCGCCGACTTCTTGGCCCGCGCCGAGGCGCGAGCCCGCGAGCCGTAGGGGCTCCTGCTTGGGATGTCTCGGGTCGGCCTAGGGCCGCGGTCGGGCAAAGGGACTTGGCCACACGCCGATCGCTGTGCACCGACGTGAGGGGCTTTCGCTGGCGGGAAGCAGGGCAGGCACTGCGTGAGGCACGTGTGGGCTCGTACTCTGGCCGGGTGGGTTGTCGAGATCGGAGACCCGGCGCGGTACGTCAGGCTCTCGGCTTCAGCGTGAAGGGATGTCGCGCGTTTGGAAGCTCACCAATGTGAGGATCGCCAGGCCCAGTGTCGCCAGCGTTGCGCTGATGAGGCCGGTCACGCCGACGTCCTCCAGCGGGACCCGGCCGACCCAGCTCATAGGCGAGATGTTCTGCACCCAGTCCGGGAGCTGCAAGGCATCACCGAGAACGGCGATCACGGCGACGAACACGAACGGAAGCCAAGCCATCCACAACAGGTTGGGCCGCAGGCCGTAGAGCGCTGCGGACAGCCCTAGCAGCAGGGCGACGGCGGGGAGGTAGGCGAGGGTCGCCCCGACGAGGCGCCAGACCTGCGATGAGTCGCTCGTGGTGATCGCGTTGCTGATCCCGAGGGCGAGACCACCGCTCACGGCGACGAGGACGACGCCAACGACCAGTGCAACCGCATGTCCGGCAAGCCATCTCGGCCGGCTCAGGGTGCTGGCGAGCATGGGTTCGAGACGATTGTCTCGTTCTTCGTCGGCTGCTCTCCCGACCCCGGAGATGACGAACCCCATGCAGATGAGGGCGATCAGAATGACGACGAACGAGACGAATGCGTTGGCGGCGGCGTTTCCGCCACCGAGGACGTCCTGTAACGCCTTGCTGTCCTCGGTCACGGTGTCGTAGGCATCTCCGACGGACCCGAACCCTGCTCCGACAAGAGCGGCGACCACGGTCCACCCGACGATGGCGTTACGGTGCGAACGGGCGGCGAAGCCAAAGCTATGCAGCAGGATGCGGCTGGCTGCCGAGTTGCCCGGTCGCGGCGCGAACATGCCCTCGCCGAGGTCGCGTCGCTCGGCGAGGCGCAGAGCTGCGGCGGACGCGACGATCGCGGCAGTGATCAGCAGTAGCAGCGGCCACCACCGGGCGTTACCGAAGGCGCGGGTCTGCTCGGCCCAGCCCAGGGGCGAGAGCCAGACAAGAGAGTTTCCGCGCACGTCGCCGATGCCGCGAGCGATGAAGGCGACGACCAGTACGGCGAGCCCGAGCGCGGTCACCATGCGCGACGATGCCACGAGCTGGGCGCACAGGGCTCCCACGGCGGCGAACGCGGCGCCGAGGAGCGCAATCGACAGCGGGTACAGCGCTACCCCTGGCCAGCTCAGACCAAGTGCGGCAAGCACGGCGGCCATCCCGGCGGCCACTACGAGAAACGCAGCCGAGGTCAGCGCGAGCGCGGACTTCAGGGCCGCGGTGCGTCCGACGATGCCTGCACGCAGGAGTTCCATCCGCCCGGTCTGCTCCTCCAGCCTGGTCAACCGCGTCACCAGGACGATCCCCATCAGGGGGATGGCGATCGCGGCGACGAAACCGAACTCGTAGGCGATCGGCCCGCCGATGTTGTCGAGTCCGAAGGGTCGGCCGTTGATCGCATAGAGCGATGAGCCCACCGATATGGCCTTGGCATACGTCTTCAGCTCGCCTGGGGTCGCGTAAAGGCTGTTGATCGAAACAGCCGTGGCGGCGAACACTGCGACGATACCGAGTGCCCACGTGATGGTCTGGCGTCGACTGCTGCGCCACGAGATGGCGAACATCTCGCCGCCGGCGACGTGGGTGAGTGCCCTCATGACAGTGCTCCGTGGGTGGCCTCGGTCTGGTAGGCACGGCGGAAGAGGTCGTTCAGGCCGGGCGGAGTCGCGGTGAGGGTGTGCAAGCCGGCGGCGTGGAGCGCCCCGATGGCGCCGTCGAGGTGCTCGACGTCGACAGCGAATGCAATGTCGAACAGCGGACCGGTTGGCTCGACGGTGAGTCCGACGACACCATCCGCGTCGCGGAGCCCCTCGGGTGCTGACCTCGTCACGGCATGCACACCGGTGCGCGTATGTCGTCGGAGCTCGGCGAGGGTGCCGGTCATGGCGGTGCTTCCCTTGCGGATGATGCTGACCCGATCCGCAAGTGATTCGACCTCGGCAAGAATGTGGCTGGAGAGCAGCACCGTGCACCCCTCGGCCTTGCGCTCGCGGATGGTGTCTTGGAACGTCTGCTCCATCAACGGATCGAGCCCGGAGGTCGGCTCGTCCAGGATCAGCAGCTCGGCGTCGGCCGCCAGTGCCGCGACCAGTGCGACCTTCTGCCGGTTGCCCTTGGAGTAGTCCTGGGACTTGCGGGACGGGTCGAGGTCGAACCGTTCGATCATCTCAGCGCGCCTCTCGTGGCGGAGTCCACCGCGGGAGGTCGCGAGGACGTCGAGGCACTCGCCTCCGGTCAGCCCCGGCCACAACGACACGTCACCAGGAACGTAGGCGAGCCGCCGGTGCAGGGCTACTGCGTCACGCCACGGGTCGCCACCGAACAGTTCCGCCTCGCCCTCACTGGCGCGCACGAGGCCGAGCAGGATACGGATCGTCGTCGACTTCCCGGAGCCGTTCGGGCCGAGAAATCCATGCACCTCCCCGGGGGTCACTACGAGGTCCAACCCGTCGAGGGCGACCACGTCCCCGAAGTTCTTTCGCAGGCCCGCGGTCCGGACAACCGGCTCCGAGGCGCGGTGATCGGTACTCATCACGAATTCCTTCCATGGATCATTGGTGTGTACTCATAGTGCACACTTACGGTTGGTACCGTGCGCGCATGCCCCTTCCACGATTCACCCGGCTGCCTGGCGAGGAGCAACAGCGCATCCTGAAAGCAGCGCGGGCGGTGTTCGCCGCCGATGGCGTCGATCACGCGACCTACGCCGATGTCATCCAGGGCGCTGGTATCTCGAAGTCCTCGGCCTACAACTACTTCGACGGCCGTGATGACCTGCTCGGCATCGTCCTCGACGAGGTCGCGAGCCGATTGAGGTCCGCCCTCGGCACGTGGGAGCACGTCGCGGACCACGAAGCGTTCTGGGACGCGCTCGATGAGGCCGATAGCCGTCTGCTCCTTCATGAGACCGAACACCCCGACGACCTCGCCCTCATCGACCCAGCCTTCCTGCTGCGCATGCAGGGCGGATTCATCGGATGGGTCAGTGCTGTCATCGACAACGGCATCGAGATCAACCTCATCACGGTGGACTGCGAGCGAGACTTGATCGTCTCGGCGACCGCCGCGCTACTGCGCGTCGGAGACGCGTGGTTGGCCGAGAAGATGAACGCTGGACTCGTGCCCGACTACGAACAACGGTGGACGCTGCTTCGCGGGCTGTGGGGCGTCCCGTCATCGAAGGGCCCGCCGCGACTCCGATGACAGGTCGCCAGCGAAGTCGCCAACCCAGGGCTCTGGCGCGGAAGCTCCCTGGATGGGATGCCTGCACGCCGCTGCCTGATCGCCTGCATCGGCTCGGCTCCGCGGCCGATCCTCGCGCGCGACGATATCTTCGTCACGCTTTGGCGACTCCGCCAGAGCCGCGCTGCGGGAACCTTTCGGCCTTGTCGTGTTGTCTAGGTACTGATGGACGACTTCTCCGCTACCCCTCAGCGCGTTGGGCGTCGTTGGTGCGCTCGGCGGTGCTCCTGGGCTGTTCAGCATCCGATGCCGAAGACGTAGCCCAGTCTGCGTTGGTCAAGACCTGGTCGCACTGGAAGCGCTGAGACAGGCAGCCGAGCCAGACGCTTACGTCTATCGGATCGTCGCGCCCACCGAATCGGATCCCTGCACCCGCCGGTAGCGACGTCCGCCATCACCCGCCATTGAAAGACGTAGCGATCTGAGGGCGACGGGATCACCGAGGTCTGCGGAACGCAAGCGTATGCAGACCGTGACAAACCGCAGGTCGTGGAGGGGCTCACGACTCGATTGTCCTCTTCAAGTACGCCAGCTCGGTCCTGGCGTGCTCCCGGTCCTTCCTGACCCCACCCCCGAGTCTGAACCCACGCTCGACCAGGGAGCCGCCACGACCCGGGAACCTGGCCCACACGGTGGCACTGACCCGCGTCGCCGCAGGTTGCGAGTCGGGCAGCGCCTCGAGCTCCCACCGCACACCCTCGTCGAGGGTGATCCTCAGCCCTGCGAGCCGGTAGCGCGCACCGTCGGCCTCCCAGGTCACGACCTTGCCCGGCTCGAAGCGAGTGATCGTGCCGACGGCAACTCCGGGGATCCCCGCGATCCGCTCCTTGATGCGCAGCCGGCTGCCCTCGTGTAGCGGAGGGTCGTCGAGGTACTGCAGCTGATCGTGCTCGGGGTTGGACTTCGGCCACCAACGGCCTAGATCGGACATGAGCTGCCACACCACGTCGTTGCCTGCCTCGATGTCAATGGATTCAGTGAACTCGAACATTTCGTGTCTCAATTCGCGGAGTAGGTAGATGAGATCGGTCAAACTGTGGCACCGGCGTCGGGCCGGATGACTGTCGGCTAGAGACACAGCGCGGCGGATGCAGGGGTCGGCTCAATGGCTGGTTCGACGCAAGTGCACCGAACGGCCGTGGCCGCGACGACTCCCCGCGGTCACGGGCCAGCGTCTGTCTCCAAATCGCTGCCGTCGCTCAACGGGGCACCGCGTAGGAGGCGCTGACTAGCGGCGGGGGTGCACGACCTCGGCGAGCTGGACGTGCGCCACCGCGACTTCCAGCAGTGTCCGAACGTGAGAGTCCGCGAACGAGTAGTACGCCAAGCGGCCCGTGCGCCGCACCGACACCACTCGATGCGCCCGCAAGATCCGCAGCGAGTGACTTGTCGAGGATTCGCTCAACTGGGCGACCGCAGCGAGATCGCTGACGCACAGCTCGCCCTCGAGGAGTAGTGCCATCATCAAACGCAGGCGGCCCGGCACCGCAAGCAGCCCGAACATCTCGGCTAGGTCGTCCACGTCCTCTGCGGCCGGCATGCGCTCCTGTACGGCGGACACACGCTCGGCATCGATGGTGCGAGGGATGGGGTCTTCTGAGTCTGCCAATGGCTGCACCCTTCATCTGTTAGTTGCACCGGAACTTGTGGGGTCGGAGCGGCGCGCGGGCGCCTGATCTCCTCCGCCTGGCCCAACCTACGCACAAGCAGGTGTTCTGGCCGCGGAGGCGGGGCCCGTCGCCTGACGGGACGTAGCGGAGTGCAACTAGGGCCGCGATTAGGCACAGCACCGCCGCCAACGCCATGATCGCGGCCTGCGCCACGCCAAAGGCCGCTTGGACGGCGACCTCGTGCCGCGTACCCGTTCCAGCCTGCGCAAGAGCCGAGACCAGCGAGTCGGTGTTGATCATCGGATGGTCTTGGGACAAGCGTGCAGTGAAGACCAGGTGCTCGACGGTGCCCAGGACAGCGATGCCTGCCGCAGTGCCGAGTTGCTGGTGGGTGCTGTTGAGGGCAGCACCCATCACCACGCGGTTCTCGGGCACCGCACCAAGCACGGTAGTGGTCACCGATGGACCGGCCATGCCCACACCGCCACCGGCCAGTGCCAGGCCGATGCACACCAGCGCAACGGTCATCACTCCGATCGAGGCTATCGTGAGCACGACGAAACCCAGCGTCGCGACCGTAAACCCGAGTCCGATACCGATCCTGCCTCCCCGACGCCTGGCCATACGTGCCCCGAGCACTGATCCGACGACTACTCCGAGGGCCATCGGGGCAAGGAACGCGCCGGCGCCGAGTGCGGACCGACCGAGGATGAGCTGAAGATACTGACCGAGGCTGAACAGTGTCGCGCTGGCCGCGAAGGCCGCGATGCCCGCTGCCACGCTCCCAGCCCAGAAGGCCGGAGCCCGATAGAGCACGAAGTCGATGGTCGCGCCCGCTGACCTGACGTTGCGCCACAGGAATCCAACGAGCGCGGCGATTCCCACGAGACCGACGCCGAGCGCTTGCTGTCCCCCTGCCGGGCGCCCGGCTGCCACCAGCGCCACCAGCCCAGCACCCAGACCTGCAGTGAGCAGGAGCCCTGCGAGGAGATCGCTGGGGGGGTAGTGATCAGCAGCGGACTCGCGGACGTGCCGGAGGGTGGCGACCGCGGCCACGACCGCGACCGGCACGTTGACCCAGAAGACCCCGCGCCAACCGAACAAGGAGACCAGTCCGCCACCGACCAGAGGGCCGACGGTTAGAGCGACGGCCGCGACCGCTGCCCAGACGGCGAAGGCACGCGGGCGTTCCCGCGCCGGGAACTCCGCCATCAGCAGCGCGACGGTCGCCGGCACCACCATCGCCGCACCCATGCCCATCACGGCCCGCATGAATGCCACCCACCAGATGGACAGCCCCCAGGTGGCGCCGACCGAGGCCGCCGACATCACCATCAGGCCACTGATCACCATCCGGCGTCGCCCCCAACGGTCAGCCAGGGAGCCGATGCTGACCATTAGCCCCGCGAACGCGATGACGTAGGCGTCCACCATCGTCTGCAGCGCGGCGGTGCCCGCGCTCAGGCCGCGCCCGATGCTTGGTAGGGCAAGGGAGATCATGGTCGTGTCGAGCACCACGAGCACTGGCCCGCCACACAGGCACAGGAGGGCGGCCCAGCGCCGCGGGGATGGCGATGCGTGGGTGCTCCGCTCTGGTGGTGAGTGAGCCTCACGCACCTCAGTCCACCTCGATTGCCGGGGCACCGTGGTAACGTCGCGTCCTAATGACCGGCGAGGTGACGGATGATTTATGACCGACACGCCCAGTAGTGACGCTCCCGGTCGACGCGAGTTCTATGACTCCACCGCCGGTGTCTATCGGGCGACGTTTCACTTGATCTGGCGGCTTGGCTTCCCCGGTTTGCACCGATGGCTCCGTGAGGAGGTAGGTGGACGCCGGGTGATCCTCGACGCTGGTGCGGCCTCGGGGTACTGGACACGAGTCATCGCCCGCGACGTCGACACGCGGGTGGTGGCGTTGGACTTCTCGTGGCCATACGTGCGGATGGCTCAGCGCTACCTTCGGCGACAGCCCAACGCCTACGTGGTCCAGGGCGACATCTTGGCGCTGCCGATGGCTGAGGCGTCGGTCGACGTTGTGCTGTGCAGCGGGGTGCTCGACACACTCCCTGCCCCGGGAGCAGCTCTCTCGGAGTTCCGTCGCGTCCTGCGTCCAGGTGGCCGACTGCTGTTGGTGATACGTGGACGCGACGAGAAGACGTCCGGGGTCACGGAGAAGATAATCCGCACCACGCTCTCGGCATCGCGTCGCGTCACTACCAAGGGCCGCCGGTCCTCGATGGACTCGCACGTCTGGAAGCGGTCGGGGGTGTGGCCGCGGCTCACCGAACTCGCCAACCAGGCGGCCCTGGACATCGTCTCCGTCGAACACGGTCGTCTCGTGACCAGTGTCTCTCTCGAGCCTCGCTGACAGCGCCCCTCGGCCTGCAGCATCAGAGGTCACCACCCCATCACGCAGTCAGCACGGCAGACAGGATCACGAGCACGTTCAGGACGCTGAACGTGAGGATCGACCCGACATGCATCGCGCGACCGCTCTCCCGCTGATCGCCGGTGCGCAGCAGCACGACGTAACGCCAACAGATGGCCACCCAGACTCCGAGGACGCTCAGGCACAACAGCAACGGCACCAACCCGAATCTTCCAGTGAAGAGGGCCAGGGGCACCGCCGAGGCCAGGAACGCGCCCCACGCCCAGAGCGCGCAGGCCGGGACGCCGTAGCGGACGACGGTCGTCGTACGTCCGCCTGCAGCGTCGTTGTCAACGTCCCGTATGTCTTGGCACAACCCCTCGCCGATCCCCATGAAGATCACGACGAACAGCAGATAGACCACCCCAGTCTGCCAGCCTCGGAACGAGAGCGCTCCAGCGGCGATCACGTAGATCATCACCCAGGTGACCGGCCAGAAGATCTGAGTCCACAGGGGCCGCCCCGAGATGCCGCCCATCGAACGGAAGTTGTACGACAGTACGGTGGGCACCGCCATGAGCAGCACCAGGAATGACACCCACGACGCCCACCAGGCGAGGAGTAGGGACAGGACCACGAGCACCCAGCCAGCCGAGATCAGCGACCGGCGGGTCAGAGCGCCGGTGGCAGCGGCCCTGGTGGTCCGCGATTTCTCGGTACTGGCACGGTCGACCTCGACGTCGGCCACGTCGTTGAAGAGTGTCTGTCCACCGTGGAACAGGGCAACGGCCGCGACAACGGCTACAGGTGCCCGGAGACCGACATCGGTGCCCACCATGGCCACGATCATGGCCAGCGGCGCGATGACGTCGTACCAAACCCGAGTGCTCGGCCTCAGTGCGCGGAATAGTGCCCCGCTCTGCGTGAGCAGCATGAGTGATCCCCTACCAGACGAGTACTGCGACGATGGCAAGGCTCATGCCGGTGCCGTTGGCGAAAGCGTTGACGACGTCGTTGTCGATCCACGCGTGCCCCGACTTGGCCTTCGAAGGCACGTCACAATGCACCCTCGCCTCGACGACCCGATTACAGCGTGGACAGTCAAAGCTCCCTTGCCAGACCGCGCCGACGACTGAATCAGTCAGGGAGCCCAGCAAGCCGGCGGCGACACCGAGAAGCACCAGGCTGGGCGAGCCCGCGACCAGCGCACCGACACTGCCGATCGCGAGACCGCCGAACCCGCTGGCGCCGGAGCCAACCCAGGTCACAGCACCGGACGTGCCTGCGGGGACCCGCGACATGGTCCGCAGCGAGACAGGGTTATGGCGCACGTGGCGACCGATCTCTCCGGCCCAGGTATCACCGGTTGCGGCAGCGATGCCGGCCACCGACAGTGCGAACCAGAACGGTGACGGGTAGACAACGAATCCGATGGCCGGTACCAGGGAGAGTAGGACTCCGTTGACGACTACTTGACGTAGTCCGCGCATGGGACTGCCCGACGGCCGTTCGCCGCCATGGCTCAACAGGCTCGATACCACGAAGAACGTCGCCAATGGCGCTAGCCATGACCACCCGGCCATGACGACGACGCTCGCGACCACGAGCACAGCGGCAAGCGTTCCGGGCAAGTCGAGCCAGCGCATGCGAGCGAAGACGATACCGAGCACCACGGCAGTGCCGCCTGCCGCGAACCAGGTGAGCGCCGAGGGGTCGAACCCAGACCAGACGACCAAACCTGCAACCCACGGGATGATCACCAGATTGTCGATCGCCGACG
>Ga0307486_1001924_pt1 | contig 15113 bp, 13 predicted proteins | sample CBIW02metaG_FD_203663 | JGI IMG/M metagenome (GOLD analysis project Ga0307486, IMG submission 203663) | Sea-ice brine microbial communities from Beaufort Sea near Barrow, Alaska, United States - CBIW 0.2 | ecosystem: Environmental > Aquatic > Marine > Coastal | place: USA: Alaska | collected... | reverse complement strand
CTCCGAAGCAAAGAACCGATAAGCCCTGCAGAAATTGCAGTGAGCGTTTGATCGAAAAAATAAACATTTCGGCGACGATCGCTTCTCGAAAAGGAGTCGATCGGGTGCCAGTGTCCTGGCCATAATCGGAATGAATTCGAAGGCAATTTGGGATTTTTCACGCAGGGGCACACATAAACGCACATCGTGAACCGCTTTGCGATTCCAGCACTTTCGAATAGATTTGGATTTCGTATCAGATACGCTGAAGAAGGATTCCAGCTATAGAAAGACGGGTGCAAAAGTCAATTGACTGACATTGGCTTTGGAGGTCGAAGGACTGAATCCTCTGAAACGACCCGAGATCCGATTGAACCTAGAGCCTAATTATCGTGCTGTTTGATGGCCAGCTACCTGTTTCTTTTATACCCAACCGCAATCAGGAACGCAACTATAAAAATACATCGACCTCATACGCCATTGTCGGCCTCGCAGTGGGAAATGTTCACTCATTGCCATTTTGGTGAGCCACAGCCAGCCCCGGTTATCGCGTCATATCGAGTACAAACTTTTCAGGCATCGTCGTTAATCGCCCATAAAAATGACCCACGCGATGGATCAAAGCAAATGGCCATTGAAAATATTGGGCAAAATGCATTTTTAGCGCATTTAGACCGACCTTCCCCACCAGATTTTTCGTTAACCTACTTCTGGTCTTCAATATATCTGCAGGAAACCATGCAGAAAATATTCTGAGAATGCCATACAAACGAGCAGACCAAATTATGACGCTATAAGTAATTTTGAGCTGCATTGCTAACCGTCGAATAGGTGTATATCTATGAATCCACGTCACATTCTTGGGCAATTTGTGTCATTAAATGACCTCATAGCAACAGATTCCGAAAACATTGAAAACCTCGAAGCGAAGCTGCTCCAGGCAAAAGAAGAGCAGACACTTTTGTTCCGTCGCAGGCAGCGGCTGGTTTTCACGCTTGCGGCTTGGGCTATCCATGAGGGGGTCGCTGGACCGGACGACGATCTTCATGTCGATGACCCCAATTCGTTTCTCGTCGCTATTTGCGACCTGATCGAAAACCATGAACGACTGTGGGAAACTAACGGGGTTAAGCATTAAACATTCCACCGCCGAAGCAGCCCGGAGTGATGTATCGATATAGGCAAGCAATTGGCTCGGTACAGGCACTCCAGGGGGGCGTGGGCCAGTGCTGACTTTTCCGATGAAGTTGGATAATCGTAAGCAATGGGATGGACTCCTCCTCACCTAGCCGGCATCTACGTGCCAAAATGGTGAGTGAACAGTCAGCCCATCGGTGTCGCCAGTGCCGACGCCGGGAACAGAAACCACACGGGTGAATCCGGTGGCTACCAGCACCTGCTTCGGATTATTTTCAGCAGAGGTCAGCCTTTGGTGCCAGTAAACGAATTGATGATAAATCAAAGACTGCTGCTTACAGTAAGCTGTTGAGGCTGTAGAAAAACTCCAGATCAGACCGGTTTTGGTAGTATTGAGCAAACAAAGAACGAGCTGCCGGCATGTCCCGTTTCAAGTACTAACAACTACGGCCAGGATGCCATTGTCGTGATCAATTATCAGGCAGCTCTACTGCCTGGCGCATAACATCTAGAAATTGGCGAACTACGGGCGGATGGTGGCGTGACCCTGGGGGAACAACCTCTCCGAAATAGCCCTTGGGCCACGGCGTTGGAGCGCCCAAATACGCAAAATACCCGTATGAGCAGCCATAGCGGAGCACCAACTGGAAAATTGAAGCGTGCCAGATGAACGGGCTAGCGAAAAAAATGCGAGCGCAGGCGGTGGAGTGGTGAGCTCATTTTGGGTTTTTCTACAGCCTCGTTGCCGGACAAGCCCGTCGCTTCCAAATCGTTCATTTGTAGTTGCCAAAAGTACACTTTTTCGGTGGCGGTCATGCTGATTCCTCGTGAAATGAGTGAGGAGTTCAGTGTGCACAATTATAAGGCCGGGATGTAGGCGCTGATTCTTTAGCGCTTACAGCAAAGCGATCTTGATGGGCCGATACTGCGCGAAGGCAGCATTGTCGATGCCACCATCATCTCTGCGCCGAGTTCCACCAAGAACGAGAGTGGCCAGCGCGATCCCGAATTGAATCAGACTATGAAAGGCAAACAATATTATTTTGACATGAATGCTCCCATGCCGCCCCAACTAGTGAAATTCAGGTGAAATTGCCAACTGAGGTGAGTCAGCCGAAGGACCTGCCCCCTCAGCTGCTCTCAGAACCCAGCGTGAACCTCTCAGCTCATCGGGCTCCATTGCTCCAACCGAAAACGCCCCGCGCCCACACCATATCTCATATACTCTTAAGTCACCGTCAAAACAGCTCACACTAACCTTCTTTATAAAAGTCCCCCGGCACTCTGATCTGACCCTCCATAAGCACCCTGGCGCTTCGGCTCATAATCGCCTTCTCGACCACCCACTTCCCATTTTTTTGCGCCGCCTCAGCGCCAACTTGAAGCGTGCCGGATGGATGACCAAAGCGCACCGACGTGCAACTTTTATCGCCGGCTGCCGCACTCACGATAGTGTTCGGAATGGCGCTCGCTGCGCCTATGGCAACGGCGACGGTACCGGGCATAGCGTGATGAAGTTTACCCATCGACATAGCCCGTACCAGTATGTCGACATCCTCAACCGCTACACGCTTGCCACTGGCCGAGACGTACTCGGAGGGTTTGGACACAAACGCGATTTTCGGCGTGTGCTGGCGATTTTCAGCATCAGCCAGGGACTCGACCAACCCCATCCGCAGCGCGCCCTGGCCACGTATTGATTCGAACATCGCCAGCGCCTTCGGATCGTTGTTGATCGCGTCCTGCAGTTCGGCGCCGGTGTAACCAATCGCCTGCGCATCGACAAATATGGTCGGGATGCCCGCCGTGATCATGGTCGCCCGGATTTTGCCCAGCCCGGGAACATCCAACTCGTCCACCGGATTACCTGTTGGAAAAATTGTCCCCTCGTCGTCTGCTGGATCGAGAAACTCCAATTTCACTTCAGCCGCAGGAAAGGCAACGCCGTCAAGTTCGAAATCTCCGGTTTCCTGAACCTGGCCGTTAGTCATCGGAACACGGGCAATGATCGTTTTACCGATATTGGCCTGCCAGATGCGCACGGTGGCAACGCCGTCCTGTGGAAGGCTATCCGTGTTCATCAGCCCCGAGCTGATCGCAAAGGCGCCGACCGCGGTTGTCAGGTTACCGCAGTTACCGCTCCAGTCGACGAACGGTCGATCGATACCCACCTGCCCGAACAGGTAATCCACGTCGTGGTTCGCGTGCTCACTCCTCGAAATAATGACCGTTTTGCTGGTACTTGAGGTGCCGTTCCCCATGCCGTCAATCTGTTTCTGGTAAGGGTCCGGACTGCCGATCACCCGCATCAACAGAGCATCACGGGCGGCGCCTGGTGTTTGCGCATTTTCAGGGAGATTGTCGAGGCGAAAGAACACACCTTTACTGGTGCCTCCGCGCATGTAGGTGGCTGGAATCCTGATCTGGGGTGCGCTTGACATATAAGCTCTCGCTGGTTGGAACACGACGACGAGGTTCAAACATACAGCCATGGGCGTGGCTGTCAACAATTTAAAAGTCTCAGTTGACTCATTCCTTATAAAGGAATACCGTTTCTATATAAGGAATACTAGGCGTATAATCGAAATTCCACTACGTGTTAGACCGCAGAGAAAAGTTTAAAGTGGCGACGCTCGTTAAGGGGTGTTTTCTGTTCTCTATTTGCGAGGATCAAGGCATGATTCCTACCATTAAAACAATTGTGTACGCATCGGATTTGCGGGGCAAAACATGGCCATCCATGCGACTCGCCTGCTCGATCGCCCAGCAATACGACGCCAGGCTGATCTACGTCCACGTTGTAAACAATATCAAGGAACTTCGGGATACGATCAAAGACTTCGAAATCAACAGCCGCATTGATATTCAGGCGATACTTCAGCAGACCCTGGAAAAAGCGGAGGCGAGGATGAAGAGCAACGTAGAGAAGTTCCTGGCGGAAGAGTTTCCTGATTCAAGCTCTCCAGTTGAGATTGAAGTTCGGGTTTTGGAAGGCTACCCTGCGCAAACGCTTCTCGGGGTTGCAGAGGAAGAAAAGGCTGACCTTATCGTCATGAGCGGCCGCACCCATAGTGCTATTGGGCAAGTGATCGGCTCAATAACAAACAAGGTAGTGCACAACGGCAAGTTTCCAGTTCTAGTGATTCCCTATCACTGAGCGGGACCGCCAGAGCATTTCCCCCCTCATTTGATTGTCTTGAGGCAGGCGAAGCTATCTAATGTCCGTTATCACCTATCTTAAACGCGAATTGCTCGACCGCAGCACTCTGTTATTCATCGCTCTTGCACTTGCTGCGGGCACCGCCTTGTGGTTCCAGAAAGGTGACGAGGCCTTTGTGATTGCCGCAAGCAGCAGCGGTATGCTGGTGCTGTTGATCGCCCCGATCATTCTGATTGCAATGATTATCAGCTGCTACGTGCGGGAGCTAATCCCGACAGCCGTAATTCAGCGCTGGCTCGGTTCGGAAAGCGGCCTACGAGGCCTTGCCGTCGCAGTTCTTGGGGGCGCCGTTACCCCCGGTGGCCCTTTTGCAGCCTTTCCTTTGGTCGTCGGTTTTTATCGCTCTGGCGCATCATTTGAGATCTGTGTGGCGTACCTTACATCCTGGGCCGTGCTGGGACTCAATCGTGTGCTGATCTGGGAATTGCCTTTCCTCGGTTTCGATTTCGTGCTTTTACGCCTGTTGATTTCCCTTCCATTACCGGTCATTGCCTGGATGCTCGCGAAACTCTTAACGAGGCGCCGCAATGCTTAGCGCCTACATCACCCTTATTGTCATTCTTGTTTTTCTGGTGCTGGTCGCCCAGCGCAAACCCGAGGTGTCTCACAAAGAGATTCTATCCCAAGCCGTCGACAACACGTTGCCATTGCTTATTCGCATACCGGCGGCCATCCTGGCAGGCAGCTTTCTGGCCGAGCTCATACCAAAAGACTACATTGTTGCTCTGTTAGGGGATGCTTCCGGTGTAACTGGAATTATCCTCGCGTCGTTACTCGGCGGGGCCCTTCCGGGCGGACCCATGATTGCCTTCCCGCTACTGTTGGCGATGTTCAAAGCCGGCATGGGGACCCCCCAGCTGATCGCCCTGCTTACCGGATGGCTACTGTTAGCGTTCCACCGTATCTTCGCCTACGAACTGCCCATGCTCGGCACCGAGTTTGTGCGCCTTCGACTGATAGTCTGCCTGCCACTTCCGTTGATTGCCGGGTTCTCAGCGCAGGCTTTGGGTCAATGGCTCTGAATCCTCCCCAAACATCAGGCCCGCTTGGCGGGCCTGATGTTTGGCACTATAAAAACGAGAGAAGTCGACTCTATATTATTTCATAGCATCTTTGACCACATCCACAACGTCTTTGGGATACCGATATACCTCGCGGAAGTACTCCTGCATTTCGCCACCCGGAATAAAGGTCACCGGTAAATTCTGATTCTGAAGGTCTTCGAGGAACTCAGGGTCCTTCACCGTTTCCGCCATCGCCACGCGCAGGGCGGCTACACGTTCTGCTGGAATACTCGGAGGGGCAACGTAAGGACGCCCCATCTTCAAGCGAGCAATCAGCAAGTTGACCACCTGCCGCTCTCTTTCCGTCTGCGCGAGATCACTGGCCAAAGTCACATTTGGCAGTTCCGGATGACGTTCATCCGCTACCTGGTAGATCACGTTATAGTCGCTGTCTTCTTCAAGCCATTCCGGTGCCGTGGCCTTGGTAGAACTCAGAAGCAGTGTTCCAATGCCCTGAACTTCACCACGCTCCATTGCCAAACGCACATCATTGGCACCCGGGTAGCCGGCAATCACATTAATGTTCAGACCGAACATCTTCGCGAGCACTCGCGGAATCACGTTACTGTTTGCTCCGGCACCGGTTGATCCCATCGTCATACTGGCTGTCTTCAGGTCTTCCAGTTTCTCGATTCCGGAATCTTTACGAGCCATGCCAAGCGCAACCTCGACATTCAGGTTACCTATCCAGTTCATCTCGTTTACATCAAACTGGGCCTTGTCATTGCCAAACATCGGCTCATAAGCCATTCCGGAATTTACCGCTCCGAACACAGTGCCATCTCTGGGCAACGCATTCGCCAGCTGATTCATTAAGACCAGCGACCCAGCCCCCGGCACGTTTTTGGCTACCACATTTGGATTACCCGCCATGTGCTTTGAGAGATGTCGGGCCAGAGTGCGGGCATAAGCGTCGTAACCGCCACCGGCGGAATACCCGATGAGAACCTGGATGGTTTTCCCCTTGTAGAACGCAGCGACCTTTTCATCGGCGCTGACGTTACCCACTGAGAGAATGAATGCGACAAAAGCAGCTAAAGCTGCGCAGATAGACTTCCTATAAATTTTCATGAGCCAATATCCTATCGTGGTTTTGTTGTTGTGCTAGAGATATAGATCTATCCGTTTTCATCGGCTTTACCAGGACACCATGATCAGGGCATTTCCTCCAGCAAACGCCCAAAGCCCGTCACAGGCTGTCTTACGTGCAACCGCTTCTGAGTTGCCCACACCCTCGCGGGGACCGGGTGCAGGACAGGCACCTGCAGGTCCTGTTCGAGTAGTGACACGATATCCAGTGCGTGCCACGCGCTTCCCAGCAGGTACACCCCCTCTGCACCTGGATGCCTGAGAAATTCCTTCTTTATAAAGGCATAGATTTCATATGGAGAGAGGCTCGTGACATCACTGAAAGGAACGGGAATTCCCTCCATTGCGAGCACCTCGAACCCTGCCTCTTCGAAATACCGGGCGTATTTCTTGTTGATGTCACCGGTGAAGTAGGTAATGCCCAGAATCCTGGTGACACCAAGCGCTTTCAGCGCTTCCACCTGGCTCGTGCCCGAAGTGAATACCGGCTTGCCGTGTTTCTGCTCCATTTCAGCGATGATATCGGCCTCGCCTTGATAGCCCCGAATCATAAAGGGCGGAGCGCCCTCTGGATGAATCAGGTCGACACCCAGCGCTGCAAGTTCATCGACCTTTCCCTTGATAGAGTCCATCACATCCATGAACTCTTTTTCGGTTCCCGACTTGATGCCGAGGTATACGGGCACCACACCGATGCCTTTGGGCAGGAGACGAATGAAGTCTTCCAGCGAACCCGGCCGATGAGTAGGTTTCACAACGCCAACCGTTCCACGCCAACTTTGAAATGACATACCGCCCCCTCCCCTGCAGTCGCCTATTTGCTTCCGGGCATCATTGCCGACACACCGCCATCGACAAACAGATCCGTGCCGGCGATAAAGTCAGAATCGTCTGACGCCAGGAACAGAATGGCCTGAGCGAGGTCTGCAGGAACACCGGGGCGGCCACGCAGATTCGAAACCGGTCGGGTAGGATCAAAATCATCTTTACCGACAGGGGATCCAATCTTGTTCGGCACAACGCTATTAACCCGAATATTGTGCGGCGCCAACTGAATCGCCATTGATCGGGTCAGGTTGACTACCCCACCCTTTGCCGCCGTATAGGCGATCGCGCGATTCCGGCCGTAGTAACCAGAGGTTGAACTGACATTAATCATCCGGCCACCATTGCCGCAGCCGATCATTGCCTGAGCGGCGTGCTTACCAAACAGGAAGGGTGCCGTTAGCGTAATAGCGATCGTGCGGTTCCACTCTTCCGTGGAAATATCCAGAATGTGTTTATTGTCGGACATGGCAACATTGTTGACGAGGATGTCGAGCCTACCCAGGTCTTTAACCACAGCAGCCACCGTGGCTTTGATATCGTCTTCTTTTGCCACATCGCAGATAAATGGCTGAGCCGTGCCACCGGCAGCAACTATATCGGCAGCCACTTTTTCGGCCCGGCCCCGGTCAAGATCGACCACAGCGATACTGGCGCCCTCGGCTGACAACAAACGTGACACTTCCTCACCTATGTTACGACCAGCGCCGGTAACGATGGCCACTTTTCCTTTCAATTTCATTGAGTTAACTCCCTATCGGATGATTTTATTGTTCACTGGTCTGTTTCTTCTGGAAGAGTAGGCCGTTAACGATCATGGATGACTCTGGCGCAATTGCTCAGTTGCTCGTAGGTCAACGGCAAGCTCACCATGACCGCTATCGAAAACGACGCCGTAATCACGCTTCGCGCCTTCAATCGAAACGTACCCCTCCTGAACATCACGCAGAACAAGATCAACATCGCGTTCAAAGGCATTGCCCAGACCACCGCCACCCGGTGTATCGAGGCGGAAGCAACTTCCGGCCTTTAACGGGTAATCCGCGTAGCGGGTGGGCAACCGCTCGGGCGCATCACTGTCCGGGTTGATGATAATGTCGCCAGTGCGGCCGGAACCGCCCTTGGCCGCACCATTGGGCGCAATAACGTGCTTGGTTGAGCGAATGGAAAAACGGGCATCCTCAAGATTCAGATACTCGCGGCGGATACCCAGTCCGCCGCGGAATTTGCCCGCGCCGCCGGAATCACGAATCAATTCGAAGCGCAGGATGCGGGTAGGGAATTCGCTCTCAATTATTTCAATCGGCGCGATCTTCGCATTGGACTGGTTGACCGACGTGCCGGATTCCCCATCCTTGCTGGCCCTGGCGCCTGCGCCGCCACCCAGAATTTCATACTGGACGTAACCCTTACCCGTACTAGCGTTTCGCCCGCCAAGAATGATGGAGCGACTACCACAGCCATCGGCTCGCGCCAGTTCTGGAACAATGTCGGTCAAAGCACCGTAAAGCGCTTCAACCAGAGCATGGACTGTCGGATTATAGGTGTTCACCGGCGCCGGGAACCTTGGGTTCAGAACACTGCCTTCACGGGCGTTCATTTCAAACGCACGCAACAAACCACTGTTGATGAACATGTTTGGGTCAACCAGTGAAATCAGCACGTAACCAATGGCAGCGCGAACCAGCGGCGGGCGGATGTTTGCCGGACCTTTGGTCTGATCCGCGGACCCACTGAAATCAAAGGACAGCCTGTCGCCCTTTTTTTCCACCACAACGTGGACACGCACGGGTGTTTGCAGCTCGACCCCGTCATCATCAATAAAGCGCTCAGCTTCATAACGACCATCGCGCCACTCGGTGATTGCCGCACGCATTTTCATTTCACTGAGTTCCAGCAAACGTGTAAAGCTGGCCACCGTGCGGTCTCGACCGAACTTACTAATCAACTCAATCAGCCGCTCCTCACCCAGTCGGCTGCACCCAAGCTGGCCCCGAATATCACCGAGCACCAGTTCCGGTGTGCGGCTGTTGGCGGCAATGATTCGCTCAATTTCATTGTCTCGACGACCGCCGCGCTGATACCGAACGGCCGGCAAGTGCAGACCTTCGTTGAACGTCTCCTTGGCCTGACCGGAACAGGAACCTGGGACCGGCCCACCAAGATCACTTTTGTGAGCAATGGACCCGCAAAAAGCAATGAGTTCCCCTTCGTAAAAAACCGGGGTAATAACCGCCATATCCGGAGCATGAGGGCTTCCACCTTCATAAGGGTGGTTTATGAGAAACGCATCCCCCTCCTGAATATCGTCGTAGCTGCGAAGCACAGCCTCACAGCAGGCGGGAAATGCTCCGATGTGTAATGGCAAAACGACGTGCTGCGCTATCACGGCGCCATCTGGCGCGGTAATGGCACAGGACGCGTCCTGCGACTCACGAACAATGGTGGAAAAACCGGTGCGGAACAGGGAGTTTTGCATTTCCTGAACAATGCCACTGAGGCTGGCCCGAATTATTTCAAGCTCCACCGCGTCAAGTTTTGATGCATTCTGCAAGGACGACATCTCAGGCCTCCTTAATGATGACAATCAGGTTCTTGTGGCTATCCACCCGGGCCGTCTGCCCTGGGAAAATAACCGTTGTGCAGTCGAGCTGGTCAACAACCGCTGGGCCCTTAAAGCTGACCCCGACATCCAGTTTCTCGCGCTGATAAACAGGGCAGTTGAGCGTCTGCTTATCAAACCTCATCGGTCGGTGCTCCCGAACGGCATCTTCCAGGGCAACGCCTTGCGGCTCGAAGCTTGGCAAATTAACCGGGGGAACGCGTCCGACACTGCGCAGTCGGTAGGATACGATTTCGACAGGCTGGTCCGGTGCCGTGTGGCCAAAGGTTTGACGATGCGCCTCATCAAACTCTGACCTGACCTGGGCTAAAGCACCCTCCGTTAAATCATCCGGAATCGGCATGGTAATTTCGTAGCCCTGTCCGGCGTAGCGCATATCAAGCGAACGTTCAATGCTGGTCTGACTCGTCTCAAAACCCTCGGCCTTTAGCTCATCGCGAGCCTCTTGAACCAGGCTCGAAAATTGGGCCTCGACCTCACTTTCAGGAACACTGGCGATGTCGCTTAGCCGGGAACGAATGTAATCGTGCTTAACGTCGGACATGACCAGACCCATCGCCGAGTAAACGCCGGGGTACAGCGGCACGATGACCCCTGCCATCCCCAGATCCTCGGCGATCCGACCGGCGTGCAAGGGGCCGGCCCCACCAAACCCAAGCAACATGAATTCTTGGAGGTTGTGACCGCGCATGGTAGAGATCGCCTTGACCGCCTCCTGCATCTTGACGTTAATGATCCGGACGATGCCCTCAGCCGCATCGAGTACATCCATACCCAGAGGTTTGGCTACCTTCTCAACCGCCTGAATGGCGGCTGCTTTATCCAGCCGCATACCACCACCAAGAAAGTTATCCTCGCCGAGGTACCCAAGCACAAGGTTACAGTCGGTGATGGTAGGCTGGTCTCCCCCCCGCGAATAACAGGCAGGCCCCGGTACTGCTCCGGCACTTTCGGGCCCGACTTCAAGTGTTCCGAATCGATCCACTCTCGCCAGGGTTCCACCCCCGGCGCTGACGGTATTGATACCGATCATTGGAAGCGCGATATCGCGTCCGTCGATCTTGCCGCGATTGGAGATTGACGGCTCGCCGTCTTTGATCAGGGCGACATCGCAGGAAGTGCCCCCCATATCGAACGTCACCAGATTCTGGGCACCGGTTGTCTTACAGGCGTGAACAGCCGCGGTGATGCCGCCAGCTGGCCCGGACAGCACCGTTGCCACAGCTTTCTTGGCCGTGGCAGCAAATGTTGCCATTCCACCATTGGATTGCATGATGTATTTCTGTTTGGTGTTGACTCCGGCACTCGCGAGCCGCTCATCCAGGTTGGCGATGTAATGGGCTAGGATAGGCTGGAGGTAAGCGTTTATAACGGTGGTAGATAAGCGGTAATACTCACGAATCTGTGGCATAACCTCACTGGACAGGGAAACGCTCACACCCGGTAATTCTTTGTGAATGATTTCACGAATGCGTTGCTCGTGTTGCGGGTGAAGAAACGAAAACAGCAGACAGACCGCAATGGACTGGACCTCTCTCAGTCCGAGGTCCCGAAGCGTCTGGCGCAAAGCTTCCTCATCCAACTCCTTCAAAACGTCGCCCTTGAACGATACCCGTTCCGACACCTCGCCTGTCAGGCTTGCCGGCACTAGGCGTTTGGGCCGGTCATACAGAATGTCGAAAATAACAGAGCCGTGCGGTCGGGACTGCTCCTGCACCTCGTAAATACCCCGGAACCCCTCAGTCACCAGCAGTGCGGTCCGCACCCCCTTGCCCTCCAGCAGGGCATTGGTGCCAACGGTGGTGCCATGGCAAAAATAGCGTATATCAGACGCTGACACGCCCTTATCGATGAGCAGTTGGACGCCCTCACGAATGGCCTTTGAGGGATCGTCCGGGGTAGAGGGAATCTTGGCTATCGTGACTTCGTCAGTACTCTCGTTGACATAAACAAAATCCGAGAAGGTTCCCCCAGTATCAACCGTTACGCGGTATTGTCCCATTGTTTCACCGTCCAGAAGTGGGATTAGGCATTTCAACGACGACTGCTGTTTTCCACGTAAGATGGCGCTGCGTCGCTGACCTGTCAGATTTATCGCCTGTCGGGCACTGACAGACTCGTATTGATTCAGAACAAAGGCGAACGGCGATTGCTGTTTTGCTGCCAGTACCCGGCATCGCCACCAAAGCACTGCTGACCAAGATACCAGTCAGCTCGAGCGATCTTGCTCAACGTCGGGCAAATCTGAAACCGCACCTTCACTCTCTTCGAGACCACCGACACACATCACTGCGCCGTGATCAAAAGCATTTGCAAACGCGCGTTGATTCGCGATGAGGGAATCTGACCGACGGCTTTTCTTGTGTTTATTGGAACGCCAGACCTCTATACGGAATACTAGACCCGGAGTGTATGAAAATCAAACACCACTCTGAAAAATGTAAATATGTAATATAAAACAAACACATATGGAAAACTTTAAAAGGAACACTGTTCCATATAAGTGAATTATTATCGGCTTTTCACTTTGGCGACCGTAATTGGCTGCTTGTGCGAGTCGCCATGAGGCTGATAGATTCGAGAATCTCATTATGCAGGGGACACTTTCGATGAAGCTGTTAATTACTGGCGCTGGACTGATTGGCGTGAACACCGCGCAACAGGCACTTGCGGCGGGCCACACCGTGGTATTGCTGGACGCGGCACCACACAGAACCTACCTGCATCAGATGCTCGGCAAGCATTTCTACAAGCTGTCAGTCGTTCGCGCGGATATCTGCGATTCGAACGGCCTGTTTAAGATTGTCCAGGAACAGAGTGTCGATACGATCGTTCACACCGCGGGACTGATCGGTAAACGCCTTGACGAGGCCCCTTTCAACGGCATCAACACGAATGTCATGGGCTCAATGAATCTTTTGGAAGCCGCCCGGAAGGCGTCGGTAAAGCGCTTCGTGTTTCTGAGTTCGTTCGGAGTGTATGCCCGTGACCGTATCGAATCAGAGAAAATTACCGAGAGTGCGCCAACCGGGCGCACACGAATCTATGCCACCACCAAAGTCTGCACGGAGCAGCTCATACGCGCATTCGCCGAGCACTACGACCTCAACACCGTGATTTTGCGCCCAGCGGCTGTTTACGGATTTGGTCATTATTCAGGCGGGTCCGGCATTGGCACAGCGATGGCCGGGCTGATGCAGCAGGTCATGGCGGGTGGCCCAGTGCACCTCCCCAACCGAAGCTTCAGATCAAACGAATACATTTACTGCAAAGACGCCGCATCAGCCGTTTTGGCCGCCTGCAAACCTGAAAATCCAGCAGGAGGAACTTACAACGTCGGCACCGGTATTGTGCATTCAGCCCAAGAGCTGGTTGAGATACTGACCGCCTGGCAGCCCGGTCTCGATATTTCACTGGAGCCGCGCGACCCCGCCCCGCCCATTGCCCCTCTGGACGTCACGGCGGCTGCCGAAGACCTCGGGTTTCGTGCCAACTATGCCCTTGACAGCGGACTGGCCGATTACCTGGACAATCTTTTGAAAATGGGCACTTGACCGGCTCTTTCCAGATCCGCCCAAGTTTAATCTGAACTCATAAAGTGATACCCAGTGATTGGAGCATTTCTCGCATTTCTGAGCGGCTGTTTGCAGGGCATTAACAGCGCCTGTCTCAGACGTGGCGTGCTGAACGGCAGCGCCTCTCAAGCCATGGCGATTACCGTGCCTATGGGCGTGCCGCTGGCACTTCTTGCGGCCTGGCTTTCTGGCCAGCTTTACCAGCTTGATGAACTTTCTCGCCAGGCAGCGCTGTTCCTGGCAGCCTCCGGCATTCTGCAATATTCATGGGCACGCTATTGGAACTACCGTGCAGTCGCAGCACTCGGTTCTGTGGGGGCAGGCCCGGTTCAACAGCTTCAGATGTGGATTGCGGTCGTGCTCGCGGTGGTCTTGCTTGACGAAACACTGACGCCACTCAAGCTGGTTGGCATGAGCCTGGTATTCATTTCGCCCTTGATTATTGCGATCAGCATCCGGCGACGTAACAAGCTTAACGCCCACCTCGCAACTCTGAATTCCGAACCTGGCGCGACGCCCGGGGAAAGCTTTTTCAAACCGGAAATTCTGATGGGCTACGGCGCTGCCCTGATCGCTGCAATTTCCTATGGAGCCAGCCCCGTGCTGATTCGTTCCGGCCTTGAAGGAACCAACCTCGGCATTCTGGGCGGACTTATTGCGTATTCGGCGGCCACGCTAGTTTTTGGGCTGTTTTCCAGTCTGGTGCCGGGACAGCTCCGGCATATTCGCCAAACCGACAGGAAGGCCGTGCCCTGGTACGCGCTTGCAGGACTGTTGGTCTATTTGGGGCAAATGCTGTACTTCATGGCGCTGAGCCTGGCGCCCGTTACCGTCGTCGCGCCGATTCATCAGTTCTCACTGATTGCGCGGGTGTGTGCGGGATATGTGATCAACCGCGATCATGAGGTGCTGACCCCAACCGTGATCATGGGCGTTCTGCTGTCTTTGGTTGGCACCATACTTCTGGCGGCCGATTGGAAAGTGCAGTAGCTCATAGGTCCCCACGAGACTTGATCTACCCCCGAGTCGATTCAGTTCGTTAAAGCCAACACTGCCGTGTTGACATTCGTCAGACTTTATGAAATTTTAATTAAAGGAAAGGCGTTCCTCAGTTCGGAACACCTAAAATATTAAGGTGTTTTGAAAATGGATGCGTCGATGGCACAGAAATTAGCCGGTCATGTCGCTTTGATTACCGGTGGCGGCGGCGAAATTGGCCGTGCCATTGCACTGACCCTTGCAGCTGAGGGAGCCTCTTTAGTTGCGTCGGATATGGACGCTGAAAAGGCTGAGGAGACCGCTCGCCAGATCCGCCAGGCAGGCGGCAAAGCGGTCGCTCTGGGCGGCAGCATTGCGGACCCGGAGACCTCCATAAAAGCCGTTAAGCTAGCCGTGACGCAGTTTGGCAAGCTCACCATTCTGGTCAATGCTGCCGCCACGGTCACCGAGGACGGTCGCGCTGAAGACATCTCTATCGAAGACTGGAACCGAACACTCAGTGTAAATCTCACCGGTGTATTCCTGGCCTGCAAGTACGCCATGCCGGCAATGCGCAACGCCGGCGACGGGCGAGTAGTCAACATTACCTCCCAGCTCGGCCA
>Ga0307486_1001923_pt1 | contig 15114 bp, 13 predicted proteins | sample CBIW02metaG_FD_203663 | JGI IMG/M metagenome (GOLD analysis project Ga0307486, IMG submission 203663) | Sea-ice brine microbial communities from Beaufort Sea near Barrow, Alaska, United States - CBIW 0.2 | ecosystem: Environmental > Aquatic > Marine > Coastal | place: USA: Alaska | collected... | reverse complement strand
CGCGACAATGCCAGAAATAACGAGAATTGCCGCGACGATCCAGAGAAGTGTTGCCATGGTGTTGCTCCATTTCGTTAAGCTCCGACGACCTTACGCCTACAGCCAGGTCGAGTCTGGTGAAGAAACTGTACCCCCAATCGGGCTCTGACCACCGTATTTCATCCAAATTGTCGCGGTGATAACCACGACGGCAAGGGCGCGAAGACCGATATCGCGGGGTACGAAGTCGAAACCGCAACAACAGTCTGGAATCGTCCTTCTGAAAGTGAGCTGTTTCCATCCGTCGTCACCGCGATCAGCTTTCATAATCCTGGCAAGCTTGTCGGCCACGGAATGAAGCTCATCGAGCGACACAAGGCCGCTTTCGGCCTCGACCGCTTTCTCGTCATGGCTGACCGCGCTTACAACAACAGTCGAGTCGAAACATTCCACATTCCTGTCCGCAAAGCCGGGGTCGAACTCGTCATCGACTACGACCAGAAACACGCTGCGCTCCTTGCACGCCCGCACAACCGCAGCGCGTACCGCATGATTGCCAAGGGTCTCCCCGACCTTGACGGCTACCAACGGTTCACCTACAAGAGCGAAGAGTGGGCCAGCTACTACGGCATGCGCAACCTCGTCGAAGCTTCCAACTCGCGGTTCAAGGATGCCAATCGAGAAGACCTAGGAAACCGCGGGAAGCGCTCTGGCCGCGGATTTAGCTCGAATTATCTCGTCACCGCTCTCGCTATCAGCTCGTTCAACCTGCGCTCAATAGCCACATTCATCCTGAAACTCAGAGATAAAGCCATCGAGAAGCCGCTCCGCACACGCCGTCGAAAAGACGAGAACGAGCGCCCTCTGGCCCGCCTGGTCACCACCCGGGCCGCCGCACCACCCGGGTAACCAACGCCCAAACCCAGACACCGCTACCGCTACCGCTTCACCGAGACAATTCAGCCTGCCCAAAAGCAGGCTGATTCGTCGTTAACGAGAACGTTGCGGCAACCAGTGGCCCCGAGAGCCCGCGATTGCGGCCGCTGACGTAGGAACTTCGCCAAAAGACAAACGTTCAATCAATAAAATGAAAAGCACACTTTCAAAGAATGAAAGGGCCGGTTGTAGCTGAGGCGGGATTCGAACCCGCGACCTCACGATTATGAGTCGTGCGCTCTCACCAACTGAGCTACTCAGCCACGGCACCCGATTACCGGATGACCGAGCCCCCTATGGGAATCGGACCCATTACCTCTTCCTTACCAAGGAAGTGCTCTACCAATGAGCTAAGGGGGCACACAAATGCGCATAATGCGCAATTGGCACCGTAAGAGACTAGCACCCGTTTAAGGGCCTAAAGTACGGTTTCGGGCCAAATCTGGCGGTTGTTGGAGATTAGTTTGAAGCGTTCGCGGTGAGCCATGCGTATGGGTCAACGGGAACCTCATCGAGATGAATTTCGAGGTGCAGATGTGCACCATACGAGCGACCAGTGTCACCGACGAGCCCGACGAAGTCACCGACCGAAATTTTGTCGCCAACGACCAGCGGGCTCGAGTCAGAAGTCATGTGAGCGTAGAGAGTCTCAATCTGCTCGCCATTGATCTCGTGGCTAATTTCCACGTGGTAGCCGTAGCCGGAGTAGTCCGACTGAACGAAGGTGACAACACCATCCGCGATCGCATAAATAGGGGTTCCCGCTGCGGCCGCAAAGTCTGTTCCCTTGTGGAATCCCCCGACGCGGTCTCCGAATTGGTCCGTAGTGGGCACCGAGTATGGGAAAGGCCAGCGGATAGGTCCCACGGTGGCGTTGTACTCATATTCGATTCCCGCGAATTTGAGGGCAAGCACTTCGGCAGATGAGATGACCTTGAGGCCGTCTTGCCGGGCGACATCATTGACTACCTCGTCGGAGACCGCCAAAGACTGCGTTTGCCGGGAGTCGACGAAAACATTTGCACTGTCTGACTCTGGCGCGGCGACTGCCGCTATTGCATCAGAGTTATCAAACACATTTGACGGAACTGAGAGTCCAACCAAGATCGTTACCGCGAACAGCATCGCGACACCGGAGAATGCCTTGGATGCGAAAGCCTTCGCTCGACGACGAGGTGGGCCGCTCGGGGCCAATTCCGCAGAGGACACACGAATTCGCTTCGACGTGACCTTGGAGCCCCGCGCGGGACAAACACGAGGCGGAGTAACTGCCGGCTGCTCCCGAAGTGAGCGCCGGCTCGGAAGAACAACGTCAATCTCGATGGTTGCTGGGCGAGCGTTCGCTGGAGACTCCAGCGCGGCCACCTTGGGGACGGTCGTTGCAATGGCCGTCGAATCGATGGCGGTTGGTGCCACAGAGTGTGGCGTGAACAGCTCAGCGAGCACGGGAGCAACCGGCGCCTCCACCGGATAGGTCACGTGTTGTGCTGATCGTTCGCGCTCACGCAATTGCCTGCGCGTCAGGGGCATCTCATCCCCCGCCGCTATTTGCTGTGGGGGTGCAGTGTCGAGGCTCACTTCACGAGCCCTATTTTGTGGGTGGAGAATGCCACTGCGGCGCACGCGCTCGTCAGCGACATTCTTCTCCTTCACGCAACTCACCTGCTAGGTGTGAATGCATAATTCGGGTATTTGCCTACGTGCGTACGGGTTGCACGCAGGTAACAGATTCGTAAACATTAGCGTGCAAGTGGTCTCATCGCCAACCCCATCTCGGGTGGCATAACTCACGCTTGCAGCTGAATCAATAGTGCCTCAAGTTTCTGGGCAACGGCTGGTTCTGCCGCGAGGATGAAGTCCTTGCCTTCCGCCAGAGCGCCACGGCCTTTTACGGTCGCCCCAGCCTCTCTGGCAATGAGCCCGCCAGCCGCGTGGTCCCACGGACTCAGGCTTCGCTCAAAGTACGCATTCACTCGCCCTGAGGCGACCATGCAGAGGTCTAGCGATGCCGTTCCCATTCTGCGGATGTCGCGCACTTGGGGCAGCAGTCCGGCGATTACGCGGCCCTGCTCGACGCGCATCTCCTGAACGTACGAGAAGCCGGTTGCGACCAGCGCCTCAGAGAGATCCACCGCATCGGCTACCTGCAAACGCTCACCGTTGAGGTGCGAGCCGCCCCCAGCAGCACCCGTGTAGGTTTCGTTTGCCCCCAAGTTGACGACCGCACCGGCGAGCGCACGCCACGTTGCCGGATCGGGTTCGCCTTCAACTACTGCAACACTCACCGCATAGTGCGGGATGCCGTAGAGATAGTTCACCGTGCCATCGATCGGATCGACCACCCAGGTGAGCCCGCTCGATCCTGTAGTCGCTGAACCCTCTTCACCATAGAAACCGTCATCGGGGCGCGCTTCTGCCAACAGGCTCCGGATGAGTTGCTCACTCTCACGGTCAGCGTGAGTGACAACATCCACAGGCGAAGACTTGCGATCGGCAACGGCGACACCCTCTCGGCGGCGGCGCGCCGCGAGTTCCGCCGCTTGCGTTGCAACGGAGCGGGCAAGATCAAGAAGTTCAGCGTGAGGCATTTCTCAAGCCTAGAGCCGCTATATAGCTCCAGGATGCTGCAGCTTCGAGCGGAGGCTCGAGCGGAGCTTCGGATCTCACTACTTTTCGCCAATAATTTCCATAGATGTGGCAACAGCAGGAAGTGAGCGCCAAGGCGAGGGACGCGGCTCCAAAGATTCGTCGGGGCCGCTAAGCAATTCGGGTGCAAGAGCCCTCAACGCCATCGTGCATCTAAAAACTCAAGCCCAGAGCCTCAACCGCGATCTCGTACGTATTTGATGCACTTTCATTTCACGAGTAGTCGCCTGCTAATTCTCGTAGGCGCCGTCGTCCAAAAGTTCGCTCGGTACGAGTTCGCTTCTGGCTCCCGCGAACGTCCGTTGTACCTCTTCTTGCGGCATGTCTGCCCCGATCGAAAACTCTCCTTGCCTGACCATAGCCAGCAAGGGGGCGGGCAGGCCGAGGCGATGCGCAGAGTAGAAGATCGACGACCGAAGAAATGGATATGCGGCCATGAACGCAACCCGCGACGCGAAGTCTGCGGTTAGCGAGTTCCCAATCTCAACGAGCTCGCTTGAGTCATAAACCGCCTCAATATCGGCAACGAATTCTGCATTCTGATCCGCGAACACCATGCGATATCGGAACCTGAAACTTCGGCCGTCGGTCTGAGTCGCGAGTGTATTCTCACTCAGCGGAAACTCGAGTTTCGCGATCTCGGCCTCGGCCCAGTGGATCCTCCGACTACGCTCTTCGTGCACCACAATGTTGGAGAGGTCAACCAACGCGAGAAATTCGTGGATGTCCTCGATCCGACGTGGAGCGCCTTCTTCCTCAACCAGCGAGGGCAAAGTCAGTCCTCTTGCTAGCGATATAGGTAGCGGTTCGCAAAGTGACTCCACTATCAGCGAGGATGAACTGGGGCACGGCACCTTGCCAAATTACTTGGCCAGCCTGCGGAGTAACCTTATGGTCAACCACCGCTTCAACCGCGTGCGCGTAGCGCCTTAGAGTCGACAACTTCGGGTCGCTGTCATACCGCTCAAGTTTCGAGACCGCCTGCTGCGAGATTCCCATTCGCTCTGCTACCTCGGGTTGTGTCAAGCCGGCGTCCCGCCGCGCCTGCACTAAGTCCCGCCTTAGTTTGTAATCATTCTTAGCAAGGATCCTCGCGCGCTGGTGATCTGCAGACTCACGCGCCGAATCGAGGATATTTTTAAGAAACGACATGTGGCTATCGTAACCCCACAACCTGTAGGTTGTGCAAGTCCATTCTCAAACGGACTTGTCCCAGTTCGAGGGGGACCCTAGATCGTATCGAGTCGTCGCAAATGCGATCTCCTTTCGCTGCTCGCTTGTCGAGGTCTTAATGTGCATGTGGAGTGCGATCAGTAGAGCAGGGAGGTGATCAGGCTCGCCGTGATAAAAGCGCAGCGCTTTTACTAAGCGATTTGAGCCTGAGTTCGTATACTTCTGGATCCGGATACGCGGGCTTTATTGGCGTCTTCTCGTCCCCGGTATCCTCTAGTCTGCCCGCCGCCGCCTCGTCAAGTAGAGCTTCGATCTCGCCAGTGACTCCAGAGCGGGCGAATGGAGCAAGTGTTGCTAGCCATTCGGCGAACGCAATAAGTGAGTCGTGAGATGCGTCCGTATACTCGTGCCAAACGAATGGCTCGAGGGGTTCGCTACAGCACCGGGAGTCGCTCCCCTGCCGTCCCCGTGCTTTGCTCATTTCTGCATGCTACACGCGACCGCCGTCACACAACTGGCGTCTACTCGGGGACCGGCCAGCGCAAGTCAACCTAAGAGACAGGACTGTGGCCTCTCGGGTGCACGATTAAACGCATCGAGCTTCCTCCAGTAAGCGAGAGAGAGTCAAAACGCCACAGCGTTCCCCTTCAATGCTTCGTTAAACCCGTATGGAGTGCGTAGCTGTCGCGACCAGAGCTGCTGTGCGGGGCACTGCAGGTGATGACGTAAGTGGTGGCGAGTGAGGGATTCGAACCCCCGAATGCGATGCAGTCTGATTTACAGTCAGATCCCTTTGGCCACTTGGGTAACTCGCCAAGACGCCTCCGGTCACATGTATTCACCTGACCGAACGCGCTGAACAAGGATACAAGGTAACTGAGGCCGTTTGTGACCACATAGCGAAAAGTCGGTGATGGGAGTTCTGCGCCCTGCGCGGGTAACATGGGCGCATGGCTGATTCTTCGTTTGACATCGTGAGCAAAGTTGACCAAATGGAGGCAGAAAACGCCGTCAACCAGGCACATAAGGAGCTTGCTCAGCGCTACGACTTCAAGGGCGTTGGCGCCTCCGTGGAGTGGACAGGTGAGAGTCTCCTGCTGAAAGCAAGCTCCGAGGAGCGCGTAAAAGCGGTTCTTGAAGTGCTTGAGGCCAAGTTCATCAAGCGCGGTATCTCGCTCCGCAGCCTCGACGCGGGTGAGCCGTTCCCCAGCGGCAAGGAGTACCGCATCGAGATCAGCCTGAAGAACGGCATCTCGTCTGAGGACGCAAAGAAGATCTCGAAGATCATTCGTGATGAAGCACCAAAGACTGTGAAGTCGCAGATTCAGGGCGAGGAACTGCGCGTGCAGTCCAAGAGTCGTGACGACCTTCAAGCAACCATGGCGCTCTTGAAGGGCAAAGATCTCGAAGTTGCCCTCCAGTTCGTGAACTTCCGCTAGCAACTCCCCCACCAGCGTGGACATTTTCCTGCTGATTTTCGCGGCGACCCTGCTGGTCGCCGTGCTCTTTTCTGCGCTCGCTGGGCGCACTGTGCTTTCCGCTGCAGTGTTGTTTCTCGTCGTCGGATTCGTGATCGGCTCGGAGACTACGGGCATCGTGAACTTCGATTCCACCTCAGAAGAAGTGTCAACGATTGCCGAGATTGCACTGTTCGTTGTGCTGTTCACCGACGGCATGAAAATGGGTTGGACCGACCTGCGCAAGGCATGGCGACTTCCCGGCCGCGCTCTCGGGTGGGGGCTGCCGCTCACTCTCGGTATCACCGCGGTGCTTGCGCACTACCTTGTGGGCCTCGACTGGCCTGCCGCGCTGCTGATCGGTGCGATTCTGGCCCCAACCGACCCGGTGTTCGCTGCGGCTCTCGTAGGTGACAAGCGTGTACCGCAGCGATTGCGGCAACTACTGAACGTGGAGTCTGGTGTCAACGACGGGCTCGCGCTGCCATTCGTCATCGTGTTTCTCGCGGTCAGCTCGGGCTCAGAGGACTTGCATCTGGGCGAGCTCGGACTCGAACTACTCATCGGCACGGTGATCGGCATCGCCGTGCCATGGCTGGTCATCAAGGCGCTGCACACACGACTCTTTGCGGCGACCGGTGTCTTCGAACCCTTAGTGCCCATCGCCATCGGGCTGCTTGTCTTCGCTCTCTCGACCACGCTGCACGCCAACCTCTTCCTCGCCGCCTTCGCGGCAGGAGTGACCGTCGCCACCTTCGGCCAGAAGGAGCGGGAAGAGTTCGAGGAATTCGGCGAGATCATCTCCGAACTTCTCAAGTTGCTCGCCCTCATGGTTTTTGGCGCGCTGCTGTCGTTCAAGTTCTTGGGCGAGATCGAGTGGACCGGATGGGTGTTCGCCATCCTTGCTCTCCTCGCCGCTCGCCCCGCCGCACTCTTCGTATCGTTCCTCGGCTCCGGCCTCTCAATGCGAGAACAACTCGCTGCGATGTGGTTTGGGCCCAAAGGCTTCGCGTCAGTGGTCTATGTGCTCGTGGTCGTCACCGCGGGCATCCCCGAGGGAGACCTGATCTTCCACCTCGTCGCGCTCACAATTGCGCTGTCGATCATTGCCCATTCCTCGACCGATGTCATCGTCGCTCGCTCGTTCAACGAACCCGATGAGACGCCGGCCTGGCAGGGTCCCCCCATCGACAATGGCACCACGCCACCCAAACCCTGAAGCATCCCCAGAACTGGCTAGACTTCGAGCCATGGACGTCGGCGGGATCACCCTCAATTTCACAGCAATCGTTGCTGGTGCTCTCATCTTCATCGACTTTATGGTTCGAGTGCTCTCGCTCATCTACGTGCCGCGAAATCGGCGACCACAGACCGCAATGGCGTGGTTGTTGGCGATTTTCTTCATCCCGTATGTTGGCATCCTGCTGTTCCTACTTCTCGGTAGCCGCAAGCTTCCCAAGAGCCGCCGCGACAAGCAGATCGAGATCAACAAGTTCATCCTTGACACCACGCATGGCATGGATCAGGTGCGCCGCGACCAACCGTGGCCGCCATGGTTGGAACCCGTTGTCGAACTCAACCGCACGCTCGGCGCGATGCCGCTCGTCGGAGGCAACACTGCCTCCCTGCATTCCGAATATCAAGAGTCTCTCGATGCCATGGTCGGCGCCGTCGATTCTGCCGAAAAGTACGTGCACGTTGAGTTCTACATCCTGAGCCTCGACAGCACAACGGCGCCCTTCTTTAACGCGCTCGAATCTGCCCGCAAACGTGGCGTGAAGGTGCGCGTGCTTCTTGACCACGTCGCGTCGTTGCGCGCGCCCGGTTACTTCACGACCATCCGGCGTTTGAAGCAAATGGGTGTTGAGTGGCAGGTGATGCTGCCCGTGCAGCCCTTGAAGTGGAAGTTCCAACGCCCCGATCTGCGCAACCACCGCAAGCTGCTCATTATTGATGGCACTGTGGCGTTCACCGGATCGCAGAACATGGTGGACCCCACATACAACAAGCGGTCAAACAAGAAGCGTGGCCTCGAGTGGAAGGACCTCATGGTGCGCTTTGAGGGCCCGATTGTTGCCGGCATCAGTTCGCTGTTCGTCGCCGACTGGTACAGCGAAACCAACGAGCTGCTGTTGCGCGAAAACGTAGAGGTACCTCCGGCCGAAAAAGAGGCAACGCTTGACGCTCAAGTTGTGCCAAGTGGCCCAGGCTTCGAGGGCGAAAACAATCTGCGGCTGTTCAACTCGTTGCTCTATGCCGCCCAGCATCGAGTGATCATCACAAGCCCATACTTTGTGCCGGATGACTCGATGCTTTACGCAATCACTACGGCAGCCCAGAGCGGTCTCGACGTGCAATTATTTGTGTCCGAAGTCGGCGATCAGGCCTTGGTGTATCACGCACAACGCAGCTACTACGAGATACTTCTCCGCGCCGGGGTGAAGATTTGGTTGTTCCCCTCACCGACGGTGCTGCACGCCAAGCACTTCACAATCGATGATCAGGTCGCGGTGATCGGCTCGAGCAACATGGACATGCGCTCCTTTAGCCTCAACCTCGAGATTTCAGTGATGGTGCGCGGTACCGAATTCCTCGACGACATGCGCGAGCTCGAAGCCCAATACCGCAACGTCAGTCGAGAACTCACCCTCGAAGAATGGATGAAGCGCCCTCGACGCTCGAAAGCGCTCGACAACATCGCGCGCCTCACCGCGGCAGTTCAGTAGCAACCGCCGCGGTTCGCTTTCCGGGCACGAAGAGCGGCTAGCGGGAGCTACTTGTTACCAGAAGACGTGGATGCGGCGATCATCTCGTCACGATCGACGAGCTTGATGCGCGCACGACCTTCAGCCTCACCCAAGGCAATTTCTTGGGCATCCAACAGCTGCCACCCCTGAAGGTTCGTGTAGTCGACGTTGCGGCTCTTTAGGAGGTCAACAACTGATTGCTCATCAGGCTGCTCGGGGCTCCACCAGTTGGCCTGGTCATTCATGACGTTTTTGATGGTTTCCATCGCGTCAGACTTGGTGTGACCGATGAGGCCGACAGGGCCGCGCTTGATCCAGCCGGTCGCGTAGACGCCGTGCACGGGCTCGTGATTGTCATCGATGACCTGACCCTCGCGGTTGGGGATCACGCCGCGGTGGGTGTCGAACGGGATGCCGTCGAGCGGCGACCCGAAGTAGCCAACAGCGCGATACAGGCTCTGCACCGCAACCTCGCGGAACTCTCCGGTGCCGACTACTCCGCCCTGACCGTCTGGCTTGGTGCGTTCGTAACGGAAGCCCTCAACGCGGTCGGTGCCGAGAACCTCCACGGGGCCGGCATAGAAGTGCAAGTGCAGCCGACGCGACGCTGCGCCCTTTTCTTCGCCGCGCCACTTCGTGAAGATGCGGTCAAGCACCATGATTTGCTTGTTGGACTCGACGGCCGCTTTCGACGCCTCGTCGTAGTCGAAATCTTCTTCATAGACGACCATGTCGACATCGTTGAGTTCGCCGAGCTCGCGCAATTCAAGCGGCGTGAACTTTACCTGCATGGGACCGCGGCGCCCGAAGACGTGCACGTCGGTCACGGGGCTCGATTTGAGGCCCTCATAGACATTGGCGGGAATCTCGGTGGGCAGCAGGTCATCTGCGTGCTTAGCGAGCATCCTGGCGACGTCGAGGGCGACGTTTCCGTTTCCGATCACGGCAACTTCTGGAGCATCGAGCGCCCACTCGCGCGCGACGTCGGGATGGCCGTCGTACCAGCTGACGAAGTCGGCGGCACCGTGGCTGCCTGGCAGGTCGATTCCGGGAATCGCGAGCGGAGCATCCCGAACAGCACCAGTGGAGAAGATCACGGCGTTGTAGTGCTTCTTGAGGTCGTCAAGGGTGATGTCACGGCCATAGGTGACGTTGCCGAAGAGGCGAATGTTGCCGGTGTCGAGCACGTCGCGCAACGCGTTCACAATGCCCTTGATGCGCGGATGATCGGGAGCAACGCCGTAACGCACAAGACCATACGGCGCCGGCAGTTGCTCGAAGAGGTCGATGGACACTTCAAACTGTCGTTCTGCTTTCAGCAGGATGTCGGCGGCATAGATTCCGGCAGGGCCTGCCCCAACAATGGCGAGTCTGAGCTTGCTCATCGGCTGTAGTTTCCGTTCATCTCGTGCGCCCGGGCGCGGGCGAGGTTGGCGTGCTAGTTGGAGCGCTCGACAATGCTGTCAGCAAAACGTGTCAGCGCTTTCTTGACTGGTCCATCCGGCAGGGGGGCGAGTGCTTCAAGAGCTTCGCGACCCCAACGGCGGGCTTCTTCTAGAGTCTTGTTCGTAACCGGATGTTCGCGCAGTTCGGTCACGGCGGAATCAAGCGCCGCATCGTCACTGTTGCCAGAGAAGTTTGCGGTGACGTCACGCTCAATGCGCGCAAGCAGAGCGGCAGCGTCACGGTCGGTCGGGGCAAGCTCACGCAAGTACAACAGCGGCAACGTTGCAACGCCACTGCGCAAGTCGGTGCCAGCCTTCTTGCCAGTCTTGCCTGTTTCGTCTGAGAGGTCGATAACGTCGTCGATCAGCTGGAACGCGACACCGATCTTCTCGCCAAAGTCGCGAACAGGAACCGTGTACTCGTCGGGAGCGTCAGAGAACATCACACCGACCTGAGCAGCGGTAGCAATGAGGGAACCGGTCTTGTCAGCAAGCACCTGAAGGTAGTGCTCAACGGGGTTCTCGCCAGACTTCGGACCGAGAGTTTCATGCAGCTGGCCGAGGCATAGCCGCTCAAAAGTGTTCGACTGCAGGATGAGCGCCTGCTCACCCAATCCGGCGATGAGCTTGCTCGCCCTGGCAAACAGAAGGTCACCCGTGAGGATCGCGACTGAGTTGCCCCACACCGACTGTGCGCTGGGAACTCCTCGACGCAACTGCGCCTCATCCATCACATCGTCGTGATAGAGCGAAGCTAGGTGAGTGATCTCTACTGCCTGAGCCGCCGTAACAACATCGGCGTTATTGCCGCTGCCCAGTTGAGCGGTGAGCAGAGTGAGCACGGGGCGCACGCGCTTGCCGCCAGCGTCGAGCAAGTAGCGGCTCGTGGCATCCGCAATCTCGTCTGCGAAGGTCATGTGCGCAAGAAGGCCAGCCTCTACCTGCTCAAGGCCCTCCTCGATCGCGGTCGCAAAACGACGCTCGTCGCTCGAAGCGAAGAGTTTCTCTCCGAGCCCCAACGAGGAACTGAGGGTGTTGCTGCGGCGAGCAGGTGGAACGCTCGGGTTCACTATCAACCGGTTTCTCTTGCGAAGCGCTATGGCTTCGGTATGGCGACTTTGATGGTCTTGATCGGGCGTGTCGCGTTGTCTTTGCGCTTAGCAACTGACGCGAGCACTGACTCATCGGCGGGCTTATGACCGCGGTGCATTGCAACAATGCCCGCAGTGAGGTTTCGGTAGGCGACCCTGGTGAAACCGGCCGCCCGAATCCATTGGCTCAACTCGCCCTGGTCTGGCCATTCGCGAATGGACTCGGCGAGGTAGGTGTACGCCTCGGGGTTAGAACTCGTGCGGTCAGCGATGATCGGCATCACGCGGTTCAAATAGGTGAAGTAGCCCGCACGCACGATGGCGACTGGCGGCTTCGAAAATTCGGTGATCACGAGACGACCACCAGGCTTCAGCACGCGAAACATTTCAGAGAGCGCCGTGCGAGGATCGTTGATGTTGCGCAATCCGAAACTGATCGTTACGGCATCAAACTCGTTGTCACCAAACGGCAGACTCTCAGCATCGCCCTGGATGAACTCAATCTTCTTGTGGCGCTTGCGGGCACGCTCAACCATGCCTGTGGAAAAGTCGACACCAACAACTCTGGCGCCGTTTCGGAGTAGCGCTGCCGAACTGGTCCCCGTACCGGAAGCGATATCGAGAATGCGCTCGCCAGGCTCGGGGGCAACGGCACGCACCGTCGCAGCCCGCCAAAGTACTGCGTTCCCGGCCGATAAAACGGTGTTTGTTCTGTCGTAGTGTTTTGCGACACCATCGAACATCCCGGCCACGTCGTCCGGTCGCTTGTTCATGTCAGCCTTACCCACCCCATTAGTCTAGGGCGCTGAGAGCAGATGCTCACTTTCTACGCCTCAACTGACCGGTACTCTGATACTTGTGAGGCACTTTTGGGCTCCTGAACGCCCCGTTCCCGGCACCGAACTGGACGTTTACGATGACTAATTCCCGTGAACCGCTCAGCATTGTTACGCGCCCAAGCGATGCCGTAGGCAACATTCTGGACTGGATAACCCCCGAGCATCCGCTTGCCTTCGTTCGCGACGGTGAAGGCATCGTCGGCATTGGCGAATTGCTCCGGTTCGAGTTCCGGGGCGCAAACAGGTTCATTGAGGCCGCAGCCGCATGGAGCGAGCTCTCGCGAACCTCCGTCGTGCACGACAGCGTCAAACGCGCGGGTACCGGACTTGTCGCGCTCGGCAGCTTCGCCTTCGCCGACTCCTCGGAGGCCGCGAGCGTGCTCATCGTGCCCCGGCTCATCGTCGGCAGCCGAGACGGAATCCAATGGGTAACCTCAGTTACCCTCGGCAAAGTCGGCGGCCTACCCGGAACTGCGGATGTCCTGCCGTCGACCCCGCATCAAGTCCACGGTGATCCCGTTCACCTCTCGTTCGGCCCCGGTGAGATGAGCCCCGAAAGTTTCACCTCCGCCGTTGCTGAAGCACTGCGTGAAATTTCGAAAGGAAGCGTGGCCAAGATTGTGATCGCCCGCGATCAAAACGCTACCCTTCCGCCGAACACGGACTTGCGAGTACCACTCGAAGCACTCGCCGACCGCTACCCAGACACCTTCACCTTTGCCGTTGACGGTCTGATCGGTTCCAGCCCCGAAACCCTCGTTCGGGTCCACAATGGCAACGTCACCGCCCGCGTTCTCGCTGGCAGTGCAGCGCGGGGAGCTGACCGAGACTCCGACGGGCGAGCCGCCGTGACCCTAGCGGGGTCACCGAAAGATCAGAAGGAACATGCGCTCGCCCTCGCCAGCGTCATGGATGCCCTCGGGCCGCTCTGTAGCGAATTGTCTGCGGCATCCTCGCCCTTTGCCTTACAATTGCCGAACCTTTGGCACCTCGCCACCGACATTGAGGGGCAGCTGAGCCAGCTCACAAGCACGCTCGATTTGCTCAGTGTGCTGCATCCAACAGCGGCGGTGGCGGGAACGCCGACGTCGGAAGCAATTCGCATCATCAAAGAGCTCGAAGGATTCGATCGTGGCCGCTACGCCGGCCCTGTCGGTTGGGTCGATTCGCACGGCAACGGCGAGTGGGCTGTCGCGTTGCGCTGTGCCCAAGTAGCAGGAACGCGCATCACCGCATATGCCGGAGCCGGAATAGTCGCTGGCTCGAATGCAAAACACGAGCTTGACGAGACGGAGCTGAAGTTCCGGCCCATCATTGACGCGTTCGCCTAACGCGGATTCGTCAGCACGAGAAACTAGCTCGCGGCCAGCCGAACCTTCTCGGTCTCGACGTCGTAGTCAGCACTGGGCCATTGCGGGTCAAGCCCCTCGAGAGCCTGCAACAGCAGCTGTTGAACGGCCCATCGTGCGTACCATTTGTGGTCTGCGGGAACTACGTACCAGGGTGCCTCGGCTGAGGTTGTTCGCTGCAACGCGATCTCGTAGGCCTGCTGGTATTCGTCCCACAGCATCCGTTCATCCACATCACCGGGGTTGTACTTCCAGTTTTTCTCTGGCCGATCGAGTCGCTCTTGCAGGCGCTCCTTCTGTTCGTCGGCGCTGATATGTAACATGACTTTGATGATGATCGTTCCCTGGCTGACCAGTTCTTGCTCGAAGTCTTGGATGATTCCGTAGCGTTCTTCGATGGTTTCGGGGGTCGATAATCCGCGCACCCGATGAATCAGTACGTCTTCGTAGTGCGAGCGGTCGAAGACACCGATCGATCCCGCCTGCGGAAGTTGATTGCTAATGCGCCACAAGAAGTCGTGGGCCTTCTCTTCCTCGGTGGGCGCTTTGAAGGCATAAATGTGCACGCCTTGCGGGTCAACCCCGCCGACAACGTGCCGAAGGATGCCGCCCTTACCCGCCGTATCCATTGCCTGCAGCACCAGCAGCACGCGGCGCTCGCCACCGAATTTACTCTCGGCGAAGAGCCGCTCTTGCAGCTCCGCTAGGCGTTCAGAGTTCTTTTCCAGCGCCTTCTCGGCGTCTTTCTTGTCGCCCGTGAAATCTGGCGCGGACGACGGATCGATGCTGGCAAGCTCGAAATCGGTGGAGACAGGTGTCAGTGTGCTCATGCGCTCAAGGCTACTCGGCGAGCGGTTCAGACCGCGAAAATACTGCCGCCGATGAGTCGAAGGAGTGGCCTGCATCTGGCGCGTTAGCGGCCCAACGGAACCTCGATGATTGTTGGTTCCGGGTGTGCCGAAAGCGCCTGATCAAGTTCACCGCGGGTAGCCGCGAATACGTAACGCCAGCCGTACGCAACAGCAAGCGCCTCGATCGAAGCATTCTGTTGCGTGAGCAGCACACGGTCAAAGCTGGCGCCGGCCTGACCGGCGACTTCGAGGGCGTCGAAGATCGTTCCGCCTCCGTCGTTGCCGACGATGACTTGGATGCGGGGCCGTGGCTCTCCGACACCAAACATCAGCGCACCAACGTCATGGAAAATTGCCAGATCACCAAGGAGCACGCGTGTGACGCCCTCATTGCCTGCTTCCGCCTGACTGGCAAGAGCAATGCCCAACGCGGTAGAGATGGTGCCATCGATGCCCGCAAGTCCGCGGTTGGCATGCACCGGAATCTTCTTGCCCGGCACGACGCGATCAACTTCACGGATCAGGCGCGATGCGCCAAGGACGAGCCTGTCGTGCGGCCACGTAGCGCGCCACACCGCTTCTGCAAGCATGCGGCGGTCGA
>Ga0307486_1001922_pt1 | contig 15116 bp, 14 predicted proteins | sample CBIW02metaG_FD_203663 | JGI IMG/M metagenome (GOLD analysis project Ga0307486, IMG submission 203663) | Sea-ice brine microbial communities from Beaufort Sea near Barrow, Alaska, United States - CBIW 0.2 | ecosystem: Environmental > Aquatic > Marine > Coastal | place: USA: Alaska | collected... | reverse complement strand
GCAGCGCGCAGTCGAGAACTTTCCCATCTCGGGCACTGGCCTAGAGCCAGCCCAAATCGTCGCCCTGGCGCGCGTCAAGCGGGCAGCAGCGATCGCTAACAGCGAGCTCGGCAAACTCGATTCAGACGTTGCGGATGCCATCGTCGGTGCCGCAGACCAAATCATCGATGGGCAGCACCACGACCACTTCCCCGTTGACACCTACCAAACCGGCAGCGGCACCTCCTCGAACATGAACATGAACGAGGTTCTTGCTCGTCTGGCGACCGATTCCCTCGGCAGCCCCGTTCACCCCAACGACCACGTAAACGCGTCTCAGTCGTCGAATGATGTCTTCCCCACCTCGGTTCACCTCGCGGTCACCGGTGCCCTGCTCGGCGATCTCATTCCCGCGCTTGAGCACCTCGCGGCCGCCCTCGATGTGAAGGCTGAGCTCTGGAAGGGTGCCGTCAAGGCTGGCCGCACCCACCTCATGGACGCCACGCCCGTCACCCTCGGCCAAGAGTTTGCCGGCTACGCCCGCCAGATTCGGCTCGGCGTTGCCCGAGTGCAGTCGAGCATCCCCCGCGTTGCCGAAGTTCCCCTCGGCGGTACAGCGGTCGGCACCGGAATCAACACTCCGCTGGGATTCCCGCAGCGCGTGATTGCGATCCTTGCGGAAGACTCTGGCCTGCCGATTACTGAAGCCGAAGATCACTTTGAAGCTCAGGGTGCGCGCGACGCACTCGTTGAAGCGTCCGGCGCTCTTCGAGTGATCGCCGTCTCGGTCACCAAAATTTGTAACGACCTTCGGTGGATGGGCTCCGGCCCCAACACCGGTCTTGGCGAGTTGCGCATTCCCGACCTTCAGCCTGGTTCGTCGATCATGCCTGGCAAGGTCAACCCGGTAATCCCCGAAGCCGTTCTGATGGTGTGTGCTCGCGTAATCGGCAACGATGCGACGATCGCGTGGGGTGGAGCATCCGGCGCATTCGAACTGAACGTGGCCATTCCAGTGATGGGAACATCCTTGCTCGAGTCGAGCCGACTGCTCTCGAACTCACTGCGGGCACTCGCCGACAAGACCGTCGAGGGACTCGAGGCAAACCTGCCCCGCGCGCTCGCCCTCGCTGAGTCATCACCGTCGATCGTGACCCCACTCAACAAAATCATCGGCTACGAAGCAGCCGCCAAGATTGCCAAGCATTCGGTTGCACAGTCGATGACCGTACGCGAAGCAGTTATCGACCTCGGGTTTGTCGAACGAGGCGAACTAACCATCGAACAGTTGGATGCTGCTCTCGACGTTTTGTCGATGACAACACCTGGCTAGTCGTCGTGATCCACCAGCGTGAGGAGCGCACCGTCGAGACTTTCGACGGTGCGCGTTCCTATGGGATCGCTGAGCGCGATTGGGACGAGCACCGAACCGGAAACGTCATCATCCAGCGGGCACCCGACCACATTGTTGGGAACTGAGCCGTCACTCGGCGTTGGCAATCCGTAATACACCGCGAGTTGGACTCGTTCTGGTGTTTCGATTGCCACAACGCGTCGCGGGACGCACAGCAGCGGGCCATTCACTTTCACGACAACATCCGCTCGCCCGATTGTTGAGTCGGTTTCGCTGGGATGGGTGCCAATGTACCCAGGAATGTTGGTGGTTCCGAGCCGAGAGAATGGTTCGAGGGTGAGCAAATACATGGGAGCTCGAGCGACATCGTTGACAGGTAAGTAACCGACGATGGGCACGTCAACCAGCGTCGTGTCTGGTGTGGCGCTGGTTTGGAACGTGCGATACACCAGTAGCGGCTCTGGGGTTCCCCAGGTCTGCTCAATCTCGTTCGCGCGAGGAGCGTCGACTGGCTCTCGTGCAGCAGAATTCACGATGGTCAGCCCAACGGCGAGCAGTGCAAGCGCGACAGCAACCGCCGCAATGATCTGGCGTATTGCGAAAGCAGCACCGCCAGGTTCAGCATTATGGGCGTTCGATACCGACCACGCAAAAAGGCTTCGCCACTGGTTTCGGGGAGCAAAAATTGCCCACACGGCGACTACCCCAAGGGGCACCGCAAGAAACCACCAAACCCAGTCCACGAGAAAACTTTACGTTGTCTGAGCGCGCCCTGCTGACACTCGCATGGCGCGCTCAGACTTCTGGAGGGGATTGTCAGGCGAGTTCGTTCGACTCCAGGAGTTCCGTGACGAGCGCGGCGATCGCTGATCGCTCGGAGCGTGTCAAGGTGATGTGCCCGAACAGTGAGTGTCCCTTCAGCGTTTCAATAACTGAGGCAACTCCGTCGTGGCGTCCCACTCGCAAGTTATCTCGCTGAGCAACATCGTGCGTGAGCACAACACGAGAATTCTGGCCGATTCGACTCAGGACCGTCAAAAGGACGTTACGTTCAAGCGACTGTGCCTCATCAACGATTACAAACGCGTCATGAAGCGAGCGACCACGGATGTGGGTGAGCGGCAGAACTTCGAGCAGCCCCCGTTCGATCACCTCTTCGAGAACATTTTCGGAAACGACGGAGCCTAGGGTGTCAAATACTGCTTGCGCCCATGGGTTCATCTTCTCGGCGGCATCGCCGGGGAGGTAGCCAAGTTCTTGGCCCCCTACCGCGTAGAGCGGGCGGAATACCATGATCTTGCGGTGCTGCTGCTTCTCCAACACTGCTTCCAGGCCAGCGCAGAGAGCCAAAGCAGACTTGCCCGTCCCTGCTCGTCCTCCCAGCGAGATAATTCCGAGTTCCGGATCGAGGAGCATGTCGATTGCCAGCCGTTGCTCGGCACTGCGACCGTGCAGTCCAAAGATGTCGCGGTCGCCACGCACGAGCGACATCTTGCCGCGTGCTGTCACTCTCGCTAGGGCCGAGCCACGCTCGGAGTGCACAATGAGTCCAGTGTTGACCGGCAAGTCACCCACCGTGCGCGAGTGAAGTTCTTCTTTGTCGTACAACTCCGAGACTTGGTCGCCACTGAGCTCAATTTCGGCTTGCCCAGTCCAGCCAGAGTCAACCGCGAGTTCTGCGCGATACTCCTCGGCCGCGAGACCAATGGATGCCGCCTTCACCCTTAAGGGAAGATCTTTCGAGACGACGGTTACGTCCAGTCCTTCGTTGGCCAGATTCAGCGCGACGGCGAGAATTCGCGAGTCGTTGTCGCCGAGTTGTAGGCCGGAGGGCAGCACCGACATGTTGGAGTGGTTGAGCTCGACACGCAACGTTCCGCCGTTGTCACCGACGGCGATCGGAAAGTCGAGTCGTTCGTGCTTGACCCGCATCTCATCGAGATTCCGCAACGCTTGCCGAGCGAAATAGCCGATCTCGGGATCGTTTCGTTTGGCTTCAAGCTCGGCGATGACCACGACAGGCAAAACAACGCTGTGTTCTGAGAAGCGGTGAATCGAGCTGGGGTCGGAGAGCAAAACTGAAGTGTCAAGCACGTAGGTGCGCTCGGCTTGTCGTTTGGCCCTCCCTCCCGCCTTCGACGTGGTGATCGTGGTCTTGGGGGTAGTTGTGTCGGCCAACGTGCACTCCATCCCCGAGTGCGCGAGCACTCGGATCCAGTCTGCGAAGACGGCCAGTACTTTACGAAACGAACTTACGTGGCCGTCTCGACCAGGCGCCATACCTGATGTTTGAACGCTAATCCTGTCGCGCAATCTAGATGCTGCGACACGCCATAATTCACCATTGCGTCATAGACGCGAGCGGACGCTTCCTAGTGCCCGTAGCGCCGGTGGCGACGCGCGAAGTCACGCAGCGCGCGCAGGAAGTCCACTTCTCGCAAGTCAGGACCGAGAGCCTCAACGAAGTACAGCTCGCTGTGCGCGGTCTGCCACAGCATGAAGTCGCTAATGCGCTGCTCGCCCGAGGTGCGGATGACCAAGTCGGGGTCGGGCTGACCCTTCGTGTAGAGGTGCTCGCCGATCAGTTCGGGCGTCAACAATTCAGCAAGCGCGTCGAGGCTGTGGCCCTCGTCGCTATGGTTGCGCACGATGCGACGCATCGCTTCGGCGATCTCGTGGCGTCCGCCGTAGCCAATCGCAAGATTGACGTGGAGTCCGGTATTTGTTGCCGTGCGATCGCGGGCGCCCGTAAGTTGTGCTTTGAGCTGTTCGGGAAGACCAGCATCCGATCCGACGTGCTGCACACGCCAGTCGCGGAAGTGCGAAAGATCTTCGGCAAGATCCCCAATAATCGTGAAAAGTTCGCCGAGTTCTTCGGGTGAACGCCCCGTGAGGTTGTCTGTCGACAGCAGGTACAGCGTTGCTACGGAGATGTCGAGGTCATCACACCAGACCAGGAACTCTCGATACTTGGCCGCGCCAGCACGGTGGCCGTGCGCAGCAGTCTCGAGGTCTTTCAATTTTGCCCAGCGCCTGTTGCCATCAATGATCATGGCTACGTGGCGCGGCAATTGCTGGCCCTCTAGCTGGCGCCGCAGTTTTTTCTGGTAAAGACCGTAGAGAAAACCGCGACCTAATGCAGACTGTCGCTTACTCACGGGACTACGTTAGACCACTCCGGTGCTCAGCAAGTGAATCTACGTCAGGCGTAAACTGTGAGCATGAACCAAGATGCCGCCGATATCGCTGCTGCAGCGGCCGTTGAGAAGGAAGACGCATCGCGCCTTCCAGAGCTCCCTTTCGTCGATGATGCGATGACGAGCGACCCGGCGGAGAAGAAGCCGACCTGGCGCGGGTGGATTCATGCGGGCACGTTCCCGGTGGCAATTGTCTTGGGCGTCATCCTGCTCGTGATGGCCGACGGAGTTGCCGCCACAGTCAGCTCAGCAGTTTTCGTAGCCTCGTCGCTCATGCTGTTTGGAATCTCGGCGCTCTACCACCGCTTCAACTGGAGCGAAAAGACCCGGATGCTGCTGAAGCGATTTGATCACTCCAACATTTTCTTGCTGATCGCCGGCTCATATACGCCCATCACGGTTCTCGCTCTACCCCCAGAGAAAGCAACAATATTGCTCTGGATCGTGTGGACCGGCGCCGCACTCGGCATTGGCTTCCGCATTTTCTGGGTCGGTGCCCCACGCTGGCTCTACGTGCCGCTGTACATACTCTTGGGATGGGGCGCGATGATGTTCATCGTCGACTTCTTCCAAGCGAACTGGATCATGATGACGCTCATCATGGTCGGTGGACTCTTCTACACCGTTGGCGCCGTCATTTACGGCCTCAAGCGTCCCAACCCCGTACCTGGAGTGTTTGGCTTCCACGAGATTTTTCACACGCTGACGCTACTGGCGTTCCTCTGCCACTGGGCCGGCATCTTCCTTGTGGCGACTAATCCGCCCGTTCTGTAGGCGGAACGTCATCATCGCCTCGACCATCAGCGGGATCCTCAGCAGCGGCCGTGTCGTCTGCTGCGGCAGGGTCGGTGTCAACCTCGGTTGCGGATGCTCCACCAAGCGCTTGCTCGTCGGCCAGCGCCTCCTCTTCCCGGATCGCTTCTTGAGCCAGCTCGCGATAGCGCACCCGACGAACCCGACGGTTCATGTCCATGATGATGAGCAGAGTGGCAAGCGCGATAAACAGGGTCGCGAGAAACCCGATGACACCGGGCGTTACGGCATTGGGGTCGCCCTCGAACTCCGGGTAGATTGTCGGCTCCGGGCTTGGGGTCGCCATCCAGAGAATCGCGTTAGTAGCGAGCGAAGTGAAAGAAATCAACTGTTGTCCTCTGGAATGTTCACCCGATGATTTCAACATGCGAGTTTGCGAATAGCCTTGTACTGACCAGAATACCGTCGCGAAGAGGAGCCACGCGTGCCTGAAGCATCCAGTAGCAACACTGGCACTCATAGTCCTGCAGGCAATACCGACGATTCTGGCACCGACCTCGACTCCCGCTACGGTCGCAACCCCCGAGCTAGGCGCAATAATCGCCTCATTGTCTGGACGGTTGCGCTCGGCTTTGTCGCCGTCTTCACCGCGTGGCTTGTCTGGGGTGGACTGCTCGAAGCACCTGCCCAGTTCGAAGCCAAGGACACCGGATTTGACCTGATCGATGACTCAACCGTCACAGTGCGTTGGAGTTTCAACGTGCCCGAAAACACAGATGCCCGCTGCGCAGTTCAAGCTCTCAACTCGACTTTCGCCATCGTGGGCTGGAAAGTTGTTGACGTTCCCGCAAGCGATCGTCGCAATCGGGCGCTCAGCGAAACAATCCGCACAACAGAACAAGCAGTGTCAGGCTTGATCTACCGGTGCTGGCTCACCTAGGCTGTAGCAAATCATCACGAAACCGGCCAATAGCGGCCGGTTTCTCTTTTGTATAGGGAGAAACACAGTGGCTGCACAAGATAACGTCACGTGGTTGACCCAGGAGGCGTTCGATCGTCGCACCGCCGAACTGGAACAACTGACTGGCGAAGCACGATACGACATTGCCAAGAAGATTGAGGCCGCCCGCGAAGAAGGCGACCTCAAAGAGAACGGCGGCTACCATGCCGCCAAGGAAGAGCAGGGAAAGATTGAGGCCCGCATCCGCGTTCTCACCGAACTCTTGCGTCATGCCGTCGTTGGCGACGTGCAAGATGCAGACGGTCTCGTTGAGCCCGGCATTCTTGTAACGGCCAAGATTATGGGCGACGAAAGCGTGTTCTTGCTCGGAAGCCGCGAGATCGTCGCCGATGGCAGCGACCTTGATGTTTACAGCGAAAAGAGCCCGCTCGGTCTTGCGATCAACGGTCTCAAGGTTGGCTCATCGACCGCGTACACCGCGCCCAATGGCAAAGAAATCACGGTCGAAATCCTGAAGGTCGCAACCTACTCGGGATAGCGGCTGTTACGCCTCGACCCTGTCGTGGCGCCTAGAAATCGACCTGAGGATCAAAACCTTCGTCCCTGAGCCGTGCGAGCACAGACTCCGCGTGCTCAGGGCCGCGGGTTTCAATGTGTAGTTCGAGCTGAACCTGGCTGAACTGCACTTTGTTGTTGTGCCTGCTGTGCAGCACCTCAACAACGTTCGCGCTGGCTTCAGCCACAATTCCGGAAATGCGCGCTAGTTGACCTGGACGGTCAGGCAGCGGAATCCGCAATCGCAGATACCGTTCGGATGCCGAAAGTCCGTGACTGATGATGCGTTCCATCATCATGGGGTCAATGTTGCCACCGCTCAGCAGCACGACAGTGTTTCCGCTCGGCGCAATCTTGCCAGCGAGGATCGCCGCGACACCGACAGCACCAGCGGGCTCAACTACGAGCTTGGCGCGCTCAAGAAGAACGAGTAGTGCGTACGCGGTCTGGTCGTCGGTGACCGTGATGACCTCATCCACAAGATCACGCACCATCGGGAAGTTGATTTCACCCGGCTTGCTGACTGCAATCCCATCGGCGATCGTTGGCGTTGTCCTAATCTCCACGATCTCGCCGTGCTCTAGGGAGGGCGGGTACGCTGCAGCGTTTGCCGCTTGCACACCAATCACTCGAACATTTCGACCGTCTTCGCGAGCACGCTGCTTGAGCGCTCCGGCGACTCCCGAGATCAGCCCGCCGCCACCGATGGGCACGATCACGGTGTCAATCTGCGGAACCTGATCGAACACTTCCAACGCCAGCGTGCCTTGGCCCGCAACAACATCGAAGTGATCAAAGGGGTGGATGAGGACAGCGCCGGTGTCTTCGGCGAAGCGTGCGGCTGCGCGCAGTGGTTCGTCGACGGTGTGACCGCGAAGGATTACCTCAGCACCGTAGTCACGGGTGGCCTGCAGCTTGGGCAGCGGAACACCAACGGGCATGAAGATTGTGGATTTGATTCCCAACTCGCGGGCTGCGAATGCGACACCCTGAGCATGGTTGCCGGCCGAAGCCGCCACTACGCCGCGCGCCTTTTCTTCCTCGGTGAGCCCCGCGAGCCGGTTGTACGCACCACGAATCTTGAACGAGCCCGTGCGCTGCAAATTCTCGCACTTCAAGAAGACAGGCGAGCCGAGAATCTCAGCGAGAAACCGCGAGGTTTGCATGGGCGTGACGTCGGCAACTTCTGCGACCCTTTCACGCGCTCTCTGATAATCAGCGAGCGTGGGGCCGGGCATCCGATTATTTACCATTACCGAGAACATCACTAATCGTTGGGTTGCTGTTGACACGCCACTCGCCACTGGAAATGTAGTTCGTCATGACGTTGACGACGGCGACCAGCGGCACTGCGAAAAGCGCACCGGGGATTCCGGCGACGAACGAGCCTGCTGCCACCGCAAAGACAACAGCGAGCGGGTGAACTTTGACGGCCGTGCCCATGACGAGCGGCTGAAGGATGTGGCCCTCAAGTTGCTGAACCAGCAGCACGATACCGAGCATGATTACGGCCGGAATGGGACCCAAGAATACAAGAGCAATGAAGATTGCGAGTGCGCCGGTTATCAGTGCACCAACAACTGGGATGAATGAGCCGAGGAAGACTGCGACCGCGATCGGAATAACGAGTGGGAAACCACCGTAGAACAATCCCAGGATCCAGGCACCGGTGCCGATGCCGATTGCATCCACTGCGGCAACAAAGATCTGAACTTTGACGAAAGTCGTGAGTGTCAGCCAGCCAGCCCGACCGGAACCATCGATCGCCGGGCGAGCACGACGGGGAAAGAGACGCACCGTCCACGCCCAAATGCGCTTGCCATCGATGAGAACAAAGATGGTGGCGAAGACGCTAAGAAGGGCACCGGTCAACACGTGGCCTGCAGTTGAACCGACAGAGAGAATGCCCGAGACGAGTGCTTCACTGTCACGCTGAACCACATCACCAATTTGTGACAGGTACCCATCGATGTCGCTCTCGCTGAGCTGCAGCGGCGACTCACTCAAAAAGTTTCGGAAGCCTTCGAATGCCGCAACCGATTGCTGCTGCAACGACGGCAGTCCCAAACGTACTTGGCTGACAACGACAACAACGAGCCCGGAAACAACCGCAAAGAACCCGATGAGAGTCACGGTGACCGCAAGCCATTTTGGCCAGCGGTGCTGCTGAAGAAAAGCGACGATGGGCACAAGAAGTGCGCCTATGAGAGTCGCGACAAGGAACGGAATCACGATGTACTTCAAGGTGATGACCAAATAAATCAGAACCGCGATCAGCCCCAAGATCACGAGCAGTCTCCACGAGTACGCTGCAGCAACCGATAGCCCCCTAGGGACTATCTCCAATTCCGGCGTATTCACGCGTGACTGTACTCGACTGGCTGGTTTTGTCCGTCGTCCGAATAGCACGTGCCTATCCTAGTTGTGCTTGAGCGTGCTCCTGCTGCGCGATACTGGCAGAGCGCACGAGACTACTTTTTCTGCTCAGACGGCAATGCGCTCACTGGTGCACCCTTGAGCTGCACTGTGACTACGTCACCGGGCAGTGGACGCCGTTCAACCTCATGCTGAACAGCTACGACAGCGCCGTCGTTGAGTCGCACGCGCGTGCGGCGCAGGGAGCCCAAGAAGCTCGACGAGATGACGGTGCCTGCGATGCCGGCGGTGGCGAGGGCGATGTCCTCCGGCCGAACGAGCGCGAGGACTGGACCATCGGGCATTGGGCCGCCGAGAAGGGTGAGAGTGCAGCCGTGGAGGTGCACTTGGCCGTCAATCAGCTCGGCGGGCATCCGGTTGCTGAGGCCAACGAAGTCGGCAACGAACGCATTGGTCGGGGTTGCGTAGAGCTGCTCTGGTGTGCCGATCTGTTCGATGCGACCGTCGCGCATGACGGCGACTCGGTCGGCAACGGCGAGCGCCTCTTCCTGGTCGTGGGTCACGAAGACAGTGGTAATGCCGAGCTCAGTTTGGATGCGGCGAATCTCTTCACGCAGTTGAACCCGAACTTTGGCGTCGAGCGCGCTGAGTGGTTCATCTAGCAAGAGAACCCGGGGCCGAGTGACGAGCGCGCGAGCGAGCGCAACACGCTGCTGTTGACCGCCCGAGAGCTGATGGGCAAAACGCTCGCGGTATTTGGTCAGGCCAACCATGTCGAGAGTCTCGAGAGCACGTTCGCGACGACGAGCGGGAGCGACCTTGCGCATTTTGAGTCCGAACTCCACGTTCTCGAGAACCGTCATGTGCGGGAACAGCGAGTAAGCCTGAAACACCATTCCGATGTCGCGCTTGTTCGTGGGCGTCTCCGCAACATTCTCGCCGTCAATCAGAATGCGCCCACTGTCGATGCTTTCGAGTCCCGAAATGCTGCGCAGTGCCGTGGTCTTGCCACACCCGGATGGCCCGAGTAGCGCAACGAGTTCGCCCGGCGCGACTTCGAGGTCGATGCTGTTGAGCGCGGTTTGGCCAGCGAAAGTCTTGACCACTGAGTTGAGTTGAACTGTTGCCCCGGTTGTCGGTGCGGTCGTCGTGCTGCTCTCGGTAAGCGCTGCGGTCATGATTTTCTCCTAGAGGGCGTCGCTGATCCGAGTCGACCAATGATCAGTAGCAAAACAAAAGCAAGGGCAAGGGCAAAGAGCGCAAAGATCACCGCGACCCAGGGGTCAGACTGCGAGACCTGAAGCAGCGCAGTCTGCAGGTTGCGGCGGTTCAGCAGGCTGGCGATCGTGAACTCGCCAAGCACCACCGCGATAGAAATGAAGGATGCCGCAAGTACTCCCCTGCGCAGGTTCGGTAGCAAGATCGTCCACAGCACGGTCAGCCAACCGGCACCAAGCGTGCTGGCCGCCTCGCTGAGGGTCGTTACCGGGATCGCATCGAGGTTCGACTGGATAGCGCGGTAGGCATAGGGCAGCACGGTAATTCCGTACGCGAAGGCGAGAGTCCAGGTGGATCCGCCCAGCACTTGCACGACCACCGAGTAAATGGGGGCAAGCCCGACGACTAGCACAATGGCAGGAACGGTGATGGGGATGATACAGATGAACTCGAGCGTGCGCTTGAGCCGCGGAAACTGCATGTGCACGAGCACCATGGTCGGCAGCAGCAGCACGAGCACGATGCCGACGGTGACGGCGGCGAGAACGAGCGAATTTCCGATCGCTTGGTAGAGGCCGCGGTAGGTGCGGGCGCTGTCTTCGCTGAAGAGACCGGTCCAATGACCGACCGTGTAGTCACCGGCGAGCCCGTTGCGGAACGTGAACTCGATCATCGCGATCACGGGGATCAAGAAGATCGCACCAATGATGCCGAGAATGAGACGACGCGTGAGAGCACTTGGCTCGGCGCCGATGCGCACGGCCTGATTCGCAGGCTTTGCTCGCGTGCTCACCGTCTCAACCGGGGGCACAGGAGCTGCGACGTTCGCGCTCATCGTTGCCACCTCGAGGTGCGCGACTGCAGCACCGAGTAGGCCCACATCACGACGACCATGACCACGATCATCCCGAGCGCGAGTGCGCCCGCCATGTTTTCTCGGCCCAGCACGGTCTCACTGACGAGTGCCGCCCGAATCTGAAGGGGCACGATCTGTGAACCTTGGCTGATCAGTGCCGCAGCCGTGGCGAATGACGAGAAGGCGTTGGCAAAGAGCAGCAGCAAGGAACCGAGGAATGCTGGCGCGAGCACTGGGCCTGCAATGTAACGCCAATAGGCAAAGCGCGTGCCTCCGAGAGTTGCGTTGGCTTCAGCCCACTGCGGCCGCAGGGCGGTGAGCGCGGGCAAGAAGGTGATCACCATAAGGGGAACCTGAAAGTAGACGTAGGGAAGGATGAGGCCCGGCACTTGGTAGAGCCACACTCCATCCGCAAAGATGTCGACTCCGAAGGTGTCACGCAGAATGACGGTGACGAGCCCCTGCACGCCGATCGTCGCGATGAACGCGAACGCGAGCATCACACCACCGAACTGGGCGAGCACGCTCGCGGCCGACTCGATGATCGTGCGCAGCACTCCACCCACGCGTGTGCCGAGCATCGCATAACAAATGAGGGCACCGACAACAGAACCAATGACAGCACTGACGCCGGACAGCCAGAACGAGCTACCGAAGGTGGCAAGGATGGTCGGGGTGAACAACCCGGTCACGTTGTCGAACGTCAGCGAACCGTCGTCCGAGAAGAAGCCCGTAACCACCGCGAGGATGGTGGGAAGGGCAAGAAAGATCAGAACGTAGGCCGCGAACGGCGTTAGCCCCGCATAAGCGAGGCGACGACGCCGATTCGACGACTTGGCCAGGGCCACCCGAGGATCGTGCCGAGCGGTGAGCTCGACACCATCGTGTTCGGGCGCTGACTCAGTTGCTAGCGACACGGTGTATTCAATCGGATGAATATTAGTGGCATGAACATCAGCGGGATGGGCGTTAGCCGATTGCCGCCGCCCACTTCTCGGCCAAGATGGTCGCGTTCTTTTCGGCCTGCTCGGGGGTCGGTGTGACGAGTTCGCCCTCAAGTGCACCGAGTGCGTCGAGTGCGTCGGTGTCAACAGTTCCGGCATCCTGAAGAGCCTGGATCGTTACGGGGTAGGCGCCACCGACGATGAACAGATTCTGTGCTTCGGGGCTGAAGAGGAATTCTTGCCAGAGGCGAGCGGCGGCGGGGTGCGGGGCATCCTTGCTGACAGCTTGGTTGTAGAAGCTCGTGTAGACGGCGCCGGGAAGGGTCGTGACCTTCCAGCCGTCTACCGTTGCTGCTGCAGCGAGGTTGCTGTAGCTCCAGTCGAAAGCAACCTTGGTCTCGCCGGCAGCAATTGTTGCTTCCGTAACGTTGACCGGGATGAAGTTGCCCGCGTCGTTGAGCTTCTCGAAGAACTCGATACCGGGGGTGAAGTCGTCGAGCGTTCCACCGTTCTGCACCGAGGCGAGACCGATAGCAGCAAAGGCTGCGCCTGCCTGCGTCGGGTCACCGTTGATGGCAACAGCACCACGGTACTCAGGCTTGAGCAGGTCGTCGAGGCTCGTGGGCTCGGGAACCGAATTGGAGTCATACCCGATCGACATGCTTCCGGTGTAGTCGTTGACCCAGAGACCGGTTGCTTCCTTGTTGCCTGCGGGAATTTCATCCCAGTTGGCAACCATGTAGGGAGCGAAGTAGTCGAGGCTGTCAAGAGCAACAGCGGTGCCGAGGTCAAAGACGTCGGGTGCGGTGTTTTGACCCTTGAGGTTGTCAGCTGCGGCGATTTCTTCAGCACTAGAAACGTCGGGGTCGGCCGAGTTGACAATGATGTTGTACTTCTCTTCGAAGAGTGCCTTAATCTCGCCGTAGTTTGCCCAGTTGTCGGGAAGAGCGATGACGTTGAGCTCTCCTTCAGCCTGCGCGGCTGCGATGAGAGCATCCATGCCGCCAAAGTCTTCAGCAGTAGTGGCCGCTGATGCGTCAACATCGCCTGCCGGGGTCTCAGTCGTACTGCAGGCACTGAGAGTGATCGCCGATGCTGCAACCAGTGCGACAGCGGCGAGGGTGCGCTTAGTGAACAAGAGTTCCTCCAACGATAGTGACGACCGCCCGCGTTGACAACGAGCAGAGGAGCCGAAACGTTCTGGAGCTTACCGTAATCAGCGGCAAAGCTCGATACCTTGCGCGCTGGTAAACGATCGATGAACGACACAAACACAATCACCCCCGCGCTAGATAGCCCGTCACGAAATCGCCAAGACGATAGGGATGTCGCTGCCGCTCGGTAGAGTCGGTTCCGTGGTCGATTCCCTCTCTGCAGCGCAAGCGCGCCGAGTGCTGCTCGCCGCCCAAGGCTTTGGGCGCGGCACCGCGAGTGCGGCCAGCCCCGCCGGGACGCGACAGCTCAACCTGCTGTTTGACCGCATCCGACTGCTTCAGCTCGATTCGGTGAACGTGTTCGAACGCAGCCACTACCAGCCAGTGTTTGCTCGCCTTGGCCACTACGACAAAGCCGCTCTCGATGCGCTGACGTTCCGCAAACCAACACCTCACAGTCCCGGTCGTTACGTCGAGTACTGGGCGCACGAAGCGGCCCTCATTCCGCTCGAGTCGTGGCCGCTATGGCGCTGGAAAATGGACTCCCTGCGCGAACGCGATGCCGACCGCTACGAATGGGTGCGCAACAATCAGCCCATGCTGCAGTGGCTGCGCGAAGAACTCGCCACAACCGGCCCTGTCACCGCCCGCGAGATCGAGCACGACGCCAACCGCCGCACTGGCCCTTGGTGGGGCTGGTCCGACGTGAAGCAAGGCCTTGAGATGCTGTTCCGCTGGGGCGAAGTCGTGAGCGCCGGCCGCACCCGCTTCGAACGCACCTATACGTTGACCGAGCGCCTTGTTCCCGCCGAACTGCGCGAGCGTGAGGTGAGCCGTGCCGACGCGCACCGAGCCCTGGTTGCGGAGTCAGCCCGCGCGCTGGGAGTGGGCACGGCATCCGACCTCGCTGACTACTTTCGTCTCAAGGGCGTCGACGTACGCCCGGCAATTGCTGAACTCTCGGATGCCGGAGAGCTCGTTCCCGTAACCGTGCGCGGCTGGAATCAGCCCGCCTGGTTGCATCGGGATGCTCGCATCCCCCGGCGCATCGAACACGTTGCTCTGCTCTCGCCCTTCGACCCCGTCGTCTGGGATCGCAAACGCGCTGAGCGCATGTTTGGTTTCCACTACCGCATCGAGATTTACACGCCAGAGTCGAAGCGTCAGTTCGGCTACTACTCACTGCCGGTGCTCGTGGATGACGCGCTCGTTGGCCGCATCGACCTCAAGACCGACAGGCAAGCCGGCGTGCTGCGCGTGCAATCCGCGTGGCACGAGGATGGGCTCGACGCCCAACCGGGTGCGCTCGGGGCTCTTGCGGAGCGCATCGTGCCGACCGTGCGCGCGATCGCTCACTGGCAAGGCATGGAACAGATCAGCGTCACCGGGCGAGGCACACTGTCGCCGGCAATCGAGGCCGAGCTGCGGCGTTAGTTAGAAACCGCCGCCGATTTTGCCAAGACGCGCAACGCGGTCGGCGAGCGGCGGGTGCGTGCTGAAGAGTCGATCCATGATTCCGGGCTTGGTGGGGTCAGAGATCCACATGTGCGCCATCGTCGAGTTCTGCTTCTTCATCGGCCTGCTGTAATCCGCGAGTTTTTGCAGGGCGCTAGCAAGAGCATCCGGATGCCGCGTAGTGAGTGCTCCCGTGGCATCCGCCAAGTATTCACGCTGGCGCGAAATGGACGCTTGCACAGCAGCAGCGACAAGCGGGGAAATGACTAGCGCCGCAAGGCCAACGACGATCATGATCGGGTTGGAGTTGTTGC
>Ga0307486_1001921_pt1 | contig 15117 bp, 10 predicted proteins | sample CBIW02metaG_FD_203663 | JGI IMG/M metagenome (GOLD analysis project Ga0307486, IMG submission 203663) | Sea-ice brine microbial communities from Beaufort Sea near Barrow, Alaska, United States - CBIW 0.2 | ecosystem: Environmental > Aquatic > Marine > Coastal | place: USA: Alaska | collected... | reverse complement strand
TTCAACTTAAAATATGAAAAAGGTGAAATTCCGCCATTCAACCTCACGCTTTCTGTTATTATCAGTAGTGTTTTTGCTTTCGTTTTCCGCACTTAGTTTCTCTCAGGAGAAACAAGCTTCGCCAAATACCGTGCAGCCTGCTGCAGAAGTTACTGATGCTCCTGGCTCAGCTCTAGGTGATCCTGCAAACGGAAAATCTTTGTTTAATTCCCTTTGTGCAGCTTGCCATAAGCCTTATTCCAAATCTATTGGACCGGCATTGAATGGTGTGACCGAGAGGCGAAGTACAGATTGGATAAAATCATGGATTCATAATTCATCGGCCATAATTGCTTCAGGAGATCCTCAAGCGGTTTCAATTTTTGAAGAATTCAACAAAATGCCTATGCCTGCATTCCCGCAATTATCAGATGCGGAAATTGGAGATATTCTGGCCTATGTTGAAACGCCCAAGCCGGAACCGCAAGTATCCGCAGGTCCTGTTGCACAAACAGGTGGTGCGACTTCCGGTGGTGGGATTTCAAGCAATATTATCCTGGGAATTTTATCATTTGTGCTATTAATGCTTTTGGTGATATTATTTCTTGTAAATAAAACACTCACAAAATTTGCAGTCGTAAGTGGGGTAGAAATACCTAAAAAAGAAAAAAGAACGCCTCTCTGGAAGTCTTTTGTGCAAAATCAATTTTTGGTATTGGTCACCGCGATATTTTTGTTGCTTGGGAGTGCTTATTTTATATATGGTTTTTTCATGCAGGTTGGGGTAGATCAGGGATATCAGCCTATACAACCTATTCATTTTTCTCATTTAATTCACGCTGGTGACAATCAGGTTGATTGTAAATATTGCCATTCCTCAGCCAGAACTTCAAAACAATCCGGTATTCCTTCATTGAATGTGTGTATGAACTGCCATAAGTCTATTGGGGAAGTAGCGGGAGCAACAGCAACTGAAGAATACTCAAAAGAATTTTACGATAAGGAAATTGCCAAGTTATATGATGCAGTAGGTTGGGATCCTGCTACACTCACTTATACCGGACAAACCAAACCTGTAAAATGGGTAAGGATCCACAACCTGCCGGACTTTGCATACTTTAATCACTCCCAACACGTAACTGTTGCCGGGGTAGCTTGTCAAACTTGCCACGGTCCTGTTCAGGAAATGGAAATTGTAGCTCAAAACGCTCCATTAACAATGGGTTGGTGTATTAATTGTCACCGTCAAACCAACGTGAATATCGCCGGAAATGAATATTACGAAAAGATCCACGAAGAGTTGTCTAAAAAATATGGTGTTGAAGATTTGACAGCCGCCCAATTGGGTGGACTGGAATGTGCAAAATGCCACTATTAATAAAAAAAATGTATTTCCTGCAAACGCGGGTATTTAATTACGAAGTTAATATCTAGATATATATGTCATCAAACAAGAAATACTGGAAAAGTGTTGAAGAACTGGATGAAAACAGTTCTATTGTTGAGAGACTCCAGCAAAAAGAATTTGTAGAGGAAATTCCAACTGATGAATTTCTGGGGGATGAGGAATCCCTGAGTAACTCAGCAACTACCCGACGCGATTTCTTGAAATATGTTGGTTTTACAACTGCAGCAGCCTCTCTTGCCGCCTGTGAGGGACCGGTAATTAAATCTATTCCTTATGTAGTACAGCCAGAAAGGATAGTGCCAGGGGTAGCAAACTTCTATGCAACTACAATTGCAGATGGGTTCGATTTTGCGAGTGTTTTGGTTAAAACCCGTGAAGGACGTCCTATTAAAATTGAAAACAATATTCTTTCCACTTCAAAGGCAGGAGTAAATGCAAGGGTACACGCTTCAGTACTTTCCCTATATGATGGAAAGCGCATAAAACGCCCAATGGCAAACGGACAAAACGTTTCCTGGGAAGGATTTCACAAGCAGGTTGGCGATGCATTGAATAATGTTCAGGGAGAAATAGTTCTTTTGACACAAACCTTTGCCAGTCCTTCTACAACAAGGTTGATCAATGAGTTTTCAGCAAAATTCGGGAATGTACGCCACGTAGTTTACGATACGGTTTCTGAAGATGCTGCCCTAAATGCTTTTGAAGCCAAATTTGGAACAAGGGCTTTAGCTAATTACGATTTCTCTAAAGCTGAAACAATAGTTTCTATTGGTGCCGATTTCTTAGGGGATTGGAACGGTGGTGGTTTTGATGCGGGATATGCAAAAAGTCGGATTCCTGTGAATGGAAAAATGTCACGACATATCCAGTTTGAAGCAAATATGTCCCTGACCGGTGCAAATGCCGATAAACGAATTCCTGTAAAACCGTCTCAACAAAAAGCGGTATTAGCAGCATTATATGGTTATATAGCCGGAGGTACTTCAACCAGTAGTCTTCCTGGAAATTTAGATGATGCCGTGATTAAGGCGGTTAATCAATTAAGAAAATCGGGAAGTAAAGCTGTGGTTGTAACAGGTTTGCCAGATACCGATGCGCAATCACTTGTTCTGGCTATCAACCAGGCATTGGGAAGCCAGGTGATGGATACAGATAATCCACGTATGATTCGCCAGGGGAGTGCTCAGGCCGTTTCAAAATTGGTTCAGGATATTAAGAATGGAAGTGTAGGGGCTTTATTGATTGCCGGGGTAAATCCTGCATATAGCTTGCCTAATTCCAAAGAATTTGTTGAGGCTCTTAAAGGTGTTGACGTTTCCATAGCCTTTTCAATGAAGGAAGATGAAACTGCAAAACTCTGTAAATTTATTGCCGCCACTCCGCATTATTTGGAAAGCTGGGGTGATGTTCAATTCACCAAAAACAATTTCAGCTTAGTGCAGCCTACCATCAGGCCGTTGTTTGATACCAGGCAATTTCAGGACTGTTTATTGAAATGGAACGGAAACAGTACTACATATTACGATTATATAAAAGAAACATGGAACGGGTCTCTAGGGGTTGGTTCCTGGAATGATGCTCTTCACGATGGAATTTTTGAAGGAACTATTCCTGGTGTTGCTGCTGTTCTTAATTCCGAAACTGCCACAGCGGTAAATAACAGTACTTCAGCCCAAAACCTTAGTCAGGCAGAGGGAACCAAAGGATATGAGCTTGTTCTCTACACCAAAGTTTCTATGGGAGATGGCCAGCAAGCCAATAACCCTTGGTTGCAGGAAATGCCGGATCCTATTACAAGATCTTCCTGGGATAACTATGTGGCCATTTCCAAAGCTGACGCAGAGTCTCTAGGTTTAATAAATGAGAATGTGGCAAATGGTGCGCTTAACGGAAGTTATGTCAACCTTAAAATGGATGGGGTAGTTGTAGAAAATGTACCTGTTATTATTCAACCCGGACAGGCTAAAGGATCCCTTGGACTTGCATTGGGATACGGAAAAAAAGAAGGAATAAAAGAAGAAATGCAGGTAGGTGTTAATGCCTTCCCGCTTTATAAAGATTTTAAATCGGTTCAAAACGTTTCTGTGGAGAAAGCTTCAGGAATGCACGAATTTGCCTGTGTTCAATTACAAAACACATTGATGGGCCGGGGCGATATCATCAAGGAAACTACCCTGGAAGTTTTTAATACTAAAGATGTAGAGGAATGGAACAAGGTTCCCCAGGTTTCCTTAAATCATATGGAAACCCCCGTAACTTCTCCGGATGTTGACCTTTGGGAATCATTTGACCGGGAAATAGGACACCACTTTAATTTATCTATAGATTTAAATGCCTGTACAGGATGTGGAGCCTGTATTATTGCCTGCCATTCTGAAAATAATGTACCGGTTGTTGGTAAAGAGGAAATTAGAAAATCGCGTGATATGCACTGGTTGCGTATAGACCGTTATTACTCTTCTGAGGACACTTTCACCCATGATGTCGATAAAAAAGATGATATTTCAGGACTCGGGGAATCACTTTCTCAATTTGGGGAATTAGAGAATCCGGGAGATAATCCACAAGTAGTATTTCAACCGGTAATGTGCCAACACTGTAACCATGCGCCGTGTGAAACCGTATGCCCTGTGGCAGCAACCTCTCATGGACGTCAGGGTCAGAATCAAATGGTTTATAACAGATGTGTGGGAACAAGATATTGCGCAAATAACTGTCCTTATAAGGTGCGTCGTTTCAACTGGTTTAAATACTCCGGAAACGATGAGTTTGATTATCACATGAATGACGATTTGGGCCGAATGGTATTAAATCCCGATGTTACCGTGAGGTCAAGAGGGGTTATGGAAAAATGTTCTATGTGTATTCAAAAAACGCAAAAAACTATTTTAGATGCCAAGCGAGATGGCAGGGTAATAGAAGACGGGGAATTCCATACTGCCTGTTCTGCTGCTTGTGATAAGGGTGCAATGGTTTTTGGTGATATTAACGATAAGGAAACTAAGATCGTTAAAATGAAGGACGATAAAAGAATGTATCACTTATTGGAATCTGTTGGGACCAAGCCTAATGTGATGTATCAAACCAAGATCAGGAATATTTCGGAAGCATAATAAAAGTAAACATTTAAAGAATCAATTAATAAGGATATGTCTCATTACGAAGCACCAATACGAAAGCCTTTAGTTACCGGAGATAAAACCTATCACGATGTAACCATAGATGTGGCTGCACCTGTTGAGGGTAAAGCAAATAAGTCCTGGTGGATAGTTTTTTCTATCGCACTTGTCGCTTTTCTCTGGGGTTTAGGCTGTATAATTTATACCGTTTCCACGGGTATTGGAACCTGGGGACTCAACAAAACCGTGGGCTGGGCCTGGGATATCACCAACTTTGTTTGGTGGGTAGGTATCGGTCATGCAGGAACGCTTATTTCAGCGGTATTGCTGTTGTTCCGCCAAAAATGGAGAATGGCGATCAACCGGTCTGCAGAGGCCATGACCATCTTCTCTGTAATACAGGCTGGATTGTTTCCAATTATCCACATGGGACGTCCCTGGTTGGCATATTGGGTACTTCCTATTCCCAATCAATTTGGATCCCTTTGGGTGAATTTCAACTCGCCACTGCTTTGGGACGTATTTGCAATTTCCACATATTTATCTGTTTCCCTGGTGTTTTGGTGGACAGGTTTACTTCCGGATTTTGCGATGATCCGCGATAGGGCTGTAAAACCTTTTCAGAAAAAGATCTACGGAATTTTAAGTTTTGGATGGAGCGGAAGAGCCAAGGACTGGCAACGTATGGAAGAAGTGTCATTGGTATTGGCTGGTTTGGCAACGCCACTTGTGCTTTCAGTTCATACAATTGTATCCTTTGACTTTGCTACTGCCGTTATCCCGGGTTGGCATACAACCATTTTTCCTCCATATTTTGTTGCTGGAGCTGTGTTTTCTGGATTTGCAATGGTGAATACACTTCTTATAATTATGCGGAAAGTTTCCAATCTGGAAGATTATATTACAATCCAGCATATAGAATTGATGAACATTGTAATTATGATCACCGGTTCCATAGTGGGATGTGCTTATATTACAGAACTGTTTGTAGCCTGGTACTCCGGGGTGGAATATGAACAATATGCATTTTTGAACAGGGCAACCGGCCCTTATTGGTGGGCTTACTGGTCGATGATGACCTGTAACGTTTTTTCTCCTCAGTTCATGTGGTTTAAGAAATTGCGTACCAGCATTATGTTCTCTTTCTTTATATCGGTTGTAGTAAACATAGGAATGTGGTTTGAGCGATTTGTTATTATAGTAACCTCATTGCACCGTGATTATTTGCCTTCATCCTGGACAATGTTTTCCCCTACTTTTGTAGATATAGGAATATTTATTGGAACAGTGGGATTCTTCTTTGTACTGTTCTTGTTGTATGCCAGGACATTCCCTGTAATTGCACAAGCCGAAATAAAAACGATCATGAAAGGGTCCGGCGCAGGATATAAGCAGTTACGGGCAGAGAAAGGTGACGATGTTGATCACCGTAATAAAATTTAATAATAATAGAAACAAGGATGGCATCAAAAGTTATACACGCTATTTATACCGATGACGATTTGCTGTTGCAAGCGGTAAAACAAGTTCGTGAGGCCCGTTATCATATTGCTGAAATTTACACACCCTTTCCCGTACACGGGTTGGACAAAGCAATGGGATTGGCTCCCACAAGAATCGCAATTGCCTCCTTCCTTTATGGAGTGGTGGGATTAGGAGTAGCTATCCTGATGATGGATTATATGATGATTGTAGATTGGCCTCAGGATATTGGAGGAAAACCCAGTTTTAGTTTTCTTCAAAACCTTCCGGCATTTGTGCCAATCATTTTTGAATTAACTGTTTTCTTTGCCGCTCACTTAATGGTGATTACTTTTTATATGAGAAGTAAATTATGGCCTTTTAAAACCGCGGAAAATCCTGATGTAAGGACTACAGACGATCATTTCCTGATGGAAATAGATGTAGCAAACCACGATTTAGAAAGCCTTACCAGTTTCTTAAAAGAAACTGGCGCACTCGAGATCAATTTAATAGATATTAAATAAAAATAATGAAAAGTCTATTTTATAAATCCATAGTATTACTGCTTGTTGCATTTTCCACTTCAGCTTGCTTTAATAAGACCAGTCCGAATTATCAGTATTTTCCGGATATGTATTTTCCTGTTTCTTATGAAGCTTATGGAGAATATGATGTATTTGTCAATCAGCAGGAAGCCAGATTACCGGTAGAAGGTACAATCCCTCGTGGGTGGAAACCTTATGAATTTGAAAATTCAGTGGAAGGTTATCAAATGGCCAAGGCTCAATTGACAAATCCATTGCCATATACCGAAGAAAACCTCGCCAACGGACAACAGTTATACGTTATATATTGTTCTGTTTGCCACGGAGAAAAAGGTGATGGAAAAGGAATATTGGTGGATAGGGAAAAGATTCTGGGAGTGCCTCGCTATGATGACATAGGAAGGGCTATTACCGAAGGAAGTATTTATCACGTGATGTATAATGGTTTAAATACTATGGGGTCTTATGCCGTACAAACCAGTATTAAAGAACGTTGGCAAATTGATCACTATGTCATGAAACTTAAAGGAGCATTGGAAGGTAAACCGGAACGGGAATTTGCAACTGAAACTGTAAATGAAACCATTGAAGGTTCAAAAGTAAAGGTTGAAGGAAAAGAAGAACTTATTCCTGCGGTAAGTGCCGGGCCATCATCTAATGTTCAGGAATAATACATTTCCAGAAATAAGTTGAAGAACGTACAAACTAAAAGTAACTATATTTAGATATATAAATATGTACACGCTATCCAGTAAATTAAAATTAACGGCAATTATATTTATGATTGTTGGTGCTTTAGGCCTTGTTTATGGTTTTATTGCCGCCCCTTCCACTATTGAAGATGTGAAGGAAATGATGGCCTCAGAAGAAGGGCATCATGAATCGGCAGATACCAAAATTGTCGAAGGCGATACGCATTCTACAAATCCCGAACAGGTTGAAATTGAAAAAAGCACCACATCATCTGCCCAGGTAGAAGATCATGGGGATGAACATTACGAGCATTTGCTTCATCAATTGCAAAATAAACCTTGGGCAGCCTTGTACGTTGCCGCGTTTTTCTTCTTTATGATCTCTTTGGGAGTATTGGCTTTTTACGCCTTACAATATGCTTCCCAGGCCGGATGGTCTCCTGTATTGTTCAGGGTTATGGAAAGTATCACTGCATATTTGTTGCCGGGAGGGATTATCATGTTTGTGATCTTGCTCCTTTCAGGGCTTCATTTCAATCATTTATTTACCTGGATGGATCCGGAAGTAGTAGCAAATGATGAACTTATTCAAAATAAATCGGTATATTTAAATCTGCCTTTTTTATTAATTCGTGCTGCCTTTTATCTTATTGGCTGGAATGTCTTCAGGTATTTATTGAGAAGAAACTCCTTGCGAATGGATGAAGCTACAGATAACAGGTGGTTTAAACAAAATTTCAAACTTTCGGCAGGATTCTTGGTGTTCTTTTTAATTACAGAATCAATGATGTCCTGGGACTGGATTATGAGTTTTGATCCTCACTGGTTTAGTACCTTGTTTGGCTGGTATGTTTTTGCCAGTTTGATTGTTTCTGGGATAACCGTTATTGCCTTGGTAACTATATATCTTAAATCCAGGGGATATTTGGAAAATGTAAATGATTCGCACATTCATGATCTCGCAAAGTATATGTTTGGATTTAGTATTTTTTGGACCTACTTGTGGTTCTCACAATTTATGCTAATTTGGTATGCGAATATTCCGGAAGAGGTCACATATTTTGTGACCAGGATAGAGGATTATAATTTGCCTTTTTTCGGAATGGTAGTAATGAATTTTGTATTCCCAATTCTCATTCTTATGAACAGTGATTTTAAACGCACGAATTTGTTTGTAATTATGGGAGGAATTATTATTTTACTTGGCCATTATTTGGATATTTTTGTAATGGTAATGCCGGCCACAGTAGGAGAATCATGGTTTATAGGTATTTCCGAAATAAGCGCATTGCTATTGTTTGCCGGATTGTTTATTTTTGTGGTATTCAGCGCCCTTACTAAAGCGCCCTTGCTGCCTAAAGGAAATCCCTTTATTAAAGAGAGCAAACATTTTCATTATTAAAAGATTGTTTAAAGAAGAAATAAAAAAATGACTGTATTTTTAGTAATAATAGTAATAGCCCTTTTTGCCGTAACTGCATGGCAAATGTCAAAGATTTTTCAGTTATCAAAGGACAGCAGTGCAGCTTCCTCTCAAATTGCAAATGATAAGGACAACAAAACCCAGGGGATCCTTATGCTTGGCTTCGCGGTTTTTTTCTTTCTGTTAATGATCTACTGTTTCTGGTTCTACAGCAAACTATATCTGCCTGAAGCAGCATCTGAGCACGGTAGTGAGGTGGATACTTTATTGTTCATCTCTATAGGAGTTATTATGTTTGTGCAGGTTATTACCCAGGCACTTCTCTTCTGGTTTTCTTATAAATATAAAGGAGTCAAAGGCTATAAAGCCCTCTTTTATGCCGATAACGATAAACTTGAATTTATCTGGACTATTATTCCCGTAATTGTATTATCGGGCTTAATAATTTATGGATTGTTTACCTGGTCTGATATTATGAATATCAATGAAGATGAGGATCCTATGGTGATCGAAATATATGGTCGCCAGTTCAGTTGGACAAGTAGATATGCCGGGGCCGATAATAGTTTGGGTTCTGCAAACGTTCGTTTTATTGAAGGTATAAATCAACTTGGATTAGATGAAAGCGATCCCTATGCAGGGGATGATGTTATAACAACCGAACTTCACCTTCCGGTAGGAAAGGCGGTATTATTTAAATTCAGGTCTCAGGATGTGTTACATTCTGCTTTCTTCCCACATTTCAGGGCTCAAATGAATGTGGTGCCCGGAATGATCACCCAGTTTGGGTTTACTCCTTCAATTACTACTGAGGAGATGAGGGCGAGTGAATATATGATCGATAAGGTAAAAACCATAAACGGTATCAGGAAGGAAAAATCAAAAGAGCTCGTCGCAAATGGGGAAGTTGCTTTAGACACCTATGAATTTGATTATTTTTTGTTATGTAATAAGATTTGCGGTCAGGCCCACTACAATATGCAAATGAAAATTATAGTAGAAAGCGAAGCTGATTATAAAGCCTGGCTTGAAGGACAACAAACTTTTGGAAAAACCATGGCGGCTCAATAATAGCCCGAAATTAATACTTCACCTTGATAAGTGGAATTTGCATCAGTTAAAAAGTAAGAAAATTTAAAGTTAAAGATTTAAAAATATGTCAGCAGTAGGACACACAATTTTAGATGATGCACATGATGATCACGCGCATCATCATAAACAAACCTTTATAGAGAAGTACATTTTTAGTACAGACCATAAAATGATTTCCAAACAATACCTGATCACCGGTTTGCTAATGGGAGTTATAGGAATTTTAATGTCCGTACTTTTTCGGATGCAATTGGCATGGCCGGAACAATCCTTTGCTATGTTTGAATTTCTTTTGGGTAAATGGGCACCGAATGGTGTTATGTCCCCTGAAGTTTATTTAGCTCTGGTAACAATTCACGGTACTATAATGGTATTTTTTGTGTTGACGGCCGGACTAAGTGGTACTTTTAGTAACCTGTTAATTCCATTGCAAATTGGAGCCAGGGATATGGCATCAGGATTTTTGAACATGATTTCCTACTGGTTGTTCTTTCTCTCCTGTGTAATTATGTTAAGCTCTTTATTTATTGAATCAGGGCCCGCCTCTGCCGGATGGACTATTTATCCTCCGTTGAGTGCCTTACCACAGGCTATAGGAGGTTCAGGATTGGGAATGACACTTTGGTTAACCGCTATGGCTATCTTTATTGCTTCTTCCTTGATGGGATCCCTTAACTATATTGTAACAGTTATAAATTTAAGGACCAAAGGAATGTCTATGACAAGACTTCCGTTGACCATCTGGGCATTTTTTGTGACTGCTATTATTGGAGTTGTAACCTTTCCGGTATTGCTTTCTGCTGCCTTACTGCTTATTATGGACAGAAGTTTTGGCACCTCCTTCTTTTTGAGCGATATTTTTATTCAAGGTGAGGTTTTGAGTCATCAGGGAGGTTCTCCCGTACTTTTTGAACACCTGTTCTGGTTTCTGGGACATCCGGAAGTATATATAGTTATTCTTCCCGCAATGGGAATAGTTTCCGAAGTTATGGCCACAAATGCCAGGAAGCCAATTTTTGGATACAGAGCGATGATAGCATCCATTTTGGCTATCGCTTTTCTTTCAACCATTGTTTGGGGACACCATATGTTCGTTTCAGGGATGAATCCATTTTTAGGTTCGGTATTTACTTTTACAACACTTTTAATCGCAATTCCTTCAGCGGTAAAAGCTTTTAACTGGATCACCACCCTATGGAAAGGAAACCTGCAAATGAATCCGGCAATGTTATTCTCAATAGGTTTTGTTTCTACCTTCATTACAGGTGGGTTAACAGGAATTATTCTGGGAGACAGTACATTGGATATCAACGTTCACGATACATATTTTGTAATTGCTCACTTCCATTTGGTAATGGGTATTTCTGCTCTTTATGGACTATTGGCAGGGATCTATCATTGGTTCCCAAAAATGTTTGGTAGAATGATGAACAAGAATCTGGGATTTGTCCACTTTTGGGTAACCGCAATTGGGGCTTATGGAGTATTTTTCCCAATGCATTTTATCGGTATGGCAGGTCTTCCAAGACGTTATTATACCAATACCGCTTTCCCATATTTTGATGATTTGGCCAATGTAAATGTTATAATCACCATTTTTGCATTGATTACCGCAGGTATTCAGTTGGTGTTTTTATATAACTTCTTTCATTCTATTTTCTTCGGAAAAAAAGCTGTTCAAAACCCATGGAGTGCGAATTCTTTGGAATGGACCACTCCGGTAGAACACCTTCACGGAAACTGGCCAGGCGAAATTCCTTCAGTTTACCGTTGGCCTTACGATTACAGTAAAACCAATGATGATGGCGAATACGTTATTAAAGGGCAGGATTTTATTCCTCAAAATGTTCCTCTTCAGGAAAATGAAGAAGAAATGAGTCATTAAAGAATAATTGTCATTTTAATAAAAAAGCCTTTTCTTCCGTGACATTCGGAATGAAGAGGCTTTTTTATTTTATCTTTGTTTCTACAAATACAACTTATATGAACGAGTACCTGGATCCAACCGGCAATAATTTTTCTTCAGAAGAATTGGATGTGGATAAAGCTTTACGCCCTCTCTCCTTTGATGATTTTGCCGGACAAGATCAAATCCTGGAAAATTTGAAGGTGTTCGTAAAAGCCGCTAACCTGCGTGGCGAAGCCCTGGATCACACCCTCTTTCATGGCCCTCCCGGACTTGGAAAAACCACGCTTGCCTATATTCTGGCAAATGAATTGAATGTGGGCATAAAAGTCACCTCTGGTCCCGTTGTGGACAAACCGGGTGATTTGGCTGGATTACTTACCAATCTGGAAGAACGCGATGTTCTTTTTATAGATGAAATTCATAGGTTGAGCCCAATAGTTGAAGAGTATTTGTATTCGGCGATGGAGGATTATAAGATCGATATCATGATTGAATCCGGTCCCAATGCGCGTACCGTTCAAATAAATCTGAATCCGTTTACCCTTATTGGCGCAACAACCCGTTCTGGCTTGCTAACCGCACCTATGAGGGCGAGATTTGGTATTTCCAGTAGACTTCAATATTATTCTACAGAATTACTTTCAACCATAGTTCAACGCAGTTCCGAAATTTTGAGAGTCCCAATATCTTTGGATGCCGCCATAGAAATTGCAGGCAGAAGCAGGGGCACACCACGTATTGCCAATGCGCTGTTAAGACGTGTCCGCGATTTTGCCCAAATTAAAGGGAACGGTAAAATTGATATGGAAATCGCTAAATTCAGTCTTCAGGCACTTAATGTGGATGCTCATGGGTTGGACGAAATGGACAATAAAATCCTCACCACTATCATCGATAAATTTAAAGGTGGTCCCGTAGGAATCTCTACCCTGGCAACAGCGGTAAGCGAGAGCGCCGAAACTATCGAGGAAGTTTATGAGCCTTTTTTAATACAACAGGGATTTATTTACAGAACCCCGCGTGGACGTGAAGTTACAGATGCCGCCTATAAACATTTGGGCAGAATTAAAGGAAATCTTCAGGGAGGTTTGTTTTAGAGTATCCTGAACCGGAATTTTCCTTGAAACTTCTCGTGTTAAAATATTTCCCGCAGATCTGCACTGAATGGTTTATTAATTCAATGAAGCTCTGTGCAAAAAGGGATTTTTAAGAATGAGAGGACTTATGGTATAAAGAAAGAATGTTTTAAAATGTATTTATAAAATTTCAGCAGATTTTTACTTTATAAAGTATCACCTATTATCTCTAAAATGAAATTTCCCACAGTTTCCATGTTTCGGTTTTATGCCAATTCAGGTGGGGTCCTAAAAAATCCACTGCCCTTTCACCATGAGAATTTTGAGAAACTTGGTGATAGTTTTCGGCTTAAGATAGGACTTGGAAAGTCGGTTATTTTTTCACGGGATGCCGGATTTGCCCAATATGCACTTCAGAAAAATCAAAAGAATTATAAAAAGTCCACCATTCAAACTGTTGACCTTGCTAAATATGTTGGGAAAGGATTGTTAACTTCAGAAGGTGAACATTGGCGTAAACAGCGTAAACTTATACAGCCGGCTTTCCATAAGAAGCAACTTATGCAATTGCTCGACACAATTCAGGCCGCAATTTTAACTGAATTGGATAAAATTGAAACCGGGAGTGCAATGGATATTTTTCCCATTTTTAACGATCTTGCTTTTCAAACTGTTGTGAAATCCCTGTTTAGCAGTGCTATTGGAGAAAAAGAAATCTCCCGACTGCAATATATTACCGAAGCCGCACAAAAAATGCTGGTAAAGGAATTGCGACAACCTTATTTGGGATGGTGGTTCCATCTTGGTGGAAGTATAAAACATCACGTAGGATTAACCCAGGAGTCCAGGGAAATTTTGAAGGCCCTTGTCACAAAACGTAAAAACGGCGGCAAAAGGGAAGGCGATCTTCTGGATATGCTTTTGGATGCAAGGTATGAGGATGGGAATGCGATGGAAGAAGAGCAACTTATAGATGAGATCCTGATCCTTTTTACCGCAGGACATGAAACCACCTCCAACGCGCTAACTTTTACTGCGGAACTTCTTGCAAGAGATCCTGATTCTCAGGATAAAATTGCTGATGAAGTTGAAAAAGCCACTCAGAATACCAATGGATTATTCGAATTTATCCAGGCTTGTCCATTCACGAAAAATGTGATAGAAGAAGCCATGCGGATGTATCCTCCCGCGTATTTTATAGACAGGGTGAATATAGAAGACGATGCATATAATGGAATGTTTATCCCGAAAAATTCCAATTTGTTGTTTTCCATGTACGAGATCCACCGGCATCCGGATTTGTGGGACGATCCGGAGCGCTTTATGCCTGAGCGTTTTGCCGAAGGAAATGCACAAAAACATTCCTCCCACTATTTTCCATTTGGTGCAGGACCCCGGATGTGCATCGGGAATAATTTTGCGATGTACGAAATGATCCTGGCAATTTCGGCATTGATCAAAAAATACAGGGTTTCGGCTGAATCAGAAAAAATCGCCATACATCCCTTGATCACCTTAAAACCTAAGAATGCTTTTCTGGAGTTTAAAATTAGATAGATCTTGTTGAATAATCCATCAAAATATACGCAACTCATAAAAACCGAAGCCAGACGGTTGGGCTTTATTTCCTGTGGAATCTCCAAAGCCGGTTTTCTTGAAAAAGAAGCTCCCAGGCTGGAGAATTGGCTTAATGAAAATATGCACGGGGAAATGCGGTATATGGAAAATCATTTCGATAAACGACTGGATCCCACGAAACTGGTTGAGGGTTCGAAAAGCGTGATTTCACTTCTGCTGAACTATTTCCCCCATGAAACTCAAAGAGAGGATTCTTACAAAATAAGTAAATATGCGTATGGCACCGATTATCATTTTGTGATCAAGGACAAGTTGAAGCAACTTCTTCAATTTATACAGGATGAAATAGGGGAAATTGACGGGCGTGCATTTGTGGATTCTGCTCCGGTGTTGGACAAAGCCTGGGCGGCAAAAAGTGGCCTGGGCTGGATTGGCAAGAATTCCAATTTGCTGACCAAACAGGTAGGTTCTTTTTATTTTATTGCTGAACTCATCGTGGATCTTGAACTTGAATATGATTCTGCGGTGACAGATCACTGCGGAAGCTGTACAGCCTGTATTGATGCCTGTCCCACTCAGGCAATTGTAGAACCCTATAAAGTAGATGGCAGCAAATGTATTTCCTATTTCACCATTGAATTGAAAGAAGCATTGCCAACTTCTGTAAAAGGTCAATTTGAGGACTGGATGTTTGGCTGTGATATATGTCAGGATGTGTGCCCCTGGAACAAATTTTCAAAACCGCATAACGAGCCTTTGTTCGATCCGCATCCGGAATTGCTGGAAATGGATAAAAAAGACTGGGAAGAGCTCACAAAGGAAACCTTTGATG
>Ga0307486_1001920_pt1 | contig 15120 bp, 11 predicted proteins | sample CBIW02metaG_FD_203663 | JGI IMG/M metagenome (GOLD analysis project Ga0307486, IMG submission 203663) | Sea-ice brine microbial communities from Beaufort Sea near Barrow, Alaska, United States - CBIW 0.2 | ecosystem: Environmental > Aquatic > Marine > Coastal | place: USA: Alaska | collected... | reverse complement strand
ATAATTTAATTAGGGCCCAACTTCTCACGTTGATGGGCCGCTATCATATGGGAATAAATGAATTGGAAAGAGCAAAGACTCATTTTGAGGAAGCAATTCAAAGGGTAGAAAAAGATACCTTGATCCTGGAGGGTTCTTTGGTTTACAAGGAATATGCAAACCTGCTTTTTAAGCAGGAAAGTTATAAGGAAGCCTTTCTCGCTTTAGAGAAATATAATAAATTTAATTCTCAAATTTTTGAAAAGGAAAGGTTGAGCCAGATTCTATCTGCTAATGTGAAGTTTGAAGTTAGCCAATATCAAAAGGATCTGGAAATCTCTAAAAATGAACAACTCTTTAAGGATGAATTGATTGAAACATCCAGGGAGAAAATGGTCGTTTCAAGTATTTTCTCAATTATATTGATAATTATATTGATAACATTGTATAGAATTAGCCGATCGCGCAGAAAGTTAAATAAAAATCTGCTTGAAAAAAATAAGGAATTGCTAATTGCAAAGGAAGAAGCAGAACGGCTTTCGGTTTTAAAGACTAAATTTTTCTCAACTATTAGCCACGAATTGCGCACTCCATTGTATGGGGTAATCGGGTTAACTTCAATTTTAATGGATGATAAAACCCTGACAAACCACGAAAATGACCTTAAATCCCTGAAATTTTCAGCAGATTATCTATTGGCACTGATCAATGATGTGTTGCAAATGAACAAGATGGAGTCCAATTTGTTGAAATTGGAAAACCTTTCCTTCAATTTGAATGATTTAATGCACAGTATTGTAAAATCTTTTGAGTTTACCAGGCTTCAAAATAAAAATTCTATTCATCTGGACATAGATTCAAATATATCGTATAATTTGATAGGCGATCCCGTAAGGCTTTCCCAAATATTGATGAATGTGGTAGGAAATGCCATGAAATTTACCGAACGGGGGAATATTTGGATCTCGACAAAATTGGTGGAAGATAAAAAAGGTTCGGCAAAGATTTATTTTGAAATTAAAGATGATGGTTTGGGGATTCCGAAAAACAAACAACAAATTATTTTTGAAGAATTCTCCCAGTTGAAATCGGAAAACTACAATTATCAGGGTACAGGATTGGGACTGCCAATTGTAAAGAAATTATTATTGCTCTTTAATTCTGATATTCATTTGGAAAGCGAGGAGGAGAAAGGTTCTGTATTTAGTTTTGAGATTGAATTTAAAAAAGCCGCTGCCGGAATTGCGGATAATGGGATCGAGACAATAAAAGACGAATCTACCTTTCAGGAATCAGAAGGAAGACGAATTTTAATTGTGGACGATAACCGGATCAATCAGGTTGTTACCCAACGAATCCTGGAGCAGAAATCTTTTATTTGCGAAATTTGCGACAATGGCCTGGATGCGATAGAAAAAGTTAGGAATAGCTACTATGACCTTGTTTTAATGGATGTGAACATGCCGGGAATAACCGGGATGGAAGCAACTGTGAAAATAAGGGAATTTAATAAAGACATTCCCGTAGTTGCTCTTACCGCATTGGAAATTGAAGAGATAAGGGAGGATATTTATAAGTCAGGAATGAACGACATTATAATTAAACCTTACGATACTTCAACTTTTTACCAGGTAATCTACAGGAATATCCCATCAGAAATAGTGAGTCAATAAACTCTTATTTCTCAATTAATTTTGAATCTTCAGGTTGCGCAAAAAGCTCATCTTTGGCATCAAAAAATTTGATGTTGCTTATGGTTGCTTCCCCTATTTGCTCACCAATCCCGTTCTCCTTATCCCAGTTGTGGAAGGTCCATTTGGTTGCGACAGGAATTCCATCAACTTTTTTATAATCGTGATAAACAATCACATGCGGATTTTCTTCCGCTTTTTCCTTTGTTTTTCCTAAGGTAACTATATATGCCGCAGCGTGCAATAATCCCGTTTCAGGATGTTGGTACACCACGTACCAATCATCTGGCGCATCGCCTATTTGTTCGCCAAAAGTAAGTTTTCCAGTTGCATAAGGGGTGTTGTCAATTTGAAGGGAATCCAAAAGTTCCCAGTTGGTCCCTGGATCGGTTAATTTAAAAGGAATGGAGAAAAAGTAATTCCAGGTAAACATATCAAACCTTGCACCTTTATCATTTGCATTAGCGGGACTTAAAAAAACATCTTTTCCATTGTAAATCAATTTGGAGCCATCTTTTTTATCCACCCTCACTCCGGTGGAGTTTGTAAGGCTGGTTATTTTGGCCGTCATACGCTGATGACCACCAAAGGAAAGATCAACATCAAAGGAAACCGCCTTTTTGGCTTCCCAAGCTGGTTTGTTATGTGCAGCTTCAATGTTTTGTGCAAATGCCACTGCAGGAGAAACCGCTCCATTTCCAGGGCCTCCATCAGGCTCTGTCATTATTTTTCCATTTTCGGGAGAATCCTTTTTTTGATTTTGGTTACACCCAAGAATTGTCAATACCGATAATATCAATAAAAATTGTTTCATTTTATTTAGTTTTATGTTCAGTGGTCCAAGAAAGTTGTATAAGCTTTCAAAGGAACTTAAGTTTTCCGAAATAATCAAAAAAACCGCTTCACTTTTTATCTAAAAGCGAAGCGGTCTCAAATCTAAATTCTAGATCTCCTTATTTCACCATTTCAAAACTGCGTTTTATAAAGGCGGTCAATTCTTCGCCTTTAAGCTGGTTTTGTGACAATCTCGCCAAATCCAACGATTGTTTTATAAGGCGTTCCTGTTTTTTGCTGGTACTGGTGTTCAAAATATCCGAAATTAACTGGTGATTGGTATTTACCACCAAATTGTACATTTCAGGCATATTGCCCATTCCAAACATCCCGCCGCCGGTTTGCTGCATTTCCTTCATACGGCGCATAAATTCCGGTTGGGTAATAATAAGCGGCGCAGCATTGCTGTCCATTGCTTCCAGCTGAACGCTGTATTGTTTTGGCACCACTTTTTCGAAATCGGCTTTTAGTTTTGTGGTTTCTTCTTCTGAAAGTTTTGAGATCTTATCTTCTTCCTTTTTGATAAGGTTATCTACATTGTCACTATCCACCCGCACAAATGAAATTTTCTCTTTTGAAGATTCCAGTTTTTGGATGAGGTGTGATATTATTGGAGAATCCAAAAGCAAAACTTCGTAACCTTTTTCCTTGGCCGCTTCAATATAGCTGTGCTGCTGATCCTGGTTTGAAGCATATAAGATCACCGTTGTTCCGTCTTTATCGGTTTGGGTATCTTTTATTTTATTCTGAAGTTCTTCAAAGGTAAAATACGCATTGTCTACGGTTGGGTAAAGTGCAAATTTATCTGCTTTTTCAAAGAATTTTTCTTCAGAAAGCATTCCGTATTCGATAACGATCTTAATATCGTTCCATTTTTTCTCAAAATCCCCACGGTTATTGTTGAAGAGGGATTTCAGCTTATCTGCCACTTTTTTGGTGATATAACTGGAAATTTTCTTGACCGCCCCGTCAGATTGTAAATAGGAACGCGAAACGTTCAACGGAATATCCGGAGAATCGATCACCCCGCGCAACATAGTCAAAAATTCAGGGACAATTCCTTCCACATTATCGGTTACATAAACCTGATTTTGGTAAAGTTGGATCTTGTCTTTCTGCATATTCATATCTTGCGTCATCCTCGGGAAATAAAGGATCCCGGTAAGATTAAACGGATAATCTACATTTAAATGAATATGAAACAATGGATCTTCAAATTGCATTGGATACAACTCGCGGTAAAAATCGTTATAATCTTTTTCCTCCAAATCGGCCGGTTGTTTGGTCCAGGCAGGAGTAGGATTGTTGATAATGTTGTCTACGGTTATTTTTTCAGGTTTTGCGTCTTCAGGAGCATCTTCGGGAAGATCTAATGTATTTTCTTTTGTTCCAAATTTAATTGGGATTGGCATAAACTTGTTATACTTCACCAAAAGTTCCTGGATCCTGCTTTCTTTTAAAAACTGATTGTCCTCTTCATTTATATGAAGGATAATTTCAGTTCCGCGTTCTGTTCTATCGGCTTCCTCAAGGGTGAAATCAGTAGTTCCTTCACAAGTCCATCTTGCCGCAGGTTCATCTTTATAAGATTTGGTGATAATTTCAACTTTGTTTGCCACCATAAAAGATGAATAGAATCCAAGGCCAAAATGCCCGATAATTCCGCTGTCTTTAGCTGAATCTTTATATTTTTCAAGGAATTCTTCCGCGCCAGAAAAAGCGACCTCGTTGATGTATTTTTCAACCTCTTCTTTGGTCATCCCAATTCCGCGGTCAATAACATGAAGGGTTTTGTTCTCTTTGTCGATCTTGACCTCAATAACAGGATCTCCATATTCCACATCGGTTTCGCCAATGCTGGTCAAGTGTTTCAGCTTTATTGTTGCATCAGTTGCGTTGGAAATTAACTCACGCAAAAAGATTTCGTGATCGCTGTAAAGGAATTTTTTTATCAGGGGGAATATGTTCTCTACAGATACATTGATTTTTCCGGTTGCCATATATTTTGAAATTTAATTTAATTTAATTGAATGTTTGTTCCTTACCATAGTCAAAAAAAATACCAAGAGAGCTTCGCTGACAAACTGACACATGTAATGTAGTTGTTTTGGTCTCGTCTAAGAAAATGTCATTTGAAATAAGCAGGATTAATATTTAACAAATCTTTTTGTTTAATAATAATGATTAAAGATTAAACAGATTGTATCTTTGACAAATAAAGTTTGAATTATGGCAACGAAAAAACAAAACCCGGAAAACATCGCGAAAGCAGATGTAAAATTCACCAAGGATCAATTGATTAGCCTGTATATGGGATATGTTCTTGAGCACGAAAAAATGCCTAAAAGCGTTTTTAAATTTTGCAAGGAGAACAGTCTTACCGAAGAGCAGTTTTATAATTTCTTCGGAAGTTTTGATGGATTAAGAAAGGGAGTTTGGAATCAATTTTTTGATAATACCTTAGATCTCATTGAAAAAAGCCCTGAATTTGAAGATTTTACCACCCGTGAGAAATTGCTCACATTTTACTATACTTTTTTTGAATTGTTAACGGCAAACAGGAGTTATGTCTTGTTCACCCTTACCGATGATCCCGAAATGTTCAAAAATATGGATCAGTTGAAGGGATTGAGAAGAAGAATGAAAGGTTTCGCAAATCAATTGATACGCGAAGGGAATGAGGACAGATCGGTTAAATTACTAAAACAATCGGAAACTATTTTTTCTGAAGCTGCATGGATTCAACTCTTATTTATTCTGAAATTTTGGATGGATGACAATTCAGCAAAATTTGAAAGTACCGATATTGTCATTGAAAAATCTGTCAACACGGTTTTTGATCTGTTCGATACTACTCCGTTGGAAAGCCTGCTGGACTTCGGAAAATTTATGTGGAAAGAAAAAATGGGATAAGTTCCCATAAAAGCTTCATAGACAGATTTCCCCCACGAAATTCATCTGTTTATAAAGTTTGTTTTCTTTTAAAAAAATCAATATACGAAATACCTCCCGGAAAAATGGGTTTTTAAAACCTTCTATGTTTATACACAATATCGGTTAGGTTTGAACTAAAACACATATGAAAACAATAGATAAAATACCCACAGGAAAACTTGGTCGTACCGGTAAAATGGTTCAAACCGGAGTTAAAGTAGGAGGGAATTATATAAAATATTACAGCAAAAAGGCTTTTAATTCAGATTTAACCAGGGATGAATTGGATGAAAGCAATGCTTCCGATATTTACGATGGTTTAAAAAGCCTGAAAGGAAGTGCATTAAAAGTTGCGCAAATGCTTTCCATGGAAAAAAGTTTGTTGCCGGGGGCTTATGTTGAAAAATTTTCGCTGGCGCAATTCAGCGTTCCGCCATTATCTGCTCCCTTGGTGAGAAAGACATTTAAAAAATACAATGGACTCTACCCCGAAGAACTTTATGATACGTTTGCAACTCAATCGGTAAACGCGGCCAGCATCGGACAGGTGCATAAGGCTACAAAAGATGGGAAAAAACTTGCTGTGAAAATCCAATATCCGGGAGTTGCAGACAGTATCAGCTCCGATTTGGCAATGGTAAAACCAATCGCCACCAGGATGTTCAATTTAAAGGGAAAAGATTCAGAAAAATATTTTGCAGAAGTTGAAGGAAAATTACTGGAAGAGACAGATTATGTGCTGGAGTTAAAACAAAGCAAGGCAATTTCTCAAGCTTGTGCACATTTGCCAAACCTGAAATTCCCTGAATATTATGAAGAGCTGTCCAATGAGCGTATCATCACTATGGATTGGATGGAAGGGGAACATTTAAGCGAATTTGCCAAAAAGAATACCGATCAGGAAAAAGCGAACAAAATAGGTCAGTCCTTGTGGGATTTTTATATGTATCAGATGCACGTTTTAAAAGAAGTGCACGCCGATCCGCATCCCGGGAATTTTTTAGTCGATAAGGATTCAAACCTAATAGCGATTGATTTTGGTTGTATTAAGCAGGTTCCGGAAGATTTTTACGTTCCCTATTTTGAATTGGCCAATAAGAAAAACATTGGTAATCCAGAATTTTTTAATCAGAAATTAATTGAATTGGAGATCCTTCGGGAAGACGATTCTCCAAAGGAAATAGCATTCTTTTCAGAATTATTTTATCAGATGTTGAGCCTTTTTACAAGTCCGTTTCACGATGAAACCTTTGATTTTGCCGATGAAACTTTTTGGGCTCAAATTACCGATCTCGGTGAAAAATACAGCAAAGACACTGAATTGCGAAAAATGAACGGGAACAGGGGTAGCAAGCATTTTCTTTACATAAACAGGACCTTCTTTGGATTATATAACCTGTTGCACGATTTAAAAGCAAAAGTTGATATAAACAATTTCAAAAAATATAGTTAAGATATTTTTAATTGGTTAGGATGGGAAAGCGTAACTTTTAGGAGTTGCGCTTTTCTTGTTTATGATTTTAAGTAATTTTGAGCTATTCCCTTAAAGTTGGCTTTAAATTTCAGGCATTCCACTCAGAAATTGAAATAATTCAACGGATTTAAAAACCACACAAGAAATGAGTAGTAGAGGGGTAATCTTTATTATATTGCAGAGTAAATAGTATTAAACCGTAAAATTTAATAAGCATAAATTTTAATTCCATAAAATAATATGATGTATCAATCTAAAATTGCCGGGCTTGGCAGTTATGTGCCTGAAAATATTGTAACCAACGATGATCTTTCAAAAATAATGGATACCAACGATGCCTGGATCCAGGAAAGAACAGGCATAAAAGAACGGAGGCATATCAAGAAAGGGGACGGAAATTCCACTTCGGTAATGGGGTTTAAGGCCGCAAAAATCGCTATAGAGCGGGCTGAAATTTCCAAAGATGACATCGATTTAATTGTTTTTGCAACCCTAAGTCCCGATTTGTATTTCCCCGGTTGCGGGGTGATGGTACAGGATATGTTGGGAATTACTAATACCTGTCCGGCTATAGATGTTCGTGACCAGTGCAGCGGGTTTGTTTATGCGATCTCTGTCGCCGATCAATTTATCAAGACCGGAATGTATAAAAACGTTTTGGTGATTGGAAGTGAAAACCATAGCGGAGGCCTGGATTTTTCAGACCGTAGCCGATCGATCTCGGTTATTTTTGGAGATGGGGCAGGAGCCGCCGTATTGACCCGAAGTGACCATATTGGGCAGGGAATTCTCTCCACCCATTTGCATTCCGAAGGAAAACACGTGATGGAACTCTCACAAAAAGGTCCAAGTACCGAGTATTGGGTGCCGCAAATTATCGCCGATAATCCGCAGGGGGATGATATTCCCTATTATCCATATATGAACGGACCTTTTGTGTTTAAGCACGCCATAATACGATTTACTGAAGTTATTATGGAAGGCCTGAAAGCAAACGGTTTAGAAATTGACGATATCAATATGTTGATCCCACATCAGGCGAACCTCAGAATTTCTCAATTTATTCAGCAAAAATTAAAACTGAGTGATGAGCAGGTGTTCAATAATATTCAGAAATACGGAAATACCACCGCAGCTTCTATACCAATTGCTTTGACCGAGGCCTGGGAACAAGGGAAAATAAAAGATGGTGATACCGTAGTTTTAGCTGCTTTTGGCAGCGGATTTACCTGGGGAAGTGTTATTATGGAGTGGTAGTTTTATAGATTTTAGATTTGAGAAGTTAGATTTGAGAGGTTAGAATATAGAAAATAGAGCAAAGAAAACAAGAATTAGTAATCAAGATTTTTTAGGAATTTGTTTGTAGTATATAATTTATTATTAAAAGTTGTAAGCGAAAATCTGCGGTTTTAATCTGCGTTAATCTGCGGGGAAAAAGGAGACTTGGAGAAAGAGGGACTTGGAGACTTGGGGAAAAGGAAACTTTGGGTGGAAAAAAGAGAATAGAGAATAGAAAAATGACCAAAAAAATTTTCCAAAAATAAAGGATTCAGGTTTAAAAAAATAAATACTTTGCTGCCTTTGCGTGAAAAGCGTGAAAAGATTTATCGTCGCTAAAAAATGAAAACAAATATGAAAAAGAAAACATTGGTTATAGGGGCTTCATTAAACCCTTCCAGATATTCAAATCTGGCAATTAACAGGTTGGCTACTTTTGATCAGCCAACGGTGGCTATCGGGTTAAAAAAAGGTGATGTTGCAGGGGTTTCTATTTCCACTGAAAAGGAAAAATTTGAAGATATAGATACAGTTACCTTGTATTTAAATCCGCAAAGACAGAAGGAATATTATGAGTACATAATATCTTTAAAACCAAAACGGGTGATCTTTAACCCAGGTACAGAAAATCCTGAATTTTATGGACTACTGCGGAAAAACAGTATCGAAGTTGAGGTCGCCTGTACTTTAGTGTTGCTTGGTACGAATCAATATTAGTCCTAAAAAGGTTAGAAGGCCGTTCAGGATTATAACAAAAAACCCGAATTCAAATCCAAACCATAGCTCGCTATTGTCGCTTATCAGGTAACACAGCACTGGGGAAAGTAGGGCGATAACCGGCACCCATTTGTCTTTTATCGGCCATTTGGTGAACATTCCAAAGCTGTACATTCCTAACAATGGTCCGTAGGTGTAGCCTGCAAAAACAAAGAGTTTTGCTATCACGCTTTCATCTTTTATAATATATTTAAAGCTGATAATTACCAGGATTAACACTATGGAAATCCCAATATGGATCAGTTTTCTCACGCTTTCCTGTTTTTTCCTGGTATATTTTTTTTCAATATCCATGATATCGATACTGAAAGAAGTTGTAAGTGCGGTCAGGGCGCTATCGGCACTGCTGTATGCCGCGGCGATAAGTCCCAAAACAAAAAATGCAGCGATACCAACTCCTAAGCCGCTTTGAGTAGCGATTACCGGGAAAAGATCGTCTTTTGTGGCGGAAATCCCGTTTTGGCTGGCATATTCAATTAATAAAACTCCCAGGGTCAGAAACAGTAAATTGGCAAAAGTGAGTACGATTGTAAACCAAAACATGTTTTTTTGCGCATCCTTTAAGTTTCGGCAGGTCAGGTTTTTTTGCATCATATCCTGGTCCAGCCCCGTCATAACTATAGCAATAAATGCTCCTGAAAAGAACTGTTTCCAAAAATAATCGGCACTTTTAAAGTCGTCAAAAAAGAATATTTTCGAAAATTCACTGTTGGAGATGTGTGAAATCAAATCGGCGCCTTGTATTCCCAGATCATCAGAAATATAATATATACTGGCCCCAACGGCAATGAGCATACACAAGGTTTGCAGGGTATCTGTATATACAATGGTTTTTATTCCAGATTTGAAGGTGTAAAGCCAGATGAGAGTGATGGTCATGACAACAGTTGCCCAAAACGGGATACCAAGGGCATCAAATAAGATGATTTGCAGCACGTTTGCCACCAAAAACAATCTGAAACTCGAACCTACCACTCGGGACAGCAGGAAAAACGAAGCCCCTGTTTTATAAGAGTAAGTTCCAAACCGGGTTTCCAGATACGTGTAAATAGACGTTAAATTCATTTTATAATACAACGGAAGCAAAACCGTTCCAATAACCAGGTAACCCAGAATATAACCCAAAACCACCTGAAAATAGCTAAACTGACTGGCTTCGACCCACCCGGGAACCGAGATAAAAGTAACCCCGCTCAGGGAAGCGCCAATCATTCCAAATGCAACTATATACCAGGGAGACTGCCGGTTTGCTTTAAAAAACGCGTCGTTATTGGAATTTTTACCCGTAAAGTAAGAGATCAGTATTAAGGCGCCAAAATAAGCAGCGATGAGCAGGAGGATAAAAGTTGGTTGCATAGAAGTTAATTTCGGCCGCAAATTACAAATAAAGCCTTTAACATCTAGGTAAGACTCGACCGCTTAATTTTATGATTTTAACCAGACGAAAGAATATAGATAATAGATAAAAGACTATTAATTTGACACACATAATATTACATAATTTTATGTGTCAATATATTGCCATCACCTCAATAGATGTACTAAAAAAACGTAATTTTGAAGCATGGATTTTTCTTCAAAATTATTGGAACAGGCAGTCGCCGAAATGTCTCAGTTGCCCGGAATAGGCAAGCGTACGGCGCTGAGGTTGGTACTTCATCTTTTAAGGCAACCGGCACCGCAAACCGAACAATTGGCCGCGGCTTTGGTAAATTTGCGGACAAAAATTAAATTGTGTTTAAATTGTCACAATATCAGCGATTCCGAAATATGCGAAATATGCGCAAATCCTAATCGGATTAGGGGAATTGTTTGTGTGGTAGAAGATATCCGCGATGTGATGGCAATAGAAAACACCGGGCAATACCGGGGATTGTACCACGTATTGGGCGGAAAAATAAGTCCGATGGACGGGATCGGGCCTTCACAACTCACCATCAAATCCCTTATAGATAAAGTGAAAGCTGGCGAAGTAGAAGAAATTATCTTTGCGCTAAGCAGCACCCTGGAAGGGGATACCACTAATTTTTATATTTTTAAACAGTTGGAAGGAATCCCGGTAAAAACCTCTACCATCGCTCGGGGAATTTCGGTTGGAGACGAACTGGAATATGCTGATGAGGTCACGCTGGGAAGGAGTATCGTTAACAGGATCCCTTTCGAGAACTCTTTAAAAAGTTGATTTCACCGGAAAGGACCTGAAATTAGCATTATATTCTTTTGCAGGCTAAATATTTTACAGGTTATAGACTCACAGGCAACCGTGAAAATTGAATTTTCAGGCCCTGATAAATTATAATTTGCTTAAAACCTTCCTATTCTTTTTATTTTTAGCAACTGAAATTGTAATTTTACCACAGTTGGGATTATTAACATTACCATCAACTTTAATTTGATAAAATAATTTTTTTAACTATTATATGTTTATAAAGCGCTGAATTGATTAAATTCGCAAATAATATTATTGAAAACATCTTTGAAATAAGAATATGGCAAAGTTTGAACTTAAGTTACCCAAAATGGGTGAAAGCGTTGCAGAAGCAACCATTACAAATTGGTTAAAAGAAGTTGGGGATACCATTGAAGCCGACGAGGCTGTTCTGGAGATCGCGACCGATAAGGTTGACAGCGAAATTCCCAGCGAAGTTGATGGTGTATTGATTGAAAAATTCTTTAATATAGATGATGTAGTTCAGGTTGGGCAAACCATTGCTATCATTGAAATTGAAGGTGGAAAAGAAACCGCTGATACCACTTTGGCAGAACCGGAAGAAACAGCTGGGGAAGTTAAGGAAGATCAAGCTGAAGAAATTGTTCCTTCAGCAAAAAAAAGCATACAATCTTCTCCTGAATTTTATACTGACTCAACAAGGTTTTACTCCCCTTTGGTAAAAAATATTGCCCGGGAAGAAGGAATTTCTGTTGGGGAACTTGATCAGGTTCAAGGTTCCGGAAAAGAAGGCAGACTTACCAAAAATGATATTCTGGATTATGTTAAAAACAAATCATCACAACCGGTGACAGCTTCAAAAGAAACCCAAAAAGTTGAACCTTTACCACAAGCGCATCAAGTGCCGGTAAGCGTAAACGGGGAAGATGAAGTTGTTGAAATGAACCGAATGGGTAAAATGATAGCCCATCACATGGTTCAGAGCAATCTTACATCTGCCCACGTACAATCTTTTATTGAGGTGGATGTTACAAATATTTGGAACTGGAGAAATAAAAATAAAGCGGCTTTTGAAAAACGGGAAGGTGAAAAACTCACTTTTACACCCATTTTCATGGAAGCAGTTGCAAAAGCCATCAAAGATTTCCCGATGGTAAATGTTTCGGTTGATGGCGACAAGATTATCAAACGCAAAAATATCAATATAGGAATGGCTGCGGCACTTCCCGATGGAAATTTAATAGTGCCGGTCATTAAAAACGCCGACAGGTTGAATTTGGTAGGAATGGCAAAAGCTGTAAATGATCTTGCCAGCAGATCCCGCGAGAATAAATTAAAACCAGACGATATTCAGGGTGGAACTTATACCGTAACCAATGTTGGGACTTTTGGAAGCATCATGGGAACTCCAATTATCAACCAGCCACAAGTTGCAATTTTGGCCCTGGGAGCCATCAGAAAAGTGCCAGCGGTGATTGAAACCCCAGAAGGTGACTTTATAGGGATTCGCAATAAAATGTTCTTATCACACAGTTATGACCACAGGGTTGTAAATGGAGCTTTGGGAGGACAATTTGTGCAACGGGTTGCACAATATTTGGAGGCTTTCGATAAAAACAGGGATATTTAAAAAACATTGGTCCTGTTTTAGAAGTTCCTGCAAGTTAAAAATTGCCTTAGACACCAAAGCACAAAGTTCCACTAAGGTTTTCTTAGTGGAACTTTGAGTCTTAGGGCCTTTGTCGCTATAATATCTACTATAAGATGTTTAAATTGCCACTAAGACATCAAAGCACAAAGAATTACTAAGGTTTTTCGAAAGTAATTAGATTTGTCTTTGTTGTTTTTCCCGCAAGATTTTAGCAGATTTTTATTTTTTAGGAAAGAAGTTTTGAGTTAAAAATTAACATTTAATCATTGTATTTTACCGCAGATTTTCGCAGATTTCTTTCAAATAAAAAATTAACTTAATATTTTTTTCTTCGTGAATCTGCGGTTTAAATCTGCGAAGATCCTCTATGTTGTATTACAAGTTTCAGATCATAATTTTTCATTAAATTTATACTATAAACCTCAAGAGGAATTGAGCTCTGCTGGAGAGCAACTCAACAGCAATAAGGTTTATGATGGTGAATACACCGGCCCCTTTTCCATAGGGGCTTTTTTCAGTTTATTCATTATCCGTTATGGCTAAAGAAAACTCATACGTTCTCTTTGGCCTTTTCACAGTTACTTTAAATTAAATTCTATAAAACAGCCTTCTATTAACAGTCTTCTATGAGCTGCATTGTCTTGTTCAATTTTATAGAGAAAGAGCCGTACTCTGCGGGTTAATAGTCAGTATATCGCTACAAATTTCCGTAACGGTCTCATTCCAAAGGTCATTTTATAGAATATAATTGTCTGTGTTTTTTTATTCGATAACTCCAAGTTCATATATGTTTCTGGTTTTTAGGACATGTCTTATCCTGCTCATCAATTTTTTTGCTATTCGTATTATCGCTTTTTGCGGTTTCATTCTTTTACAGAGTTTATTGTAGCACAGTCCCAGAGTAGGATCACCCGCAACGGCCTTCCAGGAACTTTCCATTATCGCTGTTCGCAGGATTTTATGTCCCCGAGGTGTAATATCTCCCACACGTTCTTTCTCACCTGAAGATCGGGTTGACGGCACTAAACCGATAAAGCTACATAATTTATCAAATGATTTAAATCTTTCCATATTCTCGAGTTCTGTCAAAATAATCAGTGCTGTTATCAGACCAATTCCCGGAATACTTAAAAGCAGTTCCACATCCTCTTTATAGGAAGGTGATTCTGCCAATAATTTTATCTGCTTCTTTATGTTAGCCTTTTCCTGGTGAAGGTTATGGAATATGGAGAGATGACCGTTTAAAGATAATCTGCAGGAGGAATCCAACTCCAAATCCTTAAGCCATTGAACAAATTTCCTTGACCAAGTATTTCCCTTAAACTCTTCCGGGATCTCAATGCCAGTGAAGTTTAAAAAAGATTTGATCCTGCACTTTACCCGCGCCAAATCTTTAGAAACAGTTTGTCTATGTCGAACCAGAGTCCTGTTGCCCAAAGTGACTAGAGAAGGAACGTAAATAGGAATTAATTCCCCATTCTTAAGGCTTCGGGCAATTTTCCTGCTATCCCTGGAATCATTTTTCTGGATCTTTTCCTTTCCAGTAGTTGGAACATCAGCTGCATTGACCACCATTGAATTTATTCCCAATTTCAACAATTGATAATGAGCCCAAAAACCACTAAATCCTGCTTCATAGGCACTGAAATAGGTTGCGCCCGGATAGTTGGCCTTTAAGTGTTTAAAAAGCGACAAAGGACTGGGTGGTTGAGAAAAAGTTCTTTGATAAACTGAATCCATCATAACGGTAATATTCCAGGATTTTAAATGTACATCAATGCCAGTATAAATATTTTGGCCGCTGTAGTCCGATTTTGTGAATTGTGGTTGCATAAGTTTCGGTTTTATAGGTTATTATTAGTGATTAACTTTTAATTGTTCTATAAATATCTGAAACTTATACTTTTAAAGGAAATTTTTCCATTATACAAACATAGGACCTGCGGGAAATTTTTTATAACATTTTAAATAGCTCTTCATTTGTTTATTCTATTGTTGTTTATCGGTCATAACTTGTCCCGATAATTAGGGACGTAACATCCATATAATCATTTTCCTGTGTGGGAAATTTTATTTTCATGGATGTTTCATCTATTGTTTATATTCTCTCGTTAGGTTAATAGCACCTCATTTTAATGGCTGTGCTATTTAAATCTAAGTCGTAATGCATATATTTTCAACGGAATTAAGATTTTTCGACAAAAAATCCTTCAGAAAGACCAAAAAATTAGTTGATTGTTGTAAAATCCAGGTTATATTTTCGGCCGCTTAAACGGGATATGAATTAAGTGGTAGTTCCTTTAAATTTTTTGTGGTTTAATTTTTTTGAAAT
>Ga0307486_1001919_pt1 | contig 15133 bp, 11 predicted proteins | sample CBIW02metaG_FD_203663 | JGI IMG/M metagenome (GOLD analysis project Ga0307486, IMG submission 203663) | Sea-ice brine microbial communities from Beaufort Sea near Barrow, Alaska, United States - CBIW 0.2 | ecosystem: Environmental > Aquatic > Marine > Coastal | place: USA: Alaska | collected... | reverse complement strand
GAAGCATGATTTGTTACGTCTTTGACATAAGCTTATTTTATATATAAATAAGTGCAAATCATTGCGAGAGCCGGATTATAGTAAAACTTTAATGATTTTGCAAGCTTACATCTTTTTTTAATGAATTTTACCGAAAAAACAGATTGACCAGGCCTGGTGAGCGAGTCTCATCGATGTTGATTTTAATTAGAGAGTGTAAAGAGTTGGAAGATGTTATCTGTCCTGAAATATTTGAGTCGAAATCTAAAATGAATCCAAGGTATATTAGATTTGTTAGAGCTTAGGCCGTTGGGCTAAGAATTTTGTTTCAAACTCTGCGGCGGGAATGGGTTTGCTATAGAGGTAGCCTTGGATCAGTACCTCAGGTGCTGCTTCTCGTAGGAATGCTGCTTGGCTCTCAAGCTCAACGCCTTCGGCGACCACGGTAAGATTTTTATTGTGGGCTAATTTTAGAATAGAATCCACTATCGCCACATCATTTTCATTATCCGGAATATGACGAATAAAACTCTGGTCAATTTTGAGCTCGTGAATGGGTAGCTTTTGCAGGTAACTCAGTGAAGAGTATCCAGTTCCAAAATCATCAATTGAAATGTGGAATCCTAAGCTCACTAGATGCTGAATTTTTTGCAGTGCCAAGTTAGTATTGCGAATCAAAACCCCCTCGGTCAACTCTAAGGTGATGTGTTTTGGATTTACTTGAGTAAACTTAATCAGACCAATGACTAACTCAACAAAACTCTGCTCGTGGAATTGAATCGGACTAATATTGATTGATATCCGAAACGGGCCGTAAGTTTCATTCCAATACTTCGCCTGAATAAAGGCTTTGTGCATGACCCATAAGCCGATTTTAATAATTTGTCGACCCTCTTCGGCCACGGGGATAAATTGGGCGGGTGGCACAAGCCCAAGTACTGGGTGGAACCAGCGGAGCAAGGTTTCGGCAGACACGGTATTACCTTGTGCATCTACTTGGGGTTGAAAGTACAGCTCAAATTCGTTGTCGAGTTCAGAATGGTTTAAGGCCTGGAGCATTTCTAAACGTTGTTGTGCTATTTTGCAGAGGCGTTCCTCAAACTGATAAACCTGATTGCCACCAAGATTTTTGGCTTCATGCATCGCCATATTGGTATAGCGAATTAATTCATCACTATGGGCATTTACTTCGGGTTGATTGTAAAGATGCAGGCCGATGCTGGCAGTGCAGTGTAACGAACGGTTTTTTATGGTGTAACGATCATCAATCGCTTCTTGCACTTTATAGGCGAGATTAAGGAGCTTGGTGTGAGCTTCTTCTTGGTTCTGACTTATCTCTTTGACCAGTATCGCAAATTCGTCACCTTCAAGGCGTGCAACAAGGTTTTCAGGTCCCGCGAGTTTCGTCAGTTTTTGAGAAACTAAAATCAATAATTGATCACCAATCTCAAGGCCGAGTGTATCGTTAAGCATTCTGAAACTGTCTAAATCCAATAAGATTAACCCCGAATAACTTTGCGAGATAGGATAATGATCTAAAGTGGTTTCAATCTGATTGTGTAACAGAGTGCGATTCGCCAGACCGGTTAAGTTGTCATAATAAGCTAAACGCTTAATTTCGTCATTGGCTTGGCGAATATCGGTAATGTCTTGTAATACCGCAATAAAGTGTTCGATATTTCGATTGTAATCCGTCAGCATGGATAGACTGAGCACCGCATGATATTCAACATTACTGGAAGGGGTTAGTTGGACTTCACCATTCCAACAGCCGTTTTCTAACAAGGCTTTCATGACAGAGCCAAATGGTACTCTAAACACAACTTGGTTTTGCAACCATTCTATATAAGTGATTTTTTTAAGCGAATCAGGATTTAAACCCGTGTATGCTGAAAAGGCATAGTTAGGCTGGGTAATGTAACCGTGTGCATCGGTAATGAACTGTCCAGCATGACTGGCTTCCATTAAACGAATTTGTGCTTCTGCTTGAATTTGTAAAGACTGATCTTGAATTTGAAGTAATAGATTGCGTCCATCATCTTCGGACGATTGAATCACAACCGCTGAAATTAATACAGGTACTAACGTACATTTATCTTTTGATAACGCAGGAATTCGTAACCATAATAGAGGGCTAGTTGCATCACTCTCTGACTCAAACTGTTGTAGGCACCAGCTCTTTAAATCAAAACGTAAGCGATTTTGTTTTTGTGAATAAGCTTGAATTTGCGAAAAAGGGCAAGCTGAGAACCAGTTTTCTTCAAGAAAAGACTTTCCTGTTTCATTAATGAGTAGGGGGGTTAATTGCGCGGTCAGCAAAAATAGACCATCGTGGAACTGGTCTACAATTTGTTGCTTTTGTACCTGATGGGCCTGTTTTAATTGGTCAATCAGGTCAGTGGCTTCTGTCTTGGGGAGTGCTTCTCGCATAAGAAATTGATAATGCTTAGTTTATTGAAAATATTTATTCATCATACACAAAAAAATCATTGATAAAAGAGCGCCAAATCTCAAATAAGAACGGTTATCAAATAATAGCTTAGAGTGTACTTCTTTTATCTAAGTAATGTTACCAGTTTTAATAGGTAATTTTGATTTTATGATCGATTAAGGTGTTTAAAAAGTGTGTCGAGGTTGTTTTATAGACGAAAGAAAACGATATTGACCGATAGCTGAGATATTTGGCAGGAATTTTTAAGGATCTAGAGTTAGAAAAACGTTTTCAAAGACTTCAGTTTCAACTGGGCGGCTATAGAAATAGCCCTGAATCAGGATGTTACCGGGCTGTTTGCGCAGAAAATCAACTTGTTCTTGAGTCTCAACGCCCTCAGCCACGATGGTTAGGTTTTTAGTTTGTGCTAGGCGGATAATGGATTCAACGATTGCAACATCTTCTTTACTGTCCGGCACCCGAAAAATGAAGCTTTTATCAATTTTGAGTTCATGGATGGGCAGCCTTTGTAAGTAACTTAAAGAGGAATAACCTGTTCCAAAATCATCAATGGATATTTTAAAACCCAGCCGATCGAGCTTTTCTATCTTATCGAGCGCGCTCTCAGTATCCGAAATGAGCACACCTTCTGTCAGCTCAAGGGTAATATTGCTCGGGTTAGCACCTGTGTGGTTGAGCAATTCACGAATGTGTTTTACAAACTCGGTTTCATGGAACTGAACAGGACTAATATTAATAGAGAGGTTAAAGTTAGGGTGGATCGCAGCCCATTTTTTAACTTGCATAAAAGCATGATAAAGCACCCAAGCACCTACTTTAAGAATTTGTCTGCTCTCTTCAGCAATGGGTATGAATTTATTGGGAGGCACTAGCCCAAGAGTAGGGTGTTGCCAACGGATAAGTGTTTCAGCGCCGTGGAGAACATCGTCTTTGCCGATTTGTGCTTGATAATAAAGTTGTAATTGAGTATCTAGCTCAGGCGAGTTTAAGTCAATTTCGAGTTGGCGACGATGGGTAATATCTTCGGATAAGGTTGGTTCGTAAATATAAATTTTTTCATTAGCTTTAAGGTTTTTAGCTTCAGACATCGCTAAATCCGCACTGTTTAGCAAACTGTCTGCATTATCGTCTTCAGAAAAAGGATAGACGATTATCCCTATGCGCACTGAACTATACAGAGTTAACTCACCTACTAAGTAGTGTTGATTGAGTTTGTTCGTTATTTTACGAGCCAATTTTAGGGCGCTGCGAGTGGCTTCTTCTGTCTCTGTGGCTTTGTCTTGGGTAATCACAGCAAATTCGTCGCCACCAACACGTGCCAGAGCATCGCCTTTACGAAGTATTTTTTTGAGCAGTGAGGCTGTTTGAGCGAGTAGTTGATCCCCGGTCTTTCGGCCAAATGCATTATTGATGCTTTTAAAACGCTCTAAATTTATATACAAAATGGCTGAAAAGTTTTTAGAGCGCAGATGGCTTTTAAGAAAATTAGAAATCAATTCTTTAGCAAGCTTACGATTTGCCAATCCCGTCAGAGTGTCATAAAGAGCCATCTGTTGAAGTTGGGCTTGCGCTTCTTTGATGTCAGTAATGTTTTGTAACGTGACAATATAGTGTTCGATATTGAAGTCATCATCAGCAATCATTGATATGGTTAATATTGCATGAAAGGTTAAGTCGGGACTTGGATGTAATTCTACCTCCCCGCTCCAATATTTAGTTTCGAGCAGAGTTCTTAATAAACCCGTCGTGTCACTTTTAAGGGTTACTTGCAGCTCAAGCCAATGCATGAGAGTCATTTCTTTCAGGTGTTTAGCACTCAGACCGCTCATGGAGATGAAGCTGTCGTTGGGATGAATGATGTATCCCTTTTCATTCGCAATAAACTGACCGTTAAAATTATTGAAAGCAGCTTGCATTAAACGTTTTTGTTCATCTGCGCGCGCACGTAGACTTCGATCATAAATGCTTAAAAGGAGGCTTTTAATTTTGCCTTTTCGACTGAAAATGAGTTTGCCTTGCAAGCACCGAGGGTGAGACCTTAAGCTGTTTGGATCTCTATACCAGATATTCAGCTCTAGGGGTTCTTCAGAAAGGGTTTCTATGATGGATTTGAGCCAGTTTTCAAGCTTAAAAGGAATCGTGCACTTTTTGTTTTTGAAAAGCGTTAATCTGCCCAAAAATTCTTGTTCGCGGGTATTACAGGCTAATAAGTAGACCGCTTGGTCATTAATAAATTGAATTTTTAGATCTGGTTTGAGGACAATGATGCCATTTTCGATAGCATTAATAATTTCCCGCTTACTCTCACGCTCATCGCGTAAGTGTCGGGTACTCTTTTCAAGTTGAGTGATCTCTGGGGTTGAGCTCATGGAAATAATAAATGCCTAATCTAAAAATGAATTAATGGATTAACAGCGAAATTTGACGCATCTTGTGCTCCCTTTAATTTAGGAGTATATCTATTGGCGGGGTTACCCATCCCTGCCCATCGCTGCATAACGATTTCTAAACGATATTAGGCTATTGTAAGATAGGACGCAAGGGTAATTTTTTGCATCATCTTCTAAAAAATCTTAGTAAATAAGACTGGGTAACCAAGTAACGAGTCCTGGCCAAATAGCAATCATTATTAACACGCTTAATTGGATGATAATAAAAGGTATCACACCTTTGTACACATCCGATGTCTTGAGTTCCGGTGGCGCTACGCCTTTAAGATAAAATAGCGCAAAACCAAACGGAGGGGTTAAAAAAGCCGTTTGTAGATTTATAGCAATCATTATGCCTAACCAGACTGGATCGACACCCATCATCAATAAAATAGGTGCAACCACTGGAACGACAACATAGGTGATCTCTATAAAATCTAGAAAAAATCCTAAAACAAACATCAATGCCATCACAATTAACATCGCTGTAAAAACACCGCCAGGCAAGTCAGTAAGCAGCTCGGTAATCAAATCATCGCCGCCCAAGCCCCTAAAGACCAAGGAGAAAAATGCCGCACCGATAAAAATTAAGAAGATCATGCTGGTGACTTGCAGTGTATTACGCATTACCACGTTCAGTCTACTCATGGAAAGCTGGCGATTGAAACTGGCCAGGATTAAAGCACCTAAAGCTCCAAGAGAGGCGGCTTCGGTCGGGGTGGCAAAGCCCCCCAAAATTGAACCCAATACCACTAAAATCAAAGCCAGTGGTGGAATCATGCTTTTAATGACGCGTAGAAGTAGCCCGGGTGCCACGGGTTGCCCAACATTGTTCGGAATGAGATCCGGACGAGTCATTGCTTTATAAAAAACATATAACATGTATAAAACAACCAATAACATGCCCGGGAGTAAGGCTCCGATAAACAGGTCTCCTACCGAAAGCGCTTCAGGCGAGAATATGCCTTGATTCAACTGTGCTTGCTGATAAGAGGAGGATAAAACGTCTCCTAGTAGGATCAGCACAATGGAAGGCGGTATGATCTGACCTAAGGTACCCGATGCACAAATCGTGCCGCTGGCAATTTTAGGGCAGTAGCCCTGCTTGAGCATGGTTGGTAAGGCGAGTAATCCCATAGTGACCACTGTTGCGCCAACAATTCCGGTGCTAGCGGCCAATAACATACCGACCAAAATAACGGCGATTCCTAAGCCACCCTTAATGCCACGCATAACCTCGTCCATCGTTTGTAGCAGGTTTTCAGCGATTTTAGACTGTTCTAACATAATACCCATAAAGACAAACAGGGGTACGGCGATGAGGGTTTGATTACTCATAATGCCAAAGATACGGTTTGGGATGCTCTGTAAAAAGGCCATGTCGAAAGCACCAAATAAATTGGCAACTAAGGCAAACAACAAAGAAGCGCCGGCTAAGGTAAAGGCGACAGGAAAACCCGCTAATAAGAAGATAAAAATAACGGCAAATAAGACAAGTGCTAACCATTCCATTAGAGTTTTCCTCCCAGATCTTCAGCGTTATCTTGTGACAATGCATAGCTTGGTGAAAACAGTTGTAATGCTGATTGACATGCAACCGAAATAGCTTGAGAAATGACTAAAACAGCCATAATAATGATCAGGCTCTTTAAAAGGTAGAGATAAGCGATCCCACCTGTTTCAGCCGAACTTTCTTCAATTTGCCAACTGATCGCCACGTAGTCCCAACCAGCCCAAATAATAAAAGCCATGGCCGGTAGGGTGAACAGTAGTGTGCCGAGTAAATTGACCCAAGCTTTTCTTTGCTCCGAATAGGCCGCATAAAAAACATCTACCCGTACATGTTTATCAAGTTGATAGGTATAAGCAATGCCCAACATAAATAAGAAGGCATGGTTATACATGACGCTTTGTTGAAGAGCGATCGAGCCAGTGTCAAAACCGTAACGCAGGATGACAACCAACGCTGCGATGAACACCAAAGAGAGGTTTCCCCACGCAATGACTTGGCCTAAACGATTTTGGAGTGCGTTTTGATGGTGGACAAAGGAGGCTAAAAAAGCGGCGAAAGCGTTGGTATGTGACATATTGATGTTTTTTTAAGTGCTTAAGGATAATGTAAGCATTTTAACGATTTTGGCAGGAGAAAGGCATGTTTATCAACACTGGATTTCAAAAAATGGTTTTAAACAACCAGGCTTGATTCAAATCCATAATAATGTGAGCGCACATTTACAATAGAGCATGGTATTGGCAGGGTGTTCTAATCCAAAAATGATCTCAAAAAACAACCATTTATGACCGTGGCGATCAGACATCTCCCTCGGTCATAATACAGCTATTGCCTGATGATGGTCTCAGTAAGCGACTTTGTAAAAAGGTATGGTAAAAGACCATTAAGTATGTCATCAATCAATATTTGATGGTGCCGGTCGTGAGGCGAATATCTTTTTCCATCACCATGTGATATTGATTTGTCATAAGAGCGATTCTAAACATAATTACCTTTGATTCAACGACGCTTAGTCTCACTAAAAGCAAAACATTTAAATATCCCAAGCACAGGGTGTGGTGACCTATTTAGAGTAAGACCCTTTACTAAAATAGTCCGCGAATCATCTCATGAATCATGCGGTTTTTAATATAAATGACGGCTATGTCGTCTCCAATACGCACCCGCATTAAATGAGCCGGTAAGTGCTCGAGCCTGTCTTCTACCTCCCTAGGCACCCGACCATAAGAGAGATGCTTTGGTAAAATATGGTGACGTTTAAGGTGTGCTTGACCTTGATGCGAGCTCTGATAATGTCTGTTCTTTCGGGGGTGGACATATTGAATATATTGGCTCTGTCGGTGGTAAGTGGTTTTTGGATGATGTGGGTCTTGATGAGGGTTGCGATTTTGAGCATAGTGAGGTTGATACGAGTTGGGCTCTATATAAGTCACGTGTCCAAATGTGTTTGAATGTTGATGGGTGTGCTTGCTGTTTTGGTGACGGTTGTGCTGTTTTGTAAATCCTTTTCTATCGTCCGTCATTGTTCTATGTGACATATGTCGAGATTCTTCGGCATAAACCGGTAAGGTGCTGCCTAATAAACCGAATAAAACGCTGGTTGAGATTACTTTTAACATGCTGAATTCCTTTTGAATCACTTTACTCAAGGTCTAGGTTACGCTGATGAATCGTTAATAGATTGAATAAACCTATGAAGGATTCTGTCCTGAGTCTGAAGCCATCGTCAGACTTTTAATTTTCAACTGAGTGATCACCCACTCTTTGTAATCTTCAGTCAGAGGCATTGAATTGAATCGTCAACTATAATTTTGGGTAGAATGGCACCATTATTTTTAAAAGCTTCTCCTCTAAAGAGTGATGTGTTGTCTATCCCTATGCCCAATTTAAAAATTGCCAAAGTGGCCGTCCCTGGCCCATTTTTATTTCCGTTAGACTATCTGCTTGAACCTGCCCAAGATTTACTTTCGGAGAGTGAGTTCACTCAAATGGCCGTCGTCGGTGGACGAGTTTGGGTGCCGTTTCGAAATAAAAAAATAGTCGGTCTGGTGATGGCAATCACCGAGAGTGCCGATTTTGATTTGGCTAAAATCAAACCGATTAGTGAAGCCATTGATTCAGTCGCGCTGTTTTCTGCTAAAGATCTCAGCCTGTTCCAGTGGGCGAGCCAGTATTATCACGAGCCGATTGGCGAGGTTATTTCGGCGGCGCTGCCAAAACGACTACGCCAAGGTGAGCCGAGCCATATTCAAGGTGTGGCACATTGGCAATTGACGGAAATGGGTAAAACGATTCAACAATCAGATCTTGCCGGTAACGCCAAGCGTCAGAAGTCTGTATTGGCAAGTTTCCAGAATGCACAACAGCCTTTGTTGAGTTCAACCCATTTGTCACAAGACTCTGACAATTGGCGGCCGGCACTGAATAAGTTTATCGAGTCAGGCTGGGTGGAAGAGTCCAAAGGGCCTTGCTTATTGGAATCTGATTATCCGCCATCTCCCAATCACTGTCTGAATGAAGAGCAGCAAGATGCCGTTAATAACGTGACGAAATGGTTAGAAACAGAGAATCCATTTGCGAGTTTTCTGGTACAGGGGGTGACGGGAAGCGGTAAAACAGAAGTTTATTTAGGTATGATTGAGGCGGTGTTGAAGCTGGGTAGGCAAGCCTTGGTATTGGTGCCTGAAATTGGCTTGACGCCGCAAATGGTGGCGCGTTTTGAAGCTCAACTGCAAACTCGGGTGGCTACGTTGCATTCTGGTTTAAATGATGCGGAACGTCATTGTGCTTGGCATTTGGTACGGACTGGGCAAGTTAAGGTCCTTCTGGGAACACGATCGGCCCTATTCACACCATTTAAAGAGTTAGGTATCTGCATTATTGATGAAGAGCATGATCTCTCCTATAAGCAACAAGAAGGTTTCCGTTATTCTGCCAGAGACTTGCTGGTGCGTAGAGCTTTCCAAGAAAAAGTGCCCGTGGTCATGGGATCGGCTACACCCTCCTTAGAGAGTTTGCATAATGTCAAAAGCAAACGCTATTACCATCTCAAGTTAAAACAACGCGCTGGTAATGCCACATTACCGAGTTTAAAACTACTCGATATTCGCGGTGAAAAAATTCAAGAAGGGGTTTCTCGAAAGTTACAAACGGCTATGGATTCGCATTTGAAGCAAGGCGGCCAAGTCCTGCTATTTTTGAATCGACGCGGTTTTGCCCCTGTCTTAATGTGCCACGAGTGTGGTTGGCAAGCCAGTTGTCCAAGTTGCGATGCTAATATGACTTTACATACTGGCAAAATTCATGATTATCTACAGTGCCATCATTGCGGTGAGCAAGAGCTCGCACCTACATCGTGCCCGAGTTGTGACGGCGAAAAATTTGTGAAATTGGGTCAAGGTACGGAACGACTAGAAGAAGCTATTACGGATTGGTTCCCAGAAAATAGCATCTTGCGTATCGACCGAGATACCACCCGATTAAAAGGCAAAATGGCGGAGTTAACCGGCATTGCACAGCGCGGTGAAGCCGATATTTTGATTGGTACGCAAATGCTGGCCAAGGGCCACCATTTTCCAAATGTTACCTTGGTCGGTATTCTCGATGTTGACCAAGGTTTGTTTAGTGCGGATTACCGCGCACCAGAGCGTATGGCGCAATTGATCCTCCAGGTCGCTGGGCGTGCTGGTCGTGCGGAAAAGCAGGGCGAAGTCCTCATTCAAACGCACCACCCCGACCACCCCTTGCTGATTACTCTGATTCGCGAAGGTTATGATGCCTTTGCTCAGCAAGCTTTAGAGGAACGGGTTCATGCCAAATTACCCCCAACACGCTATCAAATATTGATTCGGGCAGAAGCCTCGAATCCGAATGATGTCATGGCATTCTTACAATCGCTTAAAGCCGGCCTTGAACTTAATCAACAACAGTTCATACAAGAGTCAGGAAATGTTTCAGAAGTTGAGTTTTGGGGGCCAGTCGCCGCACCGATGTTACGTCGTCAGGGACGTTATCGCTTTCAGTTACTGCTACAGTCAGCTGAGCGTGGTCAACTACATCGTGTGTTACGTGAATTAGAACCGCATATCTATCAGAGTCCTCTGGCACGCAAAGTGCGTTGGAGCATTGATGTTGATCCCCAGGAGATGATGTAACCAGACCTGGTTATTTTGGGGGTGATTGCTCCAGGGTTAACGGTAATGAAATTTTGAAGCAGTTTTGGTTGTTATCTCGACAATAACTCAGGTGGCCGTGATGTTTTTCAGCAATGGAATTAACGATGGCTAATCCTAACCCCGCTCCTGAATGGCCGCTCTGATTTTTATTGAAAGCGAATGCAGAGGGTTTAAATAGATCAAATTCAAAAGGTTCATCGTTGTGTTTCAATAACATACCCTGATCACAAACCTTGAATTCGATAAAGTCTTCTTTCTGCTTGAGTCCTAATGTAATGATACCTTGACCATGTTTAATCGCATTGTCTACCAGATTACGAATTGCACGTTCTAGTTGATTCACATCAAATTCATAAATAATGTTTTGCTGCATCTCAATGTGCCAGTTTTGTCCTGGGTAAGTGGTTTCGTATTGTTTAAATATATCAAAGCAGAACTCGCTTAATGAGAGCTCTTGTTGATGAAGTTTAAAGCTGTTCATATCTAATTTTGCAAATTCAAAGAGTTGATCTAAGTAGTGTTTGAGTTTTAAACCATTTTGATAGGCAATGTGCAGGTATTCATTAGGCTGCGTTTGTAAAAGTTGCTCCATATAACCAAGCATATTCGTGAGAGGGGTGCGTAAATCGTGTGATAAGCTGGAAATCATAAAACGTCGTTGTTGATCGGTTTGTGAAAGCTGTCTCATCTGCTGTTGAATCTGCACTGACATTTCTATAAACGTGGTTTCGAGTAAATCGATCTCATCCTTATTCTGTTTAGGGGGGGGGATGGGCTGCTCTGGTTGCTCTTTAAATTGAGTAATTGTTTGTGATAAATTGCTGATGCGTTTGGCCAAGTGGTAAAACAGCACGCCACCTAATAAAAGCCCTATGACTAAACTTGATAAAAATGACCATGCGCTGAGCTCTAGCAGAATACTCTCTTGTAACTGTCGGTTGGCTTCTTGTTCAATGCTGTCTTGAATAATGACATAAAGAAAGCCTTCGGGATGTGCTTTATTGGGTAGGTAGGCGACCGAAAAAGGTTTTTGTCCAGCGAAACTTCTAGGGTCATCTCCCATGGGGAATTCAGAGTTATCAACAGAGTCCGTATTGAGTTGTTTAAGCAAAGGAAAAGTATCAATTTTGTGTCGTTTAATCTTCTTAGCATCTGCAGAATACTGGAGAATGTTGCCATTTAAGTCTGTTAGGTATATTTCTAAATGTGGGTTTAACTGCATGTAACGGTTAAGAGTAGAGGCAATTGCTGCTTGACTCATTTGCTCTTGGTTGACGAACTGATGATCTTGGATAATCGAATCGGCCACGTGAATATGGATGCGAGTTTGTACTTCTTGTAAATAATGATTGGACAGGGATAAGCTGATAAATAAATAGCTGATTCCCATAATGAAAAAAACCAAAATAAACCATAGGCTATAGCGTTTAAATAAATGAGAGGGCATGGTTTGTCGCATTATATTTTTTCTTTGAGTTGTTCTGAATTAAGTTTGTAGCCCACGCCCCAAACGGTTTCCAATATTTTAGGGTGAGCGGGATCCGTTTCCAGTTTTTTACGCAATCTATTAAGATGGGAGTTTACAGTATGTTCATAACCATCATGATCGATGCCCCAAACCTTTTCCAGTAAATCCATTCTGCTAAAGACTTGGTTTGGATAGGTTGCAAACAGCTTTAAAAGCTCAAACTCTTTAGAAGTCAGTGTAAGGTTTATCGTATGGAGATGCGCCTGATGTTTTATGGAATTGATTGTTAGGCCTTCGACCTGAATCAATTCATTTTTTTTTGTGGGATGTTTTTGGATCTGTGAACGTCTGAGCAACGCCTTGATGCGAGCTTTCAATTCGGCGAGCCCAAAAGGTTTACCTAAATAATCATCTGCGCCTAACTCGAGTCCTAACACCCGATCAATTTCATCTGAGCGTGCGGTCAACATGAGAATCGGTGTGGTCGTGTTCGTTTGACGAAACATTCGACAGAAATCTAAACCGTCGCCATCCGGTAAGGACAAATCTAGAATTAAAATAGACACAGAATTCAACTGGCAATAACGTTGTGCTTTATCCAGATAACCAACATGATGGCTTGAACCTTGTAAGGAGTCAATTTGAATAGCGACCAATCGTGCAATGTCCGGGTCATCTTCAATGATTAAAGCATGAAATTTTTCTGGCATAGATTGGCTACTCGAGAGGGAAATAACACTTTCTATTTTAAACGATAAAAAGTGTCGTATTGAAGACTATCGGATACGTTTTGGCATAATGGCTGGTTTGTGAAAAACCCAGTCTTGGTTTTTAACAGGCGTGTGGCAAGCAACACATGAAGCGGATGCAGAAAGTGTATCGTTACCAAAAGGAATTTGTTCTGTTCCTACCCAACGAGCCCAGCCCCAACCTCCAGTATCCGCCCATTTTTGATGATCTTTAAACATGAATTCAGCATGAATAAATTTGTCAGGAACCGTTGCAGCTGCCCAATGGTCATCTTGACGATCTTTCCAAACCATTTTCCCTAGAATGGCACCATCTGGCCAAGGATTGGTTTTGCCATCTTTTATGGCTTGAATCGCTTCAGGATTGCCAACAATCGCTCTAAGGGTTTTATTATCTTCGCGATGTGCAACTGAAACGACTGCCCAATCTTGATAGTTGACAGGAAAAGCAATTCCATTTGCCGTATCCGCAGGGATCGATGATGGTTGGTCAGACGCAGGTTGTGCGGCGGCCACGTTAAATGACGTCAGAATTAATGCGAGTAAGCTGCCGAATATTAAATGAGTTTTCATGGTATTTCCTTATTGGTTTATTTCAAGGACATTGTGAATAATAGAATGTTTAAAGTCCTCACAAAAGGTTCACATATGCTGTACTTTTTTGTAAATATCCATATAAATACATTATCGTTAAGCTGCAAAAGCACTCATTACAGGTCCGATAAATTTTACGAATCCGTTTATAAAAACTCATGTAACCACTTAAATGAATTCAAGCTCAGCGTCGCTTCGTTATTTCACTACTTTTCAGAGAAAGGGTCAGGTATGATGATTTTAAGATTTTTGTCATCACTATTTCAGTCATTTGAAGCACGTTTCTTCAAATGTAAAAGGAGAATCATATGGAATTTTTAGGATTTGTTGGAACCGTCTCACTGTTGATTTTGATCTATCTATTTTTAGCCGTCAAAATAGTGTCTCAAGCTGAGTTATGGGTGATTGAACGCTTAGGAAAATATCACCGAACTTTAGGGGCGGGGATTAATTTTATTATTCCTTTTATTGATCAAAAACGCTCACAGTTTGATACCCAAGAGCAGATTATTGATGTGCCCCGTCAAGCGGTTATTACAAAAGATAACGTCAGTATTCAAATCGATGCCGTCGTGTTTATCCGGATTAACGATGCTAAGCAAGCAACCTATGAAATAAAAGATTTGAAAGTCGCCATAGCACAGTTAGCGCAAACTACCCTACGTGCCGAAATTGGGCGAATGGAGTTAGATGAGACCTTGAGTTCACGCGCTGATTTGAATGCAGTATTACTCACCGCCTTAGACCTCGCCAGCAGCACTTGGGGGGCGAAAGTGACCCGTGTAGAAGTGGCGGATATTTCTGTTCCCCAAGCGGTGCAAACGGCGATGGAATTACAAATGGAAGCCGAACGTCGTCGTCGTGCAACTGAAACCGAAGCCGAAGGGGATAAGAATGCGCTGATTTTGAAAGCGGAAGGTGAGCGTCAACAGGCCTTCAAGCAAGCGGAAGCGGTTGAGCGTATGGCGGATGCTGTGAAGTATGAAAAAGAGCAACTGGCAATGGGTGAGCAAAAAGCCATGGAATTGATTAACGATGCCATGATGAACAATAAAGATGCCGCCAGTTTCTTATTAGCAAAAGACCGTATTGCCGCATTCGCAGGACTTGCGGCCAGCGATTCGGCGAACAAGGTGATTGTGCCGATTGAAACATCAGAAATGGTGGGTTCTTTAACTGCGTTTGCAGCGCTGTTGGGCCAAAATAATTCAGGCTCTTAGGTCTTTAATGGAAGTGAACCAAAACGAAGGGATGTTATAAAATGGAAAATATACTGCCGATTATTCCAGCTTGGATCATGTTAACTTTGGGGGCTCTCTTACTTGCAGCAGAACTATTAAGTGCGACCTTTGTGATGCTGTTTTTTGGCATCGCATTTCTGCTAGTAGGTGTCGTCGGTTTTTTTGTGAACTGGCCATCAGGGGAAGTGCAATTGTTACTTGCCATGGTGTTAGGAGGTATTTTGACCTTTGCCTTACGGGGCTTTTTTATGCAGAGCATGGAGCAGAAGAATCTACCCTTAGAAACCATGCAAGCTGGTGACACCGGTATTATTGTCGAAAATGACGGTCACTTAAGAATTGATTATAAAGGCACGACCTGGGGCTTCAAAAAGAAGGGGGACTTTGAAATTAAGGCAGGTGATGAGGTTCTGGTTGAAGAATTGAAAAATAATGTCGCTTTTATTCAAAAACTACCTTAAATCGAGTTCGGAAAAAACACCCCCTAATAAGGGGGGGCATCACGGCCTTACTTCGGTGGATACTGGCTCAAA
>Ga0307486_1001917_pt1 | contig 15143 bp, 13 predicted proteins | sample CBIW02metaG_FD_203663 | JGI IMG/M metagenome (GOLD analysis project Ga0307486, IMG submission 203663) | Sea-ice brine microbial communities from Beaufort Sea near Barrow, Alaska, United States - CBIW 0.2 | ecosystem: Environmental > Aquatic > Marine > Coastal | place: USA: Alaska | collected... | reverse complement strand
TATAGCCGCAAGCCACGAAAGGGGCTAACCACCACATGGATCTTTTTGCTTTCTTTGGCACGCTGTTGTGGCCAATCAAGTGGGTGATCGAGGCAATCCTCGTTGCGTTCCACACGCTCCTTGAAGCACTGGGTATGAATCCCGACGCGGGTCTCACTTGGGTGCTGTCGATCGTCGGTCTTGTACTTGTTGTGCGCGCAGCGCTGATTCCAGTTTTCGTTCGGCAGATTAAGAGCCAGCGACGAATGATGGAGGTCGCTCCTCAGCTCAAGAAGATCCAAGACAAGTACAAGGGCAAGAAGGATCAGTTCTCCCGCGAGGCAATGTCTCGCGAAACGATGGAGATGTATAAGAAGGCCGGCACTAACCCGTTCAGCTCGTGCCTTCCCCTCCTCCTTCAAATGCCGATCTTTTTCGGACTCTTCTCGGTGCTGCGAGAGGCGCAGCTTGAGGGCAACGCCGCCGGAGTTGGCTTGCTCAATTCCAACCTGTCGGAATCCTTCGGAACTTCGTCGCTCTTCGGCATCGCTCCCCTGCATCTGGCGATCAGTACCGCTGAGGGCAATGTCCCGGTCATCGTCACCGCAGTCATCATGGTCATACTGATGACCGGTTCACAGTTTATTACTCAGCTTCAAATCATGTCGAAGAACCAGTCGGCTGAAATGAAGGCAAGCCCCATGTACCGCCAGCAGCGGATCATGCTGTACATGCTCCCCCTAGTGTTCGCCTTCTCTGGCTTCACGTTCCCGCTCGGCGTTATGTTCTACTGGCTCGTCTCGAACTTCTGGACCATGGGCCAGCAGTTCCTCGTGATCCGCAACATGCCAACACCCGGTAGCGAAGCAGCTCTCGCACGTGAGGCTCGGCTTGCGAAACGCAATCAGCGCAAAGGAATCGTCGAGGAAGCTCCGGATTCCGGCACGATTGTGGTCGAGGAACCCAAGAACCCGCAGAGGGATCAACCCGTAAACAAGAACCGTGCAAAGAAGAAGAAGCAGGGAAAAAAGAAATGACGAACGTTTCTGACACAGACGCCGCCGCAGCCGACACCGCTCCTGTGGATGATCAGGAAGATCGCACTGCAGACCAGCTTGAAGAAGAGGGCGACATTGCGGCCGACTATATCGAGGAGCTCCTCGATATTGCAGACGTCGATGGTGATATCGAGATCGATGCTCGTGCTGGTCGCGCCTACGTGTCCGTCACATCGAGCGAGGACACGAACCTTCGTCTTCTGTCACGTCCCGATACGGTGACCGCTCTCCAGGAAATTACGCGCATTGCGGTTCAGAACAAGACCGGAGTGTTTTCACGACTCATTCTTGATATCGGCGGCTCACGTGAGGCTCGCGCTGCGGAACTTTCCAAACTCGTAGACACCGCGGTTGAGCGCATTGAGGCCGGCGCAGACTCCGCTGCACTCCCGGCAATGTCGTCATACGAGCGCAAGCTTGTTCACGATGTGGTTGCCGAGCGAGGCTTTGTTTCGCAGTCAAGCGGCGAGGGCCGCGACCGGCATACCGTCATCACTCGCGCCTAGTTTCACGTGAAACATTGACCGAGGAACTGGGGCTCGAGGCTGAGCCTGAGATCGCAGCGCAGCTGTTTGGTGACCGCATCGATCTCGCGCGTCAGTACACCGAAAGCCTTGCTCGTCGCGGTGAAGAACTTGGGCTGATCGGCCCACTCGAAGTTCCACGGTTGTGGACACGACACCTTGTTAACTGCGTTCTTGTCGCTCCCCTCCTACGACCTGGCCTCGTCGGCGATATCGGAAGTGGTGCGGGCCTTCCCGGGCTCGTGCTCGCGATTGCGCGTCCGGATGTTCAGTTTGTACTCATCGAACCGATGGAGCGTCGAGTGGATTGGCTCACGGCAGAGTCCGACCGACTTGGGCTTGAGAATGTGGTGGTTGACCGTTCTCGCTCTCAGGATGCTCCCTACGCCGAAGCTCTGACTCAAATGACGGCGCGCGCCGTTACGGCGCTCGCTAAGTTGATTCCGGCCACAGAGCATTTGCTCTCCCCCGGCGGAGAGATGCTCTTCATGAAGGGCGCGCGCATCGATGAAGAGATCGAAGCGGCTTCGAAGGTGATCCGCAAGGCGCGACTGCGCGATGTTGAGTCTCTCGTCCTCGGCGAAGGAATAACCCCAGAGATCACGAGGGTCTTTCGGGCTAGAGTGGACTAATTCGGCGATACGCTCGACCGCCACACATCTCCCCCGTTATGTTCCCCCAGAAAGAAAGTTTCACGTGAAACATCCGGAAAGCGAAGTCAACGAAAAAAAGAAGTCGTTCGACGAAACCACGCCGCTCGCGCGGGAGATTGCGGATCTGACACGTCGACGGCAGGCGGTCGCCGCGGCATCTCTCCCCCTGCCTGATAAACCCCGCGTTTTCACGGTCGCTAATCAAAAGGGCGGAGTTGGCAAGACAACCTCCACAGTGAATCTTGCTGCTGCACTCGCACGCACTGGCGCGCGAGTGCTTGTTATTGACCTCGATCCGCAGGGGAATGCTTCTACGGCGCTGGGGGTAGAACACCGTTCAGAGACCGCCAGTGTTTACGACGTGATTATCAATGATGTGCCCATGGGAGACGTCATCCAGAAGAGCCCCGAGTTCGAGGCTCTTTACTGTGTACCTGCGACGATCCACCTGGCTGGCGCGGAAATCGAACTCGTGTCCCTTGTTGCTCGAGAGCAGCGACTGCGTTCAGCCCTTGAGCAGTTCTTCCAGGATTCCCCTGACGCGTACCACTATGTGTTTATTGATTGCCCACCGTCTTTGGGTTTGCTCACAATCAATGCGTTCGTTGCCGCGCAAGAAGTTCTCATTCCGATTCAATGTGAGTACTACGCCCTTGAGGGTCTTAGTCAGCTCCTCAACAACATCAAACTCATCGAGCGTCACCTCAATCCGACACTCCGGGTCTCCACGATTCTGATGACGATGTACGATTCCCGCACAAATCTTGCCAATCAGGTAGTAGATGACGTGCGCGAACATTTCCCCAAGCAAGTATTGACCACCGTGATTCCTCGCTCTGTGAGGATCTCCGAGGCGCCTAGCTACGGGCAGAGTGTTATTAGCTATGATCAGAACTCTCCCGGATCACTCTCCTACTTGGAAGCTGCGGCGGAGATTGCACACCGAGGAGCACCCAAATAATGGCAGCACCAAAACGCACCGGCCTTGGCCGGGGTATCGGCGCTCTAATCCCGGCAAACGACGACAACGAACAGCGTCCTGTCGATGTGTTCTTCCCCGCCGGGGACTTCTCTACAGAGAAGCTTCGTTCTGTGCCGGGCGCTCGGCTCGCGAGCCTCTCCCCCTTGGACATTGTTCCCAATGCTCGGCAGCCGCGCACTGAGTTTCGCCAAGAGGAACTCTCTGAGCTGATTAGTTCCATCCGCGAGATCGGTGTTCTTCAACCCATCGTCGTGCGCCCGCTTGCTGGTGCTGCCGAGGGAGAACCTCAGTACGAACTGATCATGGGCGAACGCCGGCTGCGCGCAAGCAAGCAATTGGGGCTCGCCACGATCCCCGCGGTAATCAAGAGCACTGCTGATGAAGACATGCTGCGTGATGCTCTCCTGGAGAACCTTCATCGCGCTGATCTTAATCCTCTGGAAGAAGCATCCGCTTATCAGCAGCTTCTTGCCGACTTCGGCATCACTCAAGAGCAGTTGGCAGAGCGAATTGGCCGCTCACGCCCGCAAATTACCAATACTTTGCGCCTTTTGCGCCTTCCAGAAAGCATTCAGCGCCGCGTAGCTGCTGGTGTTCTCACTGCGGGACACGCTCGTGCGCTCCTATCGCTTCCTGACGACGCCGGAATGGAGCGTTTGGCAGAGAAAATCGTGAATGAAGAGCTTTCGGTGCGTGCAGCTGAGGCCGCAGCGGGATCAATCTCCACAAAGCCAGCACGAGTGAAGCCTTCGCGCGGCAAGAAGCAAGGTCACCTCGACGAAATCGCCGAGCGCCTCGCAGATCGACTCAACACTCGCGTCAAGGTGACGCTGGGGGCGAAAAAGGGCCAAGTCGTAATTGACTTCGCAACGGTGGGCGATCTCAATCGAATCCTCGAAGAGCTTGGCGACACGGGCTTCAGCCGCTAGACCGCGTATTCCCACACGGGGACATCACGCTGAAAGCCCCACTCCCCTAGTCCGGGCCGGATAGACGAGCGAGTATCGGTGTGCGGATCGACCAGTGGTGTTGGAGCGTCGTCTCGATACGGGTGCCCGCTCGTTCTGTTTTGACGATTCACTGAGCGCACGCGTGTATGAATGTGCGCGACCGTCGGAGCTAGTGAACTAAAGCGAACCCGAACCCGAACCCGAACCCGAACCCGAACCCGATTCAGGCGGCGTCCGCAGGTTCGACCGCTTTCGACAGATCTGATCGCTGGCGTGCCCAGGGACGAGAGAATTCGCCGTCAACACGCTGCCCCACCAAAACGACGGCGAATAGCAGTCCTGGAAAGATGGGGAGCGGGTACTCGCGCCCAATCGCGTCACGCACTCCCCGACCGCGTCACGCACTCCCGCCCCTCGTGGCGCCACACAGTCGGGCACCGCGGCGTGCTGGGCACTCCCGCACCGCGGCATCCCCTGCTCTGACGCTCCCTGCGAGCTTCTGTTCCGATCGCTGTGACTTATATCCGGACGAGATTGTTTCACGTGGAACATTGCTCTGGCCGCACGCTATGGAAGCACTCGACGGGTCAAGAACGGCAATGTTTCACGTGGAACATTGAATCCCCCAGCGTCTGCCGCCGATAAATCCCGCACCGTCGATCTTGGCGATTTCCCTCACCGCGTGGCAAGGACGCGCTGTCGGCCAAGGCCAAGCATGAGACCAAGGGCGCGATCCCCGTGAGCCGAGTCTGCGCCGAGTGCTTTCCGACCCACGTGTGCAGAACGAGCCGCGTTCGCCGAATTCGTTCGCGCGATTCGAGTGACGCGGACGGAGGCTGACAGGGACTGACACTGAACAACTTCGAAGCCGATCAACGCGGCAATGGAACCAGCCGCCCGGAATGAGCATTGGCGCGGGCCAGCCACCACTACCCGAATTCGTAGCTGACTAGTTTTGGATCGCGGCGTCTGCGAGGGCCGCGTATACCCAACCAAGATCGTGGCCGGCGGCAACGAGAGCTTGTGGATAAATGGAGGTCTCCGTGAGTCCGGGCAGCACGTTTGCCTCAAGGAACCAGGGAGTTCCCGCACCATCGACGATCATGTCGACCCGGGAAAGGTGGCGAAGGCCCAGCGAAGAATGTGCGGCCAACGCGGCCTCTGCAGCACGGTCGGCGTCAACCGCAGAAATTCGTGCGGGAGTATAAAATCGGGTCTGACCAGCATTATAGCGAGCCTCGAAAGTGTAGCCACCGGCGACAGGATCGATCTCCACGGCCGGTAGTGCAACAGGACCCATGCCGCTGTCGAGCACGCCGATCGAGATCTCTACACCCGTGATCCGCTGTTCGATGAGCGCAACGTCGCAATAGTTGTAGGCATTGACCATGGCGCTCGGGAGATCAGACCGATCGGAGACGATCGACACTCCTTGGGCGGAGCCGCCCTGAGCTGGTTTTACGACCAAGTCGCCCGAGAGTTCGTCGGCGAGCTCATCCAGGATGCTGTGCGCACCCAATTCACGGAACGAATCCCGAGAAAGCGCGATTGAGAGCGGAGTGTGCACACCGACTCGCGAAACAAGAGCCTTTGCTGTTGGCTTGTCCCACGCTAGACGCGCAGCGTCCGCGCGTGAGCCGACGTAGGGAATTCCGATGAGGTCGAGCAGCCCGCGCAGGGCGCCGTCTTCTCCGCTTGCCCCGTGAAGTGCCGGCCACACAACATCAGGCTTACTGTCTCGTAGATACGGCAACAGGCTTGCGTCGGGGTCGCGAAGTTCGACATCTTTGCCTTGAGCAAGAAGGCCGTCGGCGACGCGTCGGCCTGATCGCAAAGACACATCGCGCTCATGCGAGATTCCGCCGGCCAGAACGAGTACGCGGGTGGGTGAAGCGTTCATGGTTTCCTAGCTGAGGTTGGCAGGCGGGTTGATCATTGACGGTGCTGGTGGTGCCACAGTGAGCGGTGCCGTCTGAGAGAAGGTGTTGAGCAGTTCGAGTTCTCCATTAATAACCGTGGAAAGGCGACGGATTCCCTCCCTGATGAAGTCAGGCGTCGGATAGCAGAAGGACAGCCGCATGTTGCTGCGCCCGTTTCCATCGGCAAAGAAGGCCGTTCCTGGCGTATAGGCGACAAGTTCCTTGACAGCGCGGGGCAACATCGCTTTAGAGTCGAGGTTGTTGGGCAACGTAACCCAGATATAGAAGCCGCCGTTGGGTACGGTCCACTCTAGGTCGGGAAGGTAGTCGTTTAGGGCTCCAAGCATTGCATCACGACGTTCGCGATAAACGCCGCGGAAGGTGTCGATCTGACCTTTCCAGTCGGCGACGCTCATGTACTCGCTGATGATGTTCTGGGTAAACGAACTGGGCGAGAGCACGGCAGCCTCATTAGCTAAAATGAGTTTTTCTTTTATGGCATGCGGCGCGAGCACCCATCCGACCCGAAAACCCGGCGCAAGCGTCTTCGAGAATGTTCCGAGGTAGATCACACCGTCTTCTTGGACCGAGCGCATTGCGTGCGGCGGCGGGCCGTCAAAGTACAACAATCCGTACGGGTTGTCTTCGAGCACCAAGATGCCATTTTCCCGCGCAATTTCTAGTACTTCGAGCCGACGCTGCCAGCTGAGAGTCACTCCGGCGGGGTTGCTGAACGTCGGTACCGTGTACAAAAACTTGATTGTCTTACCCGTGGCACGAACAGAAGCGATGTGCGCCCGAAGCGAGTCCGGTACGAGCCCGAAATCATCCATTTCGACGTGTGTGATCTCGGCCTGGAACGACTTAAACACCACCATCGCGGTGACATAGCTGGGGCCTTCGGCGATCACGACGTCGCCAGGATTGATAAAGAGCTTGGTCACGAGCTCGAGTGCGTGTTGAGAACCCGTCGTGACCACGACATCATCCACACTCGCCCGGATACCCTCGAGCGCCATCACTTCGAGGATTTGCCACCGAAGTGCCGGTAAGCCCTGCCCAGAGCCGTACTGAAGGGCCGCGGGGCCGCGATCCCGCATTACGCGGTCGATCGACTCAGTGATCAGATCCTGAGGCAGCGCGGAGACGTACGGCATGCCACCAGCGAGCGACACAACTTCGGGGCGTGATGCCACGGCAAACAACGCTCGCACTTCGGAGGCCGCGAGACCAGAGGCGCGATCTGCATAGTGGTCGAACCACTGGTCGAGGTTATTTGGCTGTGTCGTCATGCTTAATCCCGTTCGGTTGACTTTAAACAATAGGCGTTTGCGGGTGGCGAGTTGAAACTGAGCGATGATTTACCCGGAGCCTCGACGAGTTCGACACGCAATCTCTACACGGTTGGCTCCGAACCACCGCTGCAGGCACCGACGTGTGCATCAGACTGAGAGTGCATACACACGGATGCACGCCCGCCAGTTCGCACTGCCAGCTCGGCCGCGCCACCATGGAACAAGAAAATGAGGATCACAGTGAACGCTCGCACCGACTGGACCGAATCGGACCTCGGAGACCTCTCGGGCACCGTGGCCATTGTCACCGGCGCGAACTCCGGGCTTGGGTTCGCAACCAGCCGGCATTACTTACGGCTGGTGCCCGAGTTGTCCTGACCGCCCGCAACGCTGAGAAAGCGGCAGCAGCGAAGAGCGCCCTCGTCGACGCGCTTGGTGATTTGCCCATTGAAACCATGCTCCTCGATCTCGCCGATCTAGAATCAATCCGACGATTCAGCGAAGAGTTTCACGGGAAACATTCCCGTCTCGACATGCTGATCAACAACGCCGGAATCATGATGACGGATGCTCAACTGACGATCGACGGCTTCGAATCGCAGCTCGGCACCAACCATCTCGGCCATTTCGCCCTCACTGGCAGCCTAATTGACCTCATAGAGGCAACCCCGGGTGCCCGCGTCGTGACACTGTCGAGCATTGCGCATCGCTGGAATTTCATGGAGTTCGGCAATCTGATGTTCCAGAATGGCTCGTATACTCCCCGAGCGGCATATGGTCGCTCTAAGCTAGCGAACCTACTTTTCGCCTACGAGCTCCAACGGCGCTTTGAGGCCGCAGGTGTCGACGCACTCTCTGTTGCCGCTCATCCGGGCGCAGCAGGCACGGGGCTAGCGGACCACCTCCTCAACCACTGGTATCTGCGCCCCGTGAAACCGCTTCTGTTCCTAGCTCTTCAAACGCCGCGGCAAGGCGCCCGCCCTACGCTGCGAGCGGCGACCGATCCGAGTGCTGTCGGGGGAGACTACTTCGGCCCAAGTGGTCGCAACGAGCACCGGGGCGCACCTGTGCGCGTTGAATCAAGCGCGGCCTCACACTCCGAAAGCGATGCGCTCACGCTGTGGACCGAATCCGAGGGTCTCACCGGCGTTAACTACGAAAGCCTCCGCACACCCACCGAATAGTGGATGCCGGAGGCTTTCGGCTGAGGGCTTGCTTTACGCGAGGAACTCAGCGAGGTCGGCTTCAATTGCAGGCTTCGGCTTTGCACCGATAACGGTCTTGACGACCTCGCCACCGCGGAAGACCTTCATGGCCGGGATCGAGGTGATCTGGTACTTCATCGCCATCTGCGGGTTGTCATCAACGTTGAGCTTGACGATCTTGATCTTGTCAGCGTGTTCGCTGGCGATCTGGTCGAGGATCGGGCTGACTGCGCGACACGGGCCACACCATTCGGCCCAGAAGTCGACCATGATGGTGTCTTGTGAGTTGATGACGAGTTCTTCAAAGTTGGCGTCGGTTACTTCAGTTGCTGAAGACAATTGTTTTCCTTTGTTCGGTGAGATCGTTAGACGGTGGCAGCTACGGGAGCTGTCGGTTCTGTGTGCTGGATTGCTGCGGCGACAAGCTCGCGAGGCAGCGATGCAAGATAATGTTCGGCGTCCAGCGCGGCAACGGTGCCGGAGCCGGCGGCCGTTACTGCTTGGCGGTAGGTGGGGTCGATGACATCGCCAGCAGCAAAAACGCCGGTGATGTTGGTACGGGAGGAACGGCCATCCACTGCAACTGTTCCGTCTGGGTTGATGTCGAGCTGACCATGCACCAGGTGGGTGCGGGGATCGGCACCAATAGCAATGAACAGGCCGCTGACCTCGAGGTGTGATTCTGTGCCATCGACGGTGTCAACCAATTCGACGCCGTCCACGAGGTCGGAACCACTAATGCCGGTTACAGCCTTGTTCCAGAGGAATTCAATCTTGGGGTCGCTAAATGCACGCTCCTGCATCGCCTTAGAGGCACGCAGTTCATCCTTGCGATGAATGACGTAGACCTTGTCGGCAAATTTGGTGAGGAAGGTTGCTTCCTCCATCGCGGAGTCTCCCCCGCCAACAACAGCAATTGTCTTCTTGCGGAAGAAGAAACCGTCGCACGTTGCGCACCAGGAGACGCCATAGCCACTCAAACGTTCCTCATGGGGAACGCCGAGCTTGCGGTAGGCGGAGCCAGTCGCAAACACAACGGAGAGAGCTTCATGCACGTCGCCGTTGCCGAGAGTGACCTTCTTGATCTCGCCGTCGAGCTGCAAGTCGGTGACATCATCAAGTACGATCTCAGCGCCAAAACGCTCAGCCTGCTTTTGCATCTCGACCATGAGGTCAGGCCCTTGAATGCCGTTAGCGAATCCGGGATAGTTCTCAACTTCGGTGGTCTTCATGAGCTCGCCACCTGCCTCGACGGAACTGGCAATCACCAGCGGCGCGAGATTTGCGCGTGCTGCATAGATCGCAGCGGTGTATCCGGCAGGACCGGATCCGATGATGATAATTTGGCGCACTTTTCGAGTCTCCTTGTGATTGTGATTACCCGTTCCAACACATCCTAGCTACGGAGTATTCCGACCGGCGGTGGCGTGCGGGTTAGCACTCAAGAGTTCGTCGCCTGCTCATTTCTCGTTCCTCTAACGCCGAGTGAGGCGAGCAGCGATCGGCCTGACGAACGCAAAGAACTCGTCGTTCTTTGTGAGCGCAAGGGTGGCCGCATACACGGCGAGCATTCCCGTTCCCGCCATCGCGATTGAAGCGAAACCACCGGTGAAGCCCGACACTACAAACGAGTCTTCACCGAATCCGCCCAGCAGCATCAGGATGCCAAACCCGGCGCCCGCAGCAGGAATCATGGCGCCTGCAAACCAGAGTGTGCGGCGCACAAGCGGCAACAGCTCGAAGCCAGGAACCCGCTTGCGGATCACAAACAGAGCAACGATCGTTTGGATCGTTCCCGAAATGCTGATCGAAGCTGCGAGGCCCATGGCAATACGCTCCACAGGAAATGTGGAAACGACGAGAGCAGCCGAGATGTAGAGCACGACTTGGAAGCTCTGCAAGAAGAATGGCGTTCGAGTGTCTTCGAACGAATAGAAGACGCGCTGCAAGACGTACATGATGCTGAATGGCACGAGACCGACGAGATAGATCATGAGCACGATCGCGAGCGAGGACACCTCTTCATATGACGTGCCGAATAGCGCGCTGAAGGGGAAGGCGATTACGACGAGGCCGATAGCGGCGAAAACAAGCAGCATCAGAATTGAGCGCAATGAGGACGACACGTCGTGTTTCATGGAAGTGAGGTCACGATCGCGGGCGTGCCCACTCATCCGCGTGAAATAGGCCATGCCGATCGACACAGCGATGACGGAGTGCGGCAGCATGAAAATAAGCCAGGCGGTGCTCATGAGGAGCACAGACGCTCCACCCGACGCGAGCGAGGCGACGTTGGTTTCGACGACGGCGCCGATTTGGGTAATCAAAATCATGCCGAAGGTCCAGGACGCTGCCTTACCTGCTGCACCGAGACCAACGCCCCGCCACTGGAATTCAGGACGGTAGCGCAGGCCTGCCCGATGCCAGAAGTACGCAAGGATCGCCGCCTGCACGGCAATGCCGAGCGTTGCACTGCCCGCGAGCACTGCAATCATGTCGGGGGTCCACGCGGTGGAGGGCAGACCATTGACGCTGCCGAAGAGAAGTTGGAAGACGATGAGGCCCGAAAGCATGACCACGTTATTGGCCACGGGAGCCCACGTGAAGGGCCCGAACTTGCCTCGCGCGTTCAATACCTCGCCGAGGAGTGAATAGAGAGCGTAAAAGAGAATTTGGGGCAAGCACCAGTAGGCGAAGGCGGTAGCGAGGGCGATTTCGGGCGGGCCGAATTTCTCGCTGGTTTGTGTGTAGAGCTGAACGAGCAGCGGAGCACTAATGGTGGCAGCGGCGGTAACTATGAGGAAGATGACAATGCCGAGGGTGACAAGCCGATTGATGAACTTTTGGCCACCATCCTTGTGGAGGGCAGCGCGCACAATCTGGGGAACGATGACCGCGCTCAGCATGCCCCCGGCGACGATCGCATAGACACTCTTAGGCAGCTGGTTGGCGATACTGTACGCGTCGCCGGGACCAAACAAGCCCAGGGTGCGTGCCAGTAGAAGAGCGCTGAGGAAGCCGAGGATGCGCGAAACAAACGTTCCGGAAGCGAGCAGCGCGCTCGCTCGCCCGATCGTCGACGACCTTTGGGCAGGGAGCCCAACCGAGGCGCTGGGGATGCCGGGCTCGGTTTCGGCGTCAGGGCCAGCGCGATCAGTCATCAGTGGGCTTTCTACGGCGCACAATACTGCGCACGAAGCCAACGCCGAAGATCACAACGACGAGAGCCGCGAACGCAAGAACAATCGGTGTCTCCCAGCCGGCCTGCACGTTGATTTCACTGACCGTACTCGTGCCGATGGCTTGCCCGGTACTGCTCGTCAGGCTGATCTCAACATTCACAAGACCGTTGGAGAGTGCCTGCACGGGGACGTCGCCTTTGGCCTGCGAGTTCGCCTCAACGTGCACCTTCACCCGGCCATCAGCCACGGCAAGAAGAGCGGTTCGCGGATCGACGGTGATGAAGACCGTGACGGCCTGATTGAGATTGTTATTGACGGATACGGGCAAGAAGCTGTTGTTCGCGAGGAAGAGGAAGTTGCTCGACTCCACGACGGTTACTGCGGTGCGGTAGTCGATTGAGTCAGCGAGGAAACCGTTGACTGCGGTGAGCCAAGCGTCCGAATCAGCCGTAGGGATGGCGCCAAGCACATCGAGCAGAGCTAGCCGACGCTGGGCGGTCAGAGCCTCGGGATCGTCCGCGATTGAGAAGTAGCTGCGTTCCTGTTGGGCCGCTGAGGTGAGTCGCGCGAAGTCAGCGAGACGATCGGCACTGTGCGGCATATCGTTGACGGTCGCTGTCGACGGTTCGATCGCAGCGAGTGTCGTGAGCGGTACGACCGAAACTGATGGGCTCGCTGTGAGACTCGCAAGCGCAGCATCCAAGCGCGCAGCACTCAGCTCAAGCGAGTGATCGATCATGATGAGCACCGACGCGGTAGGTGCTGATTGTGCAGCACCCGCAGAAATTACCGCCGACGACAGCGCCGTCGCAGCCGCGGTCACATCGCGATCGAGAGTAGATCCGAGTGCCTCATCCATGGCAGCAGAAGCAGCAGAGTCGAAGATGAGAGCCGTTACGCCGTCGACCGTGGCTACCGAGCCGGCGCTAGAGCCCTGAGTCACGTTCGTCGAGGACATCGCTACAGTGCTGAAGCCGCTCTCCGCGAATGCACCCAGATCGCTCGATACAACACTGTTCGCTCGTGGTTGCAGGAAGCCATCGATCGAATAATCCCAGGCGAGAAGCTGCTCGGTCGACGGATACGTCGGGAATTCGTCAGTACCAACATCCATCGGTTCAGGTGTCGTTGTCGGCTGAGGTTCGGCAACCGCTGCGAAGTTGGCTTCATCAAGCGCGAAATCGAAACTAATGGGTGCCAGAGGGCTTACTTCGCCCGACTGGGTGGCCAAACTTGGATCAGAATTCGCGTAGGGCAGTGGAACTGTCTCATTGCTGATGAGTGACAGTTGTTCAAGCCAGTTGCGGGCCGATTCCGGCGCGCTTGTGCCCAATACGCGAATGGAGGCCAAAATCATCGGATCTATGGCCACAACAATCGGTTTGCCAGCTACCGCATCCAGTTGGCGGGTGAGCAGGCCGAGGGGTTCCGTGTATTCGGCAAGAGTCTCGGCATCAATAAGGCCGCCGCTGCCGGTGGGCACAGTCAGCGGCGCGATAACCGACACATCTGTGGCGACGGATGCGGTAGTGACCGCCGGAATGGAGTCTGTGCTCGGCGCGGCACTAGCTCCGCTCGCGGCGAGAGTGAGACCGAGACCGAGCGCGACGGCGGCGCTGAAGACTCTTATCGGCACAGGTCAACCCCGTACTCTCGCTCGGCCAGCATGGTGTGAGTTTATTCTTCCTTGACTGAATGGTGGGTGCGTTGCGGATGCGTCGGGCAAATTGCTATCGGTGGTCGTGCGAAACTAGTCGCATCATGGAGAGTGTTGCCGACGCAATCGAGAGTCTCGGAAAGCTTGCCGACTCTAAACCCGTAGCCACCCTAGCTGCGCGATTCAACGCCGAAGGGTTCGAACTCGCGCTTGTGGGCGGACCCGTGCGTGACGCGTTCCTAGGACGAGCGGTCACTGACCTCGATTTTGCCACGAACGCGAGCCCAGACGACATCATGCGGCTCGTAAAGCCGATCTCTGAAGCGCAGTGGGATATCGGGCGCGAATTTGGCACGATCGCCGCACGAATCGACGGCGAGTCGGTTGAGATCACCACCTATCGCGCCGATAGTTACGACGGCGCAAGCAGAAAGCCTGTTGTTGCTTTCGGTGACTCACTAGAAAAGGATCTTGCGCGCCGCGATTTCAGCGTCAACGCGATGGCGTTGCGGCTGCCTGAGCGGCAATTGGTCGACCCGTGGGGTGGCTTAGAGCACTTGATGACCAAAACGATCACGACACCGGGCTCCCCCGAGGTGTCGTTCGGTGATGATCCGCTGCGGATGATGCGGGCCGCCCGGTTCACGTCCCAGTTGGGTTTCACGGTCTCCCCTGAGACGGTGCGCGCCATGACCAAGCTCGCGTCGCGAATCGAGATCGTGAGCGTCGAGCGTGTGAGTGATGAGCTCACGAAGCTGTTGAAGACCGACGACCCGATTCCGGGCATCCGGTTACTGGTCGAGACGGGGCTTGCGCAGCAGGTACTACCCGAAATTCCGGCGTTGAAGCTTGAAGTGGATGAGCACGCCCACCACAAGGATGTGTACGAGCACTCGCTGACGGTGTTGCGCCAGGCCATTGGGTTAGAGAAGAGCCGCGCCGGCATCGATGGCCCCGATTTGATTGTGCGGCTTGCTGCTCTCATGCATGATGTGGGCAAACCGTCGACTCGCAAGATTGAGCGCGGCGGTGTTGTGACGTTCCACCACCACGATGTTGTGGGAGCGAAGCTTGTTGCTAAACGACTTCGGGCGTTGCGATTCGACAAGGAAACGATCACGTCGGTCGCCCGACTGGTTGAGCTGCACTTGCGTTTCTTCGGGTATACCGAGGGCGCCTGGACAGACTCGGCGGTGCGTCGCTATGTGCGGGATGCCGGTGACCAGCTTGAACGGCTGCACATCATTACTCGGGCGGATGTCACCACGCGCAATGTGCGCAAGGCTGACCGCTTGTCGTTTGCCTACGACGATCTCGAGGATCGAATCTCTGCGATCGCAGAGGCGGAGGGGATCGCTGCAGTTCGTCCCGACCTCGATGGTGAACAAATTATGGCGATCTTGGACTTGAAGCCCAGCCGCGAAGTTGGCGAGGCGTACCAGTTCTTGCTTGAGCTGCGCCTCGACGAGGGCCCGCTCGGTGTTGTGGAGGCCGAGAATCGACTCCGCGCGTGGTGGTCTGCGCGCTAGTTCACGCAATGCTCGCAGCCGCTTGAGTATTTACCCATAAACCAACTACACTGGGCAGGTTGTCTGACTGCCTTTCGGCGGTAAGACGTACGTCAACACCCTCCTGTTACAGACCGTCTGTAACCGTTTAAGTCCGAAGGAGGTGGGTTTGTGACGCACCAGTATGAACTCATGGTTATCCTCGATCCAGAGATCGACGAACGCACCGTG
>Ga0307486_1001916_pt1 | contig 15146 bp, 17 predicted proteins | sample CBIW02metaG_FD_203663 | JGI IMG/M metagenome (GOLD analysis project Ga0307486, IMG submission 203663) | Sea-ice brine microbial communities from Beaufort Sea near Barrow, Alaska, United States - CBIW 0.2 | ecosystem: Environmental > Aquatic > Marine > Coastal | place: USA: Alaska | collected... | reverse complement strand
AATCGACGATCATCTTGCTGATTCGACACCGTTTTAGGAGAGGTGGCCGAGTGGCTGAAGGCGCACGCCTGGAAAGTGTGTAAACGTTAATAGCGTTTCGAGGGTTCGAATCCCTCTCTCTCCGCCATATTAAACCCCTGATTTTCTTATAGAAAATCAGGGGTTTTTTTTGTTTGGGCCTAATTTGGGCCTAGATTGGGATTTCACTGTCCGCTACTGTCCACAATAAAACCAAGTTGTTGAGAAATTTTTGCTGCCATTTTTGGTGAGTCGTCCGGAATCCATTTAGCGTAGTGCTTTTTCACCATGCTTGTATCAGAGTGGCCCAACTGTCTCGAAATCCATTCCAAACTCACATAATTCGATACCATCTGACTAGCGAACGTATGTCGCGCCTGGTTTGGCCCCCGATGTCGAACACCCGCCCTTTTGAGATGTCCTGTTAACCACCTGTGCAGGCTTGCGTAATGCCAGGGTTGATTTGATTGCCCGTTTTTGAAAACAAGTCTTATCGTTTCCTCTTTCGTTGTAATGTTATTACGCTGTCTCACCTCGATTATTGATGGTGGCTGGAGGTATGTTGATTGCATTTGACGCTGCAGCCATAGCTTCGCCGGCTCGATTAACTCTACGATTCGATCCCGAGATCGCTCCTTTGGCACCTTGTATTCCGTACCCACTCGTGCGCGCTTTACGTGCAAAGTCCAGTTATCAATATCCACATCATCCCAGGATAGGGCAATGAGCTCAGATACTGATAAACCACACCAACAAGCAAACATCACCATATTGATATCTTGCTGCCGCATTGTACGCACACTCTGAATTCTATCGATTTCTTGTAGAGTAAATGGATCTGCAAAGGTGTCCATCTTATCTGATTTTAAATTTGATATACGACTTAAAGGATTTTTTTCGATAGCACCTATGTCGAACGCATATGACCATATACCTCTAACGATTGTAAATACATCGGTAACACTTTTAACGCATAGGCCTTTCTCTAAAAGGTTAACTCGAAACAATTCGATATCAGGTTTTGTAATATCAGAAAGACGTTTATTGGTCCAATAGTGCGATACGTGTTTTGCTTTAGAAACGTAATTTTTATAGGTAGTCAATGCTTTTAATTTCTCTTGAATCTCAAGCCATATGTCAATGTATTCTGGTACAGTGAGCTTAAGGTCTGAACCACCCCATCCACTATAGAGTTTGGCTTTCGAGGATGCAGGGAAGTGTTTTGCATAGTCGAAACGATTCTCATAGATTTCGGTAAGAATCTGATTACGCTTTCTTTCCGCATGAGCTATCGAAGACTTGGTTATTTTACCATTGCATGGAATTGTTTCCCGGCAACGATCCCCACAGTATACAAAACTGATACGCAACCGCTGGCCATGAATGACAACGCCGGTTGGTAGTTTTTTAATGCTATCGGGCAGTGTCACCGTTTGCCGCCTAACCAAGCTTCAATTGCCTCAGGGCAGTATACGACGCGACGAATTGGATCATATCGCCATTGTTCCTCTTCAACCCAAATGCCGCGCTCACGATACTTCCGCGCTTGATCTGGGTTGATACCAAAGATAAGTGGCAACAGCTTCGGTCGCACCCATCGGCCGGGATGGTGAAGAAGCGAAGGAGCTTGTTCCTGAACTTTATTTTCAACAACTATGCTCATGTATAAATCCTCAAGATTTTTATCAGTAATTGGAAAAGGGAAAATTTTTAAATTACAAAATTTACGAAGACATGTCTCAATGAAAAAAATAATTCATAGAGTAGAATCGTTCAACCTACTTACTCTACTATATTGGCAGCAGTAGCTATCTGGTCTAATTGCTAAAAATCCGCAATTAGACCAAGTTGCTCTTTTAATTTTACCAAATAGCTTCTAAAGCCATGTTTTTGGAAAGCTCGTTTTTTCGTAGGCATTATTTATGCCGAAACTATTTAATGGTTTTCTCTGAGATTGACATTTAATAAATTCGCTGCATTGACCGTCATGGGTTCGAATGACCACAGATACCTCGACCGAATAAAAGTCAGAAAGCCTTTCGGCTTGGCTTATAATTCTACGAATGTGTAGAGCTATATCACGCATGTTATGTCCTCTCGTTTAAGCGTATCGGGAAACAAACCGAAAATTTTACTTATTCCCGGAATGTTGTTCACTTTACGATAAAATGATAACGCAGCAAGCCACCTGCAAAAATTTTTGCTATCAGTAGTTAAATGGCTTCATAGTTCAGACTCTGAGATTCTTTAACTTTTTTATCGGCCGAAAATGGTGATGTAGTAGGTAAACCAAACTTATTGCTTTCGTCACGCATAAGGTCGCCTCGACGCAACGCTTCATCGCAAAATCGTTTTAATGCAGCTTCACTCACTCCAAACTTTCCTTTTAAACCGGCGTAATCGCGCATATTTCGCGCTGTGACTTCTATCCCTGCCGTCGTTTGTTCTCGGATGAACTGAGAAACTTTGAACAGTATTTGTTGATATTCATTTTCTCGCTCATCTTCGGGGCTTTCGTCACCAATAGAGAGCACGCCATTGTCGAGTCTGCGGAGCGTGGTAGCCGTTGTGGGGCCGTAGTTGAACTTCTGTACGGTCAAGCGGAGGTTTGGTTGGCCGTCTTCAGAAGTACTCTGTCGTTTCTTTGCAGTGGACAGGGACGCCGACCATCGTAGTGTGTTGACGAGTGCCCCAGAACCGCGGGCGCCATACTGGTCATCTCGTGGTGTCTTGGAGGGATGATGGATCATCAGTACAGTTGCACCAGTGTCCCGAGCAAGTGCGTTAAGTGTTTCTGCAACGTAGTTTGCATTTGAGTGATTCACTTCATCTAAATTGTTAACGCTTGTGTAGCTATCAATTACGATAAGTTTGAGATCAGTTAACTGGTGTGCTGTTTTCAGTAAATTCATAAAGTGTGTCGTTATGCCGGCACCGCCAGTTGTACTTTGATAATCAAAGAATGGTAGAGACGTCATCGGGCTTGATAGTACTTTTAGGTTACTGATTAGGTCGCTATGGTGCTCTACATCTAATGATTCCTTGATACGGTGAAGGCGGTGGATAACCTCGCATTCGTCGTCCTCGCTGAGATATAGTAAAACAGACCCTTTTTGACAATCTTTCTCTAGGAATGCGGTTCCAGTCGCTATGGCTGCACCGAGTTGCATGGCTAAGGTAGTCTTTCCAATGGCGCCCACGCCACTTAACAATCCTCCGATGCCTAGCGGGAGCCAATCTTTGACAAGATATTCTCTTTCTTTCGGTGGAGTCCTGAGACGCGGCGCAATATCCGTGTTCATGACTGCGAAAAATTCTTCAGAATAAATCGTTGGATTCATCAATGCATGCGCCATTTTATGATTGGTTGTGGATTGAAAAGAAACGTTCATTCGTACACCTCTACTCTATTGGTTAGGTTATTTAAAATTTTCGGCACAGTCGTGTTGACTGGGCATACCGCCCGAGTGTTCGAACCATTATTCTGCTGGCCGGGATAGTCTTTAAGAGAGGTGGTGGGGGGGGGGGGGGGGGTTTAACCCCCCCCCCCCCCCCCCCCACGGAGGAAGGGGGTGTATACCCCCCTCCACCCCACCACCTCTCTCTGTAAGCTTTTAAAAGCCCCTGCCAGGATAAACAATGTTTCAAAAAACACTATGATGAAGCCTTGGCATATACAACTGTTGCTTCGTTCGTTATTTAGAATAAACACAGAGAGGTATGCTTGGCTAGTGGTCAACTTTCCGTAAAATCCAACGAAAATAAAAACCTTGCAAGTTCTTTCTATATGCAATAGAGAGTTTTTTCTTTAATAATCTTTAAGTCGAAAATCGACGGTAAGAAATCGATATTGGATGTGCGATTAAAAAAGTTTTTGCTCGCCACCAATTTTTTGTAAGTTACTATTGTGAAGACGAAAAAGAGAATCGCTATTTGCTATGTCGGGAACCGACGGCCTATATAATGCGGTATGTCGAGGTTAGACGGATCGATATGTAGGTCGTCTGTTTTCGACAAGCGATGAAATCAAAAAAACTGTCGGTATTAATAAATATTAAATTTATTTTTTTATTAAAAATATAGAGATCGAAACGAAATTAGATGGGTCAATAGCGTGAAAAAATGGGGGCTCGCTTCGAAACCGATGCCTAATCGCAGGAGGTTTTCGGTGTACTGCGACACAATTTCTTTTCCCAGCGACGCAGCCACATACAAAAAGACCATTCTTACTTACTCATCGTTATGAGTTGTAGGTCCCGCAGGAGCCCCTCTATAAAATCATCAGGGCTTGCTCTATCGAAAAGCGCAGTAAGGACTTGATCGGCATGCCATTGCGACTCTGCTGGGCGTAAAAAAGCGCCTGCTGCTTGGGCATCTTGAAAGTGAGCTAATCAAGGATGCTCGCAACTGCCTAGTTGTCGCCACTTAGTTGGCGCGTGTCAGTGGTCCGATGTTCATGGATCAGGTTAGTGCTGCTCCGACCACAACGACCGTCCAGGGCTTCAGCATGATGTTGAACGGCCTATCGCTGAAGACCTTCCAGACATCCACTATGACCGGTGCCGCGAGCTGATGCGTCGGGCAAAGATTGGCTAAAAGATCAGCACAGCGGTCTACTAGGCTGACAGAGGAGGATAGGTCCCGGTCGTTAGTCATTAAAGACAGCACCAATAGTTTGTCGTGGAGAGCGTGCCCAAGTGAAACCGACCTTTGGGGTAACTGGACAGTACGACCTTCCAGAGATCAACAGTCAGGCTAAAAAGCGGCTAGGCTTTAGTCCACCTCTGGAATTGACCATGGACCTGATCCAAAGATGCCCAGAAAGCTTTAGTAGACATTTACCATTCCAGGGGTTGGACGTGAGGGCCGTCGAGTGCGAAAACAGTTTTTTGTGTGCATCGGTCCCCCAGACTAAACGACATGGTTCTGGCTTTAAACGATTTGGTTTTTATTTTTTGCAGCTTGCGTGCAATCCGGCAGCATCACCAATGTCAGGGTGTCGATTTGATCTCCTGTTATCACATGATTTCCTGCAATCTGGATGGCTCGACGACAGGCAGATACGGTGTTTACACCACGAATTGCGACAGTCGGTTTTAATGATTTGGCTGGGGTGTGGCGAATAGACGTCGTCAGCCAAATCAATAGCCCACCCTGTCGCGATAGCTCAGCTGCTTGTTTCACTGAACTAACGGGGACATAAATCAGCGACGTATGTCTTCGCTGAAATAAGGCCGTTTCATGACTGCGTATCATGCCGGAAAATTCTTTTAGAAGAATTCGTTCGGACAAAAGAGTCAACGATGGTGTTTCACTGTAAATTGAAATCAGATTAGATAGCATAATTAGAAATTAAAACTCTTATGTTGATGGGAGTTTAATGGTCGATCATTTAATGTAAACATATATTTTGATGTAATTTAATAATCTTGTATTTCTGTCATAATGCGTATAATAGATTTTTAATCAAAATACCAAAACAATGATACAACGTGGTTGAATTAATATAACTTTTCTAAATATTTAGTGTGTCGCACAATCTCCGAATTTGATAAAGCTATAGGGTTTTCTTGCTAAGAGAAATGTGATGGTGATGTGTTAAATATTCAACTTCAATTTTCTTCGCTAGTGATTTCAACTTACACTAAAAAGAGTTCGGTGCAAGAAACTACGTTTAGTTGCTTCGCGAACGTTTTTTAGTAATCTTAGTGATAATTTTCAAATTGGGGATGAGATTATGCTAAAAGAAGTTATGGATCCTTTTGGCTTGAATCGTATGATAAATGCGTTACTGATGATGTTCTTAAGCACCTTTTTCTGGGGCTGGCTGAACGAATGCGGACTGCCAATAAATCTATTTTTAGCTGTGGGCGTTTTATTTTTAACGTTTGACATCAAAAATTACTCGGAAAATCCACAACCCAAAGCTCTTCTTTTAGGGGCTGCTGTTATGCCTTTCTGGCCAATTCTACGATTTGGAGTCAATATGTAGTGGTCAACTAATCCCCTCTACAGCCATACCGTTCGCGCGGGCTTCCCCTCGCCCGCAGACGACTACATTGAGCGGTATTGGACATCAATGGATTTCATCCGGCATCCGGCAGCGACTTATTTTGTCTTAGCCGAAGGCCTGTCATGGTCAATGCCGGCATTCAACGCGTAATGCTTAAGCATCGCCGCCAATTCCATATCGACGGTCTCGGCAATCAACAGGTGGCAGCGCTACGGATCAGTGGTGCCTCTATTGGTTGTGATCTAGCTGAGATCATCCAACAGGATGCGCCACCAGAAATTACGCGTGAGCTGCAGGGCGGACTCAAACTCCACTTCTATAAGTTCAATTGCAGGATTAAGTATTGACAAATATCTAAATATCCCAGAAGATCAATTTTAGATGAGATTCTGTTACAGAGAAAACGGGCCTCATGCAAAATATCTCGGTTATCCAGCTAACGCTGGAAATCGTGGAGCAACAGGGCTCCCTACGTCACTGCAACGTGACGCTGGGAGTTTTTTTTTGCCAAAAATTGAGCATTAGCGAATGAAGAGCCAGATACCTATTGGATTGCTTTTCTCAACAGCCGGCCCCTACGGGACAGTGGGGCAGGCAATGCGAGACGGTGCTCTTCTGGCGCTGGAAGAGGTAAACCTCGACCATAAGTTTAACTTTGTGCTGATCCCTCATCAGTATAACCCAAAAGGCGATATACAGGCTTATATTGACCATGCTCAGGACCTCCTTCGTAATAAAGGGGTAAAGCATGTTATCGGCTGTTATACGTCGTCAAGTCGTAAAGAGCTGATTCCGATTTTTGAGAAATACGATAGTCTGCTCTGGTATCCATCTCATTATGAAGGCTTCGAGACGAACAACAACGTTATCTACACGGGAGCAGTGCAGAACCACCATGTACTTCCCCTCATGGATTATGTCCTCGCTCACATTGCGCGAGATGTGTATTTCATCGGATCCAACTATGTTTGGGCTTGGGAAAATGGACGGATAGTTCGCGAGCTCACTCAAGCCAGTGGCGGCAATATCGTCGCCGAGCGTTACCTACAAATCACCGATCTGGATGTCAATTATCTGATAGATGAGATACGGGCTAAACGCCCTTCCTTCATCATGAATATGCTAATTGGTGAATCGAGTTACGCGTTTTACCGTGCTTTCGCAGAAGCTAGAGATGAGGATGAACAGCTACGGGGGATCACTATTGGCAGTTGTAGCCTTTGCGAGCCTGAACTTACGCTGATAGGCCCTAAAGCTTGTGCAGGTCACCTCTCCTCAAGCGTTTATTTTTCGACCATCGACTCAGCGATTAATAGACGGTTTGTCAGAGCCTTTCGCGACCATTTTGGCCATCACGCTTTACCAAGTGCCGATGCGGAAGCATCCTATAACGCCGTTCACCTTCTTGCTCATGCATTAGCGGATGCAGCATCCGCCGATGTTGAGGTGGTAAAAAAGGCACTTTATGCCACGTCGTTCGATGGGCCTCAGGGTTTGGTACATGTCGATCCCGAAAACAATCATTGTTACCTTACGCCACGAATAGGCATCTCGCGCGTTGATGGAACATTCAGTATTGTCTCTGAATTTCCCGAGCCGGTTCGCCCCGATCCTTATCTCATTCTGACTGATACCACAAATGCGGGCCGGATTGATCCAGAGCCGTCCGTGGTTAAGCGCAGCGTAGAACTGAGGCTCGTGCAATGAATAAAAGCGTGAGACGTAGCTTTCGGGGCCATCATGCACTGATCATATCTGCTGGTCGGAAAGACGGCTCGGTGCTTAAGCAGCAGTTAACGAGATTCGGTGTTGACTCATCTCATTACGACGGCGACTGGACAAGAGACAGCCGGGGGCCATTCGACCTTGTATTTTTCGATGCCGAAGCAGGACGTGGTGTACAGGGCGTTGAAGACGCTATCGCCTCTGTTGAGGGGCCAGTGCTTGCTTTGGTCGGATCAGATACGCCTAGTGCTCTCAATTGGGTTGTCGATCGGGGGATACATGGATATTTGACGAAGCCTTTGCGAGGAGAAGGGATACTTGCGGGTCTGATGATAGCCTATCACGCCTTCGATGAGCATCGTACTAAAGTGAAAACTATCCAGCACCTTGAAGAGAAAGTGCGGGCGCGCCAGTTCGTATGTACTGCGGCGATCGAACTTCATTACAGTCTCGGACTTACCGTCAATGAAGCATTTCAGCTACTGCGCACATCTAGTATGCACCGCCGGCTCGCTGTAGAGACTCTCTCAGCAATGATCGTTGCGCGCGAGATATCAACCTCGGCATTGATTACAGATATCCAGGACAGAAATAATCGCGTACGAAAGAGATGCTGAGACAAACTGTATAGAGCAATTTAATAACTACCAGGGAGCGCCCTCAAGCAAGCGTTTTGGTTTTTTTGTTACAGCATAGTTGGAGAAATGGCATGCAAAATGAGGTAGAAAATATGACCCGATGGCTCAAATATTCCCATATGTACCGGCGTGGCGTTGCGGGGTCTAAAGTAGGACGGACCCACAATCTAACGGAGAGCGTCCAAGGTAATTACCACTATACGATTGGCCCCTACTCAGATGGGGTCATGGAAATAAACCCCGGCGACCGGGTCGTCGTAGAGACTCGGGATGCCTTTGATGGCCTAATTTCGAGTGAAAGTGACTCGCCTTCAAAACTCCTCAATATGCCGTTCCTCAATCCGCAGAATGGACCAATCATTGTCAACGGTGCGGAGAAAGGCGACGTCTTGGCGGTGTATATAGAGTCTATGAAAACTCGTGGAGAGAACCCGACCGGGACGTCATGTATGATTCCGGAGTTTGGCGCTCTAACAGGAACGGCATACACCGCTATGTTGAACGAGCCCCTTCCTGAGAAAGTCAGACGGGTTCCGCTCGATGAAAAGTACATCTATTGGAGCGAACGTAACACCTTGGATTACCGGCCGCATATCGGAACACTGAGCGTGTCACCGGAGATCGACTCGATCAATGCTCTAACGCCCGACCAGCATGGCGGCAACATGGACCTTCCGGATATGGGGCCCGGTAGCATTACATATCTTCCAATTCGCTCACCGGGAGCTCGTCTGTTTATTGGCGATGCGCATGCGTCTCAGGGCGATGGCGAAGTCTGTGGTACGGCTGTGGAATACCCTAGCATCACTACAATCAGAGTCGATCTAATCAAGAACTGGAATATCACTTGGCCTCTATTCGAAAATGAAGAGATGATAATGGCAATTGGTAGTGCTAGGCCTCTGGAGGACGCCACGCGGATAGCCTATCGAGAACTGATCAGATGGATGGTTTCTGATTACGATTATGATCAGTGGGATGCCTACATGATGTTGAGCGTCTGCGGAAAGGTACGCCTTGGCAATTTTGTTGATCCAAAATACACGGTTGGGGCTGGCGTAATAAAGCAAATTATAGAGCGCTGATTAGGCCGTTCCTGTCTTATAGCGTTCAGTGCCGTATGACGTAATGCACAGGTAAGGCAGAAGGTATGATGACTCTAGAGGAGGACAAAGAAGCTATGGTTGTCGATTAAAATACTGAGCGAAAACTTATAAAAAAAGAGGATCGATCGTGTCGAAATATAATGCAATAACAAAGCTAGTCCTAGCTACGGCTATAGTCGGAATGACGACGACGGCGTGGGCAGAGGGCCCGATAAAAATAGGCGTGCTCGAAGATCAATCGGGAAATTTCGCGGCGGTTACGCAAGTTAAAGTTGATGCAATCAAGCTTGCGACGGAGGAAATAAACTCCGGCGGAGGGATAGATGGGCGCCAGATAGAGCTCGTAATATACGATACTCAATCGGATGACAGACGCTATCAAGAATTTATGAGGCGCATTATTCAGAAGGATAAAGTTGACGTAGTATTCGCCGGCTTTGCTTCTTCCTCTCGGGAAGCATATCGTCCCATTGTCAATCAGTTCGATGCTCTGGCCTTTTACAATAATCAGTATGAGGGCGGTGTGTGTGACTCCAATATGATTATAACTGGCGCGGTTCCAGAACAACAGTTTTCCACTTTGATTCCATGGATGATGGAGGAATACGGGCCAAATGTATTTACCATCGCAGCGGATTATAACTTTGGGCAGATTTCCGCTGAGTGGGTACGAAAAATTGTCGAAGAAAACGGTGGGAAGATGGTAGGGGAAGAGTTTATCCCGCTCAACGTCTCGCAATTCTCCCAAACCATTCAGAATATACAGAAAGCAGATCCAGATTTTGTCGTGACCTTGCTCGTCGGCTCTGATCAGGCATCATATTACGACCAGGCAGATTCATCTCAGCTTGGGTTGCCGATGGCGTCATCCGTGAACGTTGGTCAAGGCTATGAACACAAGCGGTTCGCGCCGCCAAGTCTGGCTAATATGTATGTGACAACCAATTTCATTGAAGAGATTGACACGCCAGCGGCCAATGAGTTTGTCGAAAAGTTCTACGAGAAGTTTCCAGACACAGCATATGTTAATCAGGAAGCCGCGAATTCTTATATCGGGGTTTACCTCTACAAGCAGCTGGTTGAGAGGGCGGGGGGTTCCACAGAGCTAGATGACATTCGCAAGGTTATTGCCGAAGGAGACGTATGTTTTGATGGCCCGTCCGGAGAAGTTTGCCTTGATCCGAAGAGTCAGCATATGTCCCACAATATATATCTTGCGAAGGTTGAAGAGGACCATTCCATTACATTTCCAAAAGTGTGGAAGGATATCAAGCCCTATTGGCTGGGCAAAAATGGCTGTAATCTGACCAATAATGATCCTAGCGCTCAATACACGCCTTCAAATCCTCCGAATCAATAACAGAATATAACTGGCATGGTGATGAGATTCTCCATGCCAGCTTCCCCCTGACTAATTGAAGGGGAATTCTCCCGCTTTGGATTCAGGAGTTTCGGTATGGAGTATGTCTTTACAGTATTCTCGGCCCTTTACCAGTTCGGAGACGCCTTCGCGTTTCTGGTACTCTCAGCGGCGGGCCTTGCAGTCATCTTCGGGATGATGGGCATCATTAACCTCGCTCATGGTGAGTTCATTATGTGCGGCGCCTATGTGACAGTCTCAACTGCACGCATGGGCCTTCCCCTTCCAATTGCCATGCTTTGTGGCAGCCTCGCCGCTGGGCTTTTAGGCATCGTTCTAGAGCGCACTATCATCCATAGACTTTATCATCGGCCGCTGGACTCAATCGTTGCCACGTGGGGCATTAGCCTCATTCTTGTCCAGGGTACGCTCGTTGTTTTTGGTTCCAGCATGCCTGGTATCAGTACTCCCTTTAGTGCTTTCGCGGTAGGCGACAGTACCTATTCGACATACCGGATGGTGCTGTTCGGGGTTGCGATCCTGGTGCTCGCTGGCTTATACCTCGTCTTTCATCATACAAAGTTCGGAATTCATTCCCGAGCTACGATTCAGGCGCCAAGTATGGCAAAGGCGATCGGTATCGATACGGGTCGCATGTATACTTTAACTTTCGGGCTCGGCGCAGCTCTTGCTGGATTAGCTGGCGCGTTGTATGCGCCAACAATGTCTATTGTCCCAACCTTTGGCGCTAGCTTTCTTGTAGAAAGCTTTGTGACCGTCGTAGTAGGCGGAGCGGACGTCTTTCTCGGAACTGCGCCTGCGGCGGCTATTCTGGCGGTTATTAAAGCAGCTCTGACTGGCTGGCAAGGACAACTCATTGGTCAAGTTGGGCTGCTGATAACGGTGATGGTCGTTATCCGCATTCTTCCGCAGGGCCTTTCGGGATGGTTATTGAAGGGGCGTTCCTGATGGGTTTCTTACAGAAAGGTAGTTCGACTTCGAGCCAATCCCACCCTCGTTTGACAAACTGGATTCGCCTTCTGAATGGTTCGCAGACGCTGGGTCGCGGACGAGGGTTTTGGGCGGGGTTCTTACTCATCGTCGTCCTGGCTGGGCTCTACCCGGCTTTTACGGACGCATGGGCCGTAGGCAATACGGCCTACTTCTTCTGCTGGATATTCATGGCGCTGGGCCTTTCCTTGATCTGGGGTTACAGCGGAGCACTCAGTTTCGGTCAGACGGCTTTTTTCGGAATTGCCGGTTATGCGTATGGCGTCCTCACGGTCAATTTCGGCGTTGAATACGGTATGACGCTGGTCGCACTAGTAATGGCTGTCGTATTAGCCTGCATTGCGGCGTCACTTTTGGGGTATGTGATTTTCTATGGCCGCATCAGTGGAGTATTCCTTGGGATAGTAACCCTCTCCACGACGCTCGTCCTGGCAACTTTTATGGCGCAAACATCTGGATCCGAGTGGGCGATCGGAAGTGCTCGATTGGGGGGGTACAACGGAATGACGGGGTTGCCTCCGCTTACAATCCCTTGGTTCGGAGGAAGCATTGCTCTGTACTCTGGTGTGCCACTCTATTATGTCCTCCTCGCGCTACTGGTCATCTGTTATCTAAGCTTACGGATACTCGTGAATTCGCGCTTTGGGAACGTCCTCGTAGCAATCCGGGAGAATCCGCATCGCGCGGAGATGTTGGGCTATGACGTCCGCCGCTACCAATTGATTGCCTTTGTGATCGGAAGCGGACTGGCTGGGCTGTCGGGTGTACTCTACACGGCCTGGGGACAGTACATTAATCCATCGAGTATGGGCCTTGCTTCAGCCGCACTCCCCATCGTATGGGTTGCCGTCGGCGGGCGGAGGGATTTAACCGCAACCTTGGTGGGAACCTTTATCGTGTTGAGTCTTTTCCAGATACTCACCATTTATGGCAGCTATTATGCGTTCATAGTCATGGGGATACTGCTGGTCGTTGTCGTTGTCTTTCTGCCGCAGGGGCTGATTCCTGGGCTGGTCCAACTCATTCACCGTCTTTGGAGGAGCACGCGTAAAGGGGGCGTATCGTGACTATTCTGCGTACTGAAGCGATGTGTAAGCACTTCGATGGCGTTCAGGTTGCGCACAACGTGAACTTCTCCATGGAGGCAGGGGAAATCCGATGCCTGATAGGACCCAACGGAGCCGGCAAGAGCACATTTTTCAAACTCATTCTCGGAGAGCACCAGCCGAACTCCGGCCATGTTTTTTTCTCTGGAACGCGAATTACCGAACTGCGTTCTTTTGAGCGGATCAATAGAGGTATCGCCGTAAAATTCCAGGTCCCGGGAATCTTTGCGGAGCTATCGGTCTGGCAAAACATGGAAATAGCTGTTCAACACGTTTTCCATAAAGGTTTGATCGCATCCGAAATCGAGGAGGCACTGGAATCCGTTGGGCTCGCTGATAAGCGGCACGAGCTCGCTGGTGTCCTCTCACATGGTGAGCAGCAATGGCTGGAGATCGGGATGGCGGTCAGTAGTAAGCCTCGGCTTCTTTTGCTCGATGAGCCAACTGCCGGGATGACTCCTGAAGAGACTTACAGGACAGGCGAAATGGTTCATCGGCTAAACCGTGATGGAATGTCGATTTTGGCGGTCGAACATGACATGGAATTCGTTCGCCAGATCGCGCAGAAAGTCACGGTTCTGAACTTCGGCGAGATCTTCGCGGAGGGCACGATTGCCGAAATTGAGTCTAATGATGACGTCGCGCATATCTACTTGGGAACTGTCGATGACTGAAAACAAAAATTTGTTAGATGTTTCGGGCTTAACTGCGGGGTACGGGGCTACCTCCGTCCTTAAGGACCTTAATTTTAAGGTTGCTCAAGGCGAGGTAGTCGCGATCATCGGTCGGAATGGCGTCGGCAAGACCACGCTGCTGAGAACGCTGATGGGACTTATTAGACATAGTCAAGGCATAGTCCGTTTCGATCATCAGGATGTAAGTAACTTAAAGACATATCAGCGTGCTCGGCTTGGGATTGGCTATATTCCGCAGGGCCGCGAGGTCTTTCCCCGAATGACCGTATGGGAAAACCTTAAGGTTGGCGAAATGTTGCAGCAGCCTGGTAAGGGGGTCGACTACGAGCGTGTCTACGAGTTCTTTCCCATTCTGCGTGAGCGCGCCCGACAGCGGGCAGGAACGTTTAGTGGCGGCCAGCAGCAGCAGCTTGCAATTGGTAGGGCCATGGTCGGGAAGCCGAAACTGATGTTGCTTGATGAACCCTCCGAGGGAATTCAGCCGAACATCGTGAAGGAAATCTCACGCAACATTCTGAAGCTTAACCGCGAACTCGGCATGACTATTCTCTTCGTCGAACAGAATCTAGATATGATCATGAAGATGGCCCAACGCTGTTATGTGATGGATAAGGGCCAAATAATTGATGAGCTCGAAGTGACGCAACTGCGCGATCGGGAATTGATGCGCCGGATACTTGCAGTCTAGTGGTCATGCGGATTGTTAGAGTACCAGGTTAGAAAGGGCGGTGTTTGTCAAGTCAGTTGTCGCGTAGACCCTACTGCTAAGCCGCTTTTCTCTGCTGTCCTTCTTGTACGTTTTCCAGCGTTTCCGGATTGAGCGTTACGTGCTCTATGGCCTCCCAGTTTCGAATGTGTCCCGACCAGCGTTCCGGGTGCGCGGAACGCGCCTCTTGATAGAGCGCATGACGCTTTACCAGGATCTCAGTATCCAGGCCGCGGTGGCGCTCCATCGGTGTGACGAAGCGGATCCGGCTGTGCCGATGCTCGGTGTTGTACCAGCGCAGGAATTCCCTGACCCAGGCACGGGCGTCGTTCAGGCTGGCAAAGCCGCCCTGCGGCCACTGCGGGCAGTATTTCAAGGTGCGGAACAGCGACTTGGAGAAGGCATTGTCATTGCTCACCCGGGGCCGGCCGCGCGAGGGCCTGATGCCCAAGTCGTACATCTTGGCCAGCAGGTCGCCGACTTCATCGACACGCCGTTGTCAGAGTGCGTTCCGTACGCCGGCCTACGGTTTGTGCTGGCGAGAAATACCTGCATCAATGGTGAAGCACCGCTCGACCTAATTACCGTGCTCCCTCCCCAAAAGTGATTCGACTGATGCAAGGGGTTCTACGTAAGCGCCGCTAAATCGACCCACTTGCCCTCAGTCGATCTGCGGCACTTTTTTTGAAGCCCGCTCCAGATTCACATTCCACGGCAGCAGTGCTTCCAGCTTTTCCAGCGTGTCTGCCTCGGCAATGCGGTCCAGCA
>Ga0307486_1001915_pt1 | contig 15151 bp, 15 predicted proteins | sample CBIW02metaG_FD_203663 | JGI IMG/M metagenome (GOLD analysis project Ga0307486, IMG submission 203663) | Sea-ice brine microbial communities from Beaufort Sea near Barrow, Alaska, United States - CBIW 0.2 | ecosystem: Environmental > Aquatic > Marine > Coastal | place: USA: Alaska | collected... | reverse complement strand
CAACTTCTTCAACACGGCCGCTTTACGTTCCTCGGAATAACGTGGCATGACTGCTCTCATACCGCCCAATCTGACATGAATTTAGGCGAAATCGCCAACTGGACAACTAGGCTGACAGAGGGGGGAAGCCGGGGCCCTTGAACCCTTCCCTGTGTCCCAAATTCGCCAAATTTTTCACACTCCGGACGGGCGCCAGATTGTGGAGGTTCCGGAATGGCTATGCCGGAAAAACAACTGGCTAAGCCAGGAGGCGTCTCCGGAGGAGGTGCGTCTATTTATGCGGGGAAAACACTAGCCCTTACATTTGAAAGCCTCCCCGAGGTGGAGTCTTCTAGACCTTCCCGGGGCCATTGAAAATAGCCTATCTCGGCGTGGCAAAAAGGTCCGCTTTCCAATGCAGGCAACTTCGGTATAGTTAGAATTGACCTGACCAAGGCCGATAGCGTTTAAGCCTGAGGGGAGCAGGTCGCCAGGGCCTGAGCACGACTGCGAGTTTTGGTACGCGTGATGCCTTAGCTAGGATAAGCCAAGCCTAAAGTTCTACTTACAAACCATCAATATCTCGAGAATTTATCCACTCGAGCACTTCAACTGAGCTGAGACTAAAGGACAGGCCCTCAGAGCCTTTAAGAGCATCTTTAAAAGTAATCACTCCCACAACCTTTCCGTCTTGGATCAAAGGACCACCAGAATTGCCTGGACTAATGGCCACGTCTGACTGAACATACCTCGCCTTTGCTCCCGTAACGGAACCCGGCAACTTTACATTACGAAATGCGCTTACTATCCCTCGAGTGACAGAAAACTCATAACCGCTGGGATGGCCGTATGCTCTGACTTCCTCTCCGGTGTTGGGTCTTTCATTGCTAAGTGTCAATGCTTCACCCGGCATTTCTGTGACAACTAGAAGCGCGAGATCCTTGCTCTTGTCTTTAGCCAGAACGACTGCCGTAGATGATTGATTCTTACGATTCGTTACCTGCACTGTTGGTGATTTTCCAACGACATGCTCGTTGGTGAGGATGAAGCTAGTTCCAACATAAAACCCCGTGCCGGCGCCCTTTCGAGTAGAGACTATGACAATTGAGTCAGAGAGAATCTGCTCATCAATGGGAGTCTCCTCGGCGATCGAAGGGCTTTGCACCGAAAGTCCTGTTTCTGTTCTATCGGTCAAGTCCTCGATACTTGCAAGTTGTACACGCTTTGCCGTCTCAATCCGCTTGAGCACCGTTTTAAAGTCAATGTCTGGAGCCTGGTCGATTAAATCCGACACGTCTTCATCGGTGTCAAAACGATACGTTTTAAATCGTCTGTCTTTCGGGCTCAAGCCTTCAGCAAATTTGAAAGTATTTGATTCGGATTTGGTAAAAATCAAAGCTTGCGGTACATCTTTTTGATCCAATGCTGAAACTGCCACTCGCCACTGGACCGACACCTCTGCTTCGGTGATGTTAAACGAATAGTCCTCGTAAACCTTGTTCTTTACGTATTGCGGAGTTGAGGATAGGTTGTTCCTGGCTGACGCGATTGGTATCGCCCAGATCCCACATAGATTGATTGCATAAGGATTTGATGCTGCCTGTGCGTAGTAGTTATTCAGGCAATTTTGTTTCTGTTGTAGAGTTTCTTGATACTTGCGACGAGCCTCTTGGTACCGGCGATTTGGAAGACGATCGGTTCTAAAAAGATAAGACGAGGACTGCTCCCGCGCCTCTGAACTTTCCTCAATTGACGCTCGCTCTGTGACGATAAAGACTTGATTTCGATTCTGAGGAATCAAATCCTTTGCTGATTGTCCCTTCTGTTTTTCGATCAAATCTAATTCAATCCCATAGAAGAGCAGCAGCACTGCTATGTCTGACTCGGATAATTGGCCTACATCTATGTTGAAGGTTGGGCCGTTTTTCTTGATCGCGTTTATTGCCGACCAAAATGACTCGCCTGTTTCAGAAACAGAATCGTTTGATTTGCTGGCACGAATCTCAGCGTCCAAACTTAAACAGCGGTAGGCTGTGTTGATGGTGCTATTTTTAAGGTCTAAAGAGCGACACATGCTTAATGCAGATTTTCGGGCGTCGTTGTAATTCCCACCCTCAAATCCTTTCAACGTGTTAGTCGTCACGTAACTTGGCAGATCTCCTGTATATAGAAATGCCTCAACTTCCTTCTTAACTAATTGGTTTTGCTTTAGCGTCGAAGTGCGAAATTTTTCTGAAAAATCTTCCACAAGCTCATTAAGGCCAAGCGAGGTGGCAAAGGAATCATAATCAGCGCGTATTGATTTAGCTTCGGCTAACGACGATTCAACCGCTGTGTATCGGCCAGGCGCTCCCACGTCGTCGAGTTCAGAGGAAACGTTTCGATAGGTCTTCCGTATCTTGTTCTTGATTTGGGCGAGAGCTTGTACTTCTTCCGGATCGGTAATCGTTGCTTTGTGCTGGTCATATACCAGCGCTGCATCGTCGTATTCGTTGACTTCGTCAAGCTTGATAATTTTGTCAGCCGGCGAATCCATGATTGAAAATGTATCGGCGTAATTTTCATCAACCACTGTTGCAACTTGGCATCCGGTGCTACCTAGAACCATTAGTGCCGCACAAATCCATTTGCCTGTTTTCATTGATCCCGCCTAAAAAAATGCTTTCGCGAACGATACATTGGCCTTGGACTGCACGCAAATCCATGGCTCGAGTAGGTGTTCGGAGGTGAAAATTGAACTCTGGAGATTCACACAATTTCAGCACGTGGAAGTGTAAACATCCCCGTTTTGGTTGCACCACTCATTAGAGCCATATCACAGAAACAAAATACCATTGGATGAGCCGAGCGTGGGTCTATAACTGATTAGGATCGCAGGTACGCAGCAAGGAAGTTATGCCGAGAGGCAAGGCGAATGAGGTGGCCCGACCAGAACGTTGTTGAGCAATAGCTTGTCTACAGGTGGGCAAATGCGTGCGGCAAAAAGGTCCGCTTTTATCAGAAAGCGGCCAACTTATGGTGACAATAGACGGCCACTTTATGGTGTCACTACCAAAGTCTTCGGACTCGGATCTGAACGTTCGCTTTGCGACCGGGCTGGACTCCTCGAATTCGTAAACAAAAGCGTGAAAGGTATCCAGTGCTCATAGATCTAGATCAGCATAAGAATGCTCTCACCAGTGATCCGCGTTCAGTCCGTGTAAAGGCCTATCACTGTACTCGTGCAATAAGGGGTGATATTGCTTCTTCGGGTCTGAAAAAATTCGACTTAGAGGAGCGTATCCAATATTTGGACGGAGTGCTGATGGCGAGTGGCCTTTCCCGTGGACTGCTTGATGATTACTTTTCTGAAGTTCGACGGTTTATAAGTGGTCAAAATCTGAGAGGTCGGGAAGGGAAAATATGCTTTTGCCTCAACAGGGCCCTCTTCGAAGACGATGATGGTTGTGACAAGCTTTTTCGATACTTTGGCGGGGAGGCTCTGTATAAGCTGGCAGAGCATGTGCCAAAGTTTGGTGAGATAATAGAAGCCCTTGAGGCGATTGGAGAGCCGTTGGTGGTTACAGCATCTATTCCATTGAATGCGATGCTACCATTTCAGTCGGATAGGGTGAGGAGGTATTTGAACGGTGATAGTTCAGAGTGCTGCGAGGCCTTTATAAACGTAGACGTACCTCTGTCGGACATCATGGAGATCGAAGTCTTCAATAAATACCTTTAACAATCGGCTGTTGTCGGACGCGCCTGCGCTGGCGCTCCGGTGCGCCGCAAAGCCACGGCGTTAAAGCTACAAGCTACTAAAACCGAGAATTATGGTATGGGATGGGATCACGAAAAAAAAGAAAAAAAGGAAGCTGAAATTCAGTGCGTTATCGAAGCTCACCTCCGTGAAGTCGGTTTAGACGAAGCTGTTATTCGAACAACGGCGATAGAATTCCTCGAAAGTGCCATTCGAGTCACACCTCCTGAAAAGGAGAAAGTGTTTCTTAATACGGTCATTATGGGGCCATCTGGACGAGGAGGTGGTCGTAGCTCTAAAGCGGGTAACATTAGACTAAATGTTGGAGCCTTGTTTGAAGCCGCATCAAGTGGTGTATTTACCGTTATATCCGCTACCCAAGCACCTTGGGCGCTACCTTTTGCGGCAATACTGTTGTGGAACAGTATTTGGAGAAATATGCAGATAGATCTCTCAGAGCAGGAGGCGGTTACCCTTTGGGTAATGTGGCAGGTAAAAGACGAAAAGAAGAACGTGAAAGAGAGCGACATCAAACCTGGCGTTGACGCTCATGCTCAAAAATACGAAAGGCAATCGCTTTCAGGCTCGGATATCAGACACGCCCTCAGAAACCTCAACAAAATTGGTTGCATAAGGCCATCAAAAACAGAAAAAGGCACTTGGTGGCTTTGTGAATGGATTGCACCAACATACCGTTAAAGCTTTAACAATCGCGTCAATCAGGATGCTCGCAAGCTCGCGTCTATTACGCGGGCGTTATCGCCAAATCTGAATGTTCGCTTTGCGACCCGAGCGGCCAATTTGTTGTGTCAATCTCCGGCCATGTTGTGGTTTCAATACCAGTGTGGACTGCTGACCGGCATTTACCTTACGTCAACAGGTCGAGTCAGCCCACTAAAAGACTGATCCAGTAACCGAAGTTAAAAACCAGGTACAGGATCGGCACCATCGCAAGCGGAACGAGTAGGCAAGATGCACCTGCCCCATCTAACAACAACGGAATGCTAAAACCGGATTAAAGTATGGTTGTCGAAAAGCAGCGGTTTACTCAGGAAGAAGCTCTTTTGGGGAGCATTCCAAAACCCTGGCTATTGTGTAGAGCTTTTCGATTGTGATGTTTACTTCCCCTCTCTCCACCCGACCAAGGTAGCTCCTATCGATATCGGCCGCGAGAGCAAGCCGGTCTTGAGAAAATCCCTTAGCGAGCCGAATGGAGCGTAAATTCGCTCCAAATGCCCTCGTTATCTCACTCATATATTCGCCCTTTATGAGGCGAAAACTATCCATGCTTGATGCTTAAACGGCCACGGCATATAATCCTCATTCGTAGATGGATAACAAAAACTTCAGCTAAGTGTGCATTTCATAAGTGAATTTATGTCGAAGCGTAAATTAAGATTGGATAGACGGCTCTACAATCTTCTGGCGAACAGAGGCCCTGGTTGTTTTACGGTCGTTCAGTTGCGCGATGAGTATGTCCGAGGGCTTCCAGATGATACCTACGCTGACCCGTCGACTATTAGAGCCCACATCAGTAATCAATTGAGCCGGATGCGTCGTCGTCGATTGGTTCGCTGTGAGCTCGGTTCAAGAGCACGAGGATGGGACTGGCGAGTTGTGGCAGATCTGGCGCCTTACGCTGACGAGCTAGTTTCCGGTCCATACGATACTTTTCTGTCTGATTCTGAGGACAGTGAGTCTGAATTTGAGCTGGACTTATCCAATCTTTTGGCCGCCGTCAGAAGGCAAGCCGAAGGCTATTTGCGAGAACTCATGAAGAGTCAGAGTGAAGAGGAGGAGTACACTCGGCTATTTACGAAGTTTCCACCATTAAAGTCACTGTTAGAGCCTCATTATCAAAGAACAAACAACAGAGTCATAGAGCTCGAGGGCCGCATTGAAGCCGTCAAATCAATCGTCCTGGAACTGCAAAGCAGAGGAGCGTAGTCCGTGGGCCCTTGGCGATGCCCGAGCCGACCAGCACTTTCTGGCACTGCGTCAACACCCATCATTGACGCAATGCATAGGCACATGGGCTTGGCTCTCTCGTCGCCCAGGGCGTCTTCACGAGCGATCCTCAAGTGCCGTGGGATCCGGGTCAACGTGGAGGCAAAGGTTGCTATCATCATGACGAGAGGAATGACTTATGCGAATTGTCTGCATTTCCGACACTCACAGTAGACACCAGAAGATGCCTCCAATACCCGAAGGTGACGTCTTGATCCACGCAGGAGACTGCACTGGGGCTGGCCACATCTTCGAGGTGAAAGACTTCGCAAAATGGTTCCGCTCACATCCTCACAAGAGAAAGATAGCCATAGCCGGGAATCACGACTATTGCTTCCAAAAAAAGCATCCTGTTTCAACTTGGGCTCGTGAAGCGTTCGCAGGAGAAGGGATTATCTACCTCGAAGATGAGGAGGTCATCATTGACGGAGTTCGGTTTTACGGGTCTCCGTGGACGCCGGTCTTTAGAAATATGGCATTCAACGCAGGTGAGGAGGAACGATTCAGGATACGTGCGCAGATACCAGAGGACACTGATGTACTTATTACCCACGGCCCGGCTTGGAGGATCTTTGACTACGTTCCTGACGATCGTGAGCACGTAGGTTGCTTCCCACTAGCCCAGCGTATCGACCAGTTGAAGCTGAAAGCTCATATCTGCGGGCACATTCATGAGAGTTATGGATACGCGATACGAGAGAGTGACGGACTTAAATTTGTAAACGCATGTACATGTGATCGCAGCTATCGTCCAGTCAACCCACCGATCATCATAGATATCTGAACTATACGCGCCGATACCCACCCAAAACGGCAAACAGGAAATAGAGATGAAAATCGTTTTTATCGATATGGATGACACTCTGTGTGACTTCAAGGGGGCTTTTTTAAAAGCGTTAAAGGAAAATCCAACCATTCAATACCCGCAATCTCAATATCGATTTTTCGCTAAACTACAGCCGATCGAGGGCGCTATCCAGGCAGTGAACGCATTAATTAATTCTGACCAATACGATCCATACGTACTGTCTGCTCCGAGCACTCGAAACCCCTTCAGTTACGCCGAAAAGCGAGAGTGGATTGAAGAACAGTTCGGATACAACTTTTGTGAAAGGTTGATTCTCTGCGCTCAAAAAGGGCTTGTGCGAGGTGATCTCCTGATTGACGATAATGTCGAAGGAAAAGGTCAAGACAAGTTTGAAGGGGAGCTAATCCACTTTGGTAGTCCAAAGTTTCCAGATTGGAGATCAGTGCGACAAAAGCTGGGAATTTAAGGTCGATTGCCGTTATTTTATTCGCTCAAAGCTGAGGCCTAAGAAAGCTTAAGCGCATTGGCGAAGGCATGAGTGAGAAGCTGAACTACGTACCGGGCGAGTCTACGGTCAAGACGAGCGCTTAATCAGCGTGGCGGCTAGGAATCCAAACGCGTTTTGATTTGCTCTAGGGCCACCTCAAGTTCTCGGTCGTCTTGGGGATAAGGCGACGAAAACTCCTTGATCTGGACCCACCAATCGTGTTCTCCCGCTGCTATCACGCCCGATTGGTCGTCAAGTAAAAGCACCCGATCATACTGAGTGACACCAGGAACGAGGTGCTTATGTTTGATTGTGCGTTCCGGATGGATGCTTGGGATACTTGCAAACCACGGTGGGGCATATTCTTCGCTGACTAGAAGATGTTTGATTTCTGCGGTACGGGTGGGAGAAACGCTTGTGTACAAAATAACGTCGCCAAGGGGCGACAGCTCACACAAAAAATCATGAAGATTTGGGCGCGGAATCTGACTGATGGCATTGGAAATTAACGTTCCCTCGAGATCTAAGCAAATCAGCTTCCTCATATTCACCCTTCTCCAGGATCATCAGCGGAGAATCCGGGGCAGGCGCCGGAATTCGAACCACTACACTTACCGCTAATAGTTTGTCATAAAGCGGCAAGAATGTGGCGTTGAGTAAGGGCTCATTCGTATAGGTGTTTTTGAAATCCGATAAACGTCTCTCTAATCGCAGCAGGTGAACCAAACTCAGCTACAGCTTCGCCAATCGTATTGTATTTGAGCTCAACCAAAGTGCGCATTTTATTGGCAGCCAATTCACGAACCCCATCCTCGACATATTTTTCCAGAATGAAATCAATAAATTCACGCTGCTTCTGATCGCCAAAGGCTGATCTAATTGAGGGTTTAGCCGACTTGACCCGCTCCCTTCGCGTTTGAGCCTCGGCTGCATAAGCCACAAATGCCAATACATCATAAACATCGCTGTCTTTGGCATCGATGAGGTCTTTCATGCTGTCAAGTTTTTCGTCGTCGTAACCCGCTTCGGCCAAGTCGCTCAGAAGCTTCTCGCGTGTGGTTGGATCACTCCATATCTCGCGGAGCTTGTCTTCGTTCTCAAAGAATTGTGGCAAGTCATCGAACATGCGTTCGACAAACTCTTTGGCTGTGATGGGCTTGCCTTCAGTGCTCCAGTACATGGCCGATGAGATATGCTTGATTTGCCTGGTGCGGCCGTCAGAGAGCGTGATGACAACCTTTTTCTCGCAAACACAGGGGCGCTGACCACACTCTGGACAAGGCTCTGGCTCGGGCTTTTGGCAAACGCAGGGTTTCTGCCCGCAAACCTGACACATGCCTTCAACTTCATCGCCTCCTCCTTTTTCGCAGGTACAGGGGGAGCTACCACAGCGCTCACAAACTTCGGGTGGAAGAGGCTCGCCATCCCATTCCGGATCGGCAAAGTTGTAGTGGGCTTTCACGAAGTCGTAGACCGTGAAGTAATCCTTACCGTCGTACAACCGTGTCCCGCGGCCGATGATCTGTTTGAATTCGATCATGTTGTTACAGGGCCGCATGAGAACAATATTGCGCACATTACGCGCATCGACGCCGGTGGAGAGCTTGCGTGATGTCGTTAGGATGGTCGGGATGGTCTTTTCGTTGTCCTGAAAGGTCTTCAGATCGTTTTCACCCGCCACAGCGTCGTTGGCGGTGACTCGCACACAGTAGCGCGTATTGGTGGTCCAGCCCCGTTCCACTGCATATTCATTGATAAAATCCCGCACCATGCCTGCATGCTCTTGCGTAGCGCAAAAGACGAGGGTCTTATCTTTAGGATTGAATCGATCCATCCAATATCGAACGCGCATTTTCTCGCGCTGAGGGATGGTGATGATGCGGTTAAAGTCGCTTTCCTTGTAGACCTTGCCCGGTTCCGGTTCGCCTTTTACTAAGATGCCGTCGCCTGGGGTGTAAATGTACTCATCCATGGTGCCGACGATGGGCAGCACCTTAAAGGGCGTTAGAAAGCCATCGTTGATCCCTTCTTTCAGGGTATAGCTGTAAACCGGGTCACCGAAGTAATTGTAGGTATCGGCATTCACGGTGCGCTTGGGGGTTGCTGTGAGGCCCAACTGCACCGCAGGGGAAAAGTAGTTGAGAATATCGCGCCAGGAGCTCTCATCATTGGCGCCACCCCGGTGACACTCATCAATCACGATGAAGTCGAAGAAGTCTTCAGGGTAGTCACCAAAATACGGGGCATCATTGCCTTCCGCGTCTTTGCCGCTCATAAAGGTCTGGAAGATCGTGAAGAACACACTGGCATTCTTGGGTACCCCGCCTTTCTTTTTCACCTCATCTGGCTGAATACGCACGACGGCATCTTCACCGAAGGGTCCAAAGTCGTTGAAAGCCTGATTGGCAAGCACATTACGGTCCGCGAGAAACAAGACGCGGGGGCGTTTTTTAGCGGCTGCCGGGTCTTTCTGGGCACGGAGGCTCCAGCGGCTGTGAAACAGCTTCCAGGCGATCTGAAAGGCGATACAGGTTTTTCCGGTGCCTGTTGCCAGTGTCAGCAGGATGCGTTGCTCGCCTTGCGCAATGGCTTCCAGCGCATTGTGAATGGCGTTTTCCTGATAGTAGCGTGGCTGCCAGTCGCCCTTGTTCTCAAACGGAATCCTGGAAAATATATCGCGCCATGTGGCGGTAAAATCAGGTATTTCCCCTTTGATCTCGTCGCTAAAGGTCAACGCCCACAACGCTTCAGGGCTCATAAACTGCTCAACCCGTTCGCCTTTGCCGGTGACCATATCCACTTGGTAAATCTCGTGGCCATTGGTGGCATAACCCATGCGACACTGTAAGCGTCTGGCGTAATCTGTCGCCTGGCGAACTCCTTCGGTATAGCTGAGGCTTTCTTTTTTGGCTTCGACCGCAGCCAATTTGCGACCGCGATACTCCAGCACATAATCACTGATCACCGGCTTGGCGCGTTTGCCACCACTAATGATTCGCCCTTGAGTGATGATCACCTCTCGGCGAATAAAGCTCTCTTCAACCCGGCTCCAGCCAGCAGTAACCAGCTTTGGGTCGATCAGATCCGCTCGGGTATCGGCTTCATTGCGATGGCCGGAAGACATCAGGCTGCCGCTTCTTTAGCGTCTTTGGTGGTGAGTTCTCCAGAGAAGGCCAAGTGGAGAACGGATTTTTTAAGTTCATCTAAAGCTTCTAATTTGGTTCGATAAACAGATGCTACTTTATCTGTATTCGTCGAAAGGCGATCAATCAATTCGGTGATTTCTCGTTGCTTTTTGAGAGGCGGCAAACAGATGTCAAGATTGCTTAAATCTGTGTTGCTCAGATTAGGCATTACTGCCCCACCTGCAATTTTTTCAAGTTTAGTTTTGCAGCTCGCTGACCGCAAATACCGGACTAAATAGCCACCGTCGACTTGCTCGGATGATTTGATAAAAAAGCTTCCTGTGCCGCATAAAAATCCGTCTTCATTGCAAGTCACAAGCGCACAACGCCCCATTTCACCTCTTCTACCTATAACGATGTTGCCATTACGCATAATGTAGTTAGAAAGACGCTCAGAAGTTTCTTGGGAGACCGTTTTTTTATAGTCCGCTTCAATACCATTCATTGTTATGTGAGCCGGATTCACGAGCGGTATGCCATTTTCAATATAGTCGCTTTTATGAAGTAACGAGCCAAATGGGCCGGTGAAAACACCTCCGGTTGCTTTGCCTAGTGTTGTCGCAACCCACCCCTCACCCCGCTGACTAAAAACCTGCTGCAAATAGCTTTCAAACAGCTCACGGGCGTTTTTGAGGTTTTGTTCGGTCTTGGCGCGGGCTTGCTCGATTTGGGCAAAGACTTGATCGAGAATGGCGACGATGCGTTTTTGTTCAGGGAGAGGAGGGAAGCTAATCAGCTGTGATTTAACTTGGGTGTCATTTACAGCCGGATAGCTAGCTCCAGACTGCAATTTCTCCATCTCTCCCATAAACTTATCAGTCTGAAGAAAATAAAACATATACCGGTTATAGACCTCGGGCTTGGTTCGAAATACAAAGTAACCTGTACTACAAACCTCACCATCTAAGTGGTCCGGGACAACCGCAATTCTTCTAAGGGTTGGGCGGACAGTCGCGAAAATCACATCTCCTGCTGAAATTACCCTTCGCGCTCTGCTTGGAGCATCTTTTCCGAAAATTTCGTCTGCATTTTTTATTTCCAATGTCCTGTTTGAAACACTTGAAACATCAATGTAATAGAACAGCTCTTTAGGAGTTTTCCTAGGATCTATTGTTTCGGTTTTAAAAATAACATCCTTGATAGTTTTAGTTATCCAACCGTTTATCATAACAACTCCTGAATACTTTTCAGAATCCCTTCGCTTTCCTTGTCCAGCGTGATGATTTCCTCAATGATGTCCTCGGGATCACGCAGGACGACTTCCTCCTCGGCATTGGAGTTCTTGACGGATAAATCCCAAGTGCTCTGTTCGATGTCATCCACGTAGACTGACCAGGATTTTGGCGACTCAGAAAATGTCTTTTGCAGCTCCAAAAATTCTTGTAGATCATTGTCGTTCAGTGGGTTGGTTTTACCCAAACTGCGGCCCGGGTCAAGCTGGTAGTACCAGACTTTTTGTGTCGGCTCACCCTTGGTAAAAAACAGCACCACGGTTTTAACACCGGCCCCAAGAAAGGTTTTCGCCGGGCAATCCAGCACAGTATGCAGATTACAGAATTCCAGTAACTCCTTGCGCAAGGCAATGGCGGCATTGTCGGTATTACTCAGGAAGGTATTTTTGATGACAATCGCCGCCCGGCCACCAGGCTTGAGGGTTTTGATAAAGTGCTGCAAGAACAGAAACGCGGTTTCGCCAGTCTTGATCGGGAAGTTCTGCTGCACCTCTTTGCGCTCTTTGCCGCCAAAAGGGGGATTGGCCAGAATCACATCGTGCTGGTTACTGGGGGTAATGTCCTGAAGGTTTTCGCCCAGAGTATTGGTGTGAATCACATTCGGCGCTTCAATGCCATGGAGAATCATGTTCATGATGGCGATGACATAGGCCAGCGACTTCTTCTCTTTGGCGTAGAAGGTTTTCTCCTGAAGCGTTTTCAGGGAGCTGGTCGAAAGCTGCTTTTTTTCGCGACCGCCCTGACGCAGGTAGTCATAAGCTTCACACAAAAAGCCCGCAGAACCGGCTGCGCCATCGTAGATGGTCTCGCCAATCTGTGGCTTCACCACATCGATCATGGCCCGAATCAGCGGACGAGGTGTGTAGTATTCCCCCCCGTTTCGTCCGGCGTTGCCCATGTTTTTTATTTTGGTCTCGTATAGGTGCGAGAGTTCGTGCTTTTCCTGCTGTGAGCGGAATCGCAGCTCGTCCACTTTCTCGAGTGCGTCTCTTAATGAGTATCCACTCTGGATTTTGTTTTTGATCTCACCAAATATTTCTCCGATCTTGTATTCGATGGTATCGGGGCTTTCGGCTTTCCGCTTAAAACTCTTGAGGTAGGGAAACAGCTCGCCATCCACATAGTCGATCAGGTCGCTACCGGTCAGGGCATTGTTGTGATCAAAATTCCCGTTTGCATCCTTGGGTGCGGCCCAGGACCCCCACCGGTGCTCTTTGTCGATGATATGGGTGTACGCCTCGCCCATCAGCTCGGCTTCCAGGGCCTTCTCATGCTCCAAGTCATCGAGATACTTGAGGAATAGCATCCAGGAGGTTTGTTCGGTGTAATCCAGTTCACTAGAGCAACCGGCGTCCTTCCAGAGGGTGTCGTCGATGCTTTTAAAGGTCTGTTCGAACATAAAGCTCTTATTGTCCTGCGGGTTTTAGGGCGCGTAGTTTGTTTTTTCACTACCTGAGCAACGTCACTGATTATGCCACCAAACTGCAACCTTTCCCTAAGAGCTAGCATGTGTAGTGAGAGGCCGTGTCCGGATATTTCCGTATCAAACCTTGTCAGGTATAGTCGGCTTCCAGTTGCGGGGCAATATGTCACGTAGCCTTGCCAGAACCAAGGGGGCTCCATCGTGAGGTGGTCTATTGAAATTCAGAAAAGCAGCTTAGAAAGACGAAATCTTGTTGACCTACTGCAAACACCGCAGCGCGGTGCGAATGAGCCAGGGTCTGGTTTCATGGGCAAGTTAGGTAGGCTTTCTTTCTTTAAGTTTATCGATCTGTTTTGACATCGATTCGATTGATGCTTCCAGGCTTTCGATCTTTTTGTTGGCGGCCATCAGTTGCTGGAGCGTTTCCCGTTGTCCTTTTTCTTCGCGCTCGAGCCGACGTTCAGTGGATTGAAGCTGTCCCGTAAGCTCAGCTTCCTCTTGCCGGTGTCTCTCTTCCTCCCGCTCGAGTAGCTGCTCTAATCGACTTTCCGCTTTTTCCGACATTTGGTCGAGCAATTGCTCGAATACTCCCTCGACCTTGCTCGCAGCGTTCTTAATAGGGAGTGCTACTTGAAAGGCAAACTTATTTTCGTCCGGGTCGATAGGCTTCTTGAGTGGCGATTCTTGGGAGGGTACTGCTGCATTGTTAGCGAGGTACGCATTCCATACGCCACCTATCCTGGTTGCTTTACCGCCACCCAAGCGGAGCTTAATCGCATTTGCATTCACCTCCTTTCCCTCGCCTTGCAGCAGCTTGCCAGTCGCAATAATGTCCTCGTCGGTGTACTTTGCTTTCCGCATGCTGTGACCCGCTCGTTAGTAAGTTAGTAAGTTAGTAAGTTAGTAAGTTAGTAAGTTAGTAAGTTAGTAAGTTAATCAGCGCAATCAACTGTGCTTTGTTCACTGCGCAGATAGTCAATGAGATTGGTGAGCATGGTCTTCCGCAGAAAAGCCTTTGGTGAAGCTTTCACGAAACGCTCAAACACGAGGGGGTCGCCAATTCCAATTATGTGGACCTCGGACACTGCCCTTGTGATCGCTGTATAGATCCAGCTGCGGTCTAATAATTTAGTGTCTTGCAGCAAGACGATGACCCGCCCGAAATCGCTTCCTTGAGCTTTGTGGAGCGTCATGCCATATCCCAAGCTAAGCGCATCAATCAACCTTCCTTGCAGATCGATCGTTTCGCCTGTGTCCGGCCTCACAGCGCCAATCACATCATCAACCTGGTCAACTCGGACTAGCTCGCCAAGGGACTCATTCTGTACTCCAGCGCCGGGGTGATTCTGAGTAAACAGTATTTGGTCATTCAGCCTTAATCGCAGATAAAAATCTTCACCATCAAGATTGAAGTTAAATAGTGGTGAATCACCGTTTATCTGTTCTTGACTCTCACGATTGACCTCATCTACGAGAGCTACTGTTGGCGCGATTACGCGGGAGTCACGAGGTTGCTGGACATAGAGTTCAACAGCCTTTTCCTTGGCCAGATCGTCAGATCGTGCCGCATGAGCGATTCAAGGGGTATTTGAGGGGTAGAACCCTTATCGGGATTTCGCTCTCGAAGCTCGTCACGGCTCTTCTGATTAATTTCAGAGATGTCGTTATCGCCCAGTCCAGTCAGGTCTTCGCTCATACCTATCTCGTTTAAAGTGACACCGAGAGATTACTGTAGTGCGTATTATGAGGCCTGACTACACCACATTACTCATCGTCAATACTGAGAGGTGACCAGCCCTGCTACTTGGTACCTGGAATCTGTAATGTGCATCTGGATGCACATTAACTTCCACTCTTATGTGATTTCATTTATCATAGAGGAAGTAGGTGCAAGGATCGCCATTCCGCAGGGGTCTGAGTGTTTTAATAGAGTAATCTCTGCTTGCTCTATAGATACACACAGTTGTTTGCCATGGTAGATTTAGACTTGTATAAGGGTTCGAATCCCTGACCCACCGCCATTTTCTTTTTACATCAATATCCTTGAATACTCCCCCAAAATATCTTTTCGGTCCTTAATTGCGGCTATTCATACAAATACGTTCGAATTTCTCCCCTGGTTTTGTGTTCTCCGGTAATCCCCCCGATAAAGAGCGGTGATCAGTAGTAGAATTTTCCGTAAGCTAAACGCAGGGAGATTCTGCCTGAAGAAGTCACGTTTTTCTGACAGCCAGATCATGGCGATCTTGAAGCAAGCCGAGAGCGGCATGCCGGTGCCTGAACTTTGCCGT
>Ga0307486_1001914_pt1 | contig 15161 bp, 16 predicted proteins | sample CBIW02metaG_FD_203663 | JGI IMG/M metagenome (GOLD analysis project Ga0307486, IMG submission 203663) | Sea-ice brine microbial communities from Beaufort Sea near Barrow, Alaska, United States - CBIW 0.2 | ecosystem: Environmental > Aquatic > Marine > Coastal | place: USA: Alaska | collected... | reverse complement strand
ATTGAGCTTAGGCTCAGTTTAATAACGATATATTATGCGAACTAATTGGAAAATAATTTAACGTAATTTACTGCATTACAGAGTATTAAAATAAAATACTTCGCATAATAAAAAAGTGATGATAATCTGCATTATGTGAATGTTCACATATTGCAGATGCTATTTTAGATAGGTTGGTACATACCTCCCATCGTATAGAATTAAAAGGAGAAAGTCTTCGAAAAAAACTGTAATATTGTCATTAAAGTATCTTTTTAAACCAAAATCAACAGGGGGGTCAGTATGACCGGAATGGGGGTCAGCATCACCGGAATATCCAGCACCGGTGCAGCAAGCAATAAGGTCCCTTCTTTCTGACTCAGACAGGCTTCCACGTAAGTATACTGGCTGTTGGGAAGAATGGCAACAAATACTTCCACGGGAATAATTTCTCCGGTTTCTTTATCGACTATATAAAGTTTCTTTCCGGCATAGTCTATAAACATCTCTTTCCCGGGGTCATGTTCAAGTTTCATAAAACCTTTTTCCTTGGCATATTTTCGTCGGTAATGTTCCAAAAATTGAGTATAACCGTACGGATCTTTCGCTAATTGAACATATTCCTGAAAATGATGTAAGAGGGTAAAACCGGGATGATTCCTGGCCTTGTTGACCCCTTCAAAATATAGCATAAGCTCATTTTGCCGCTGGACATCAATAGTAGTGTACAAATAAAATAGTTCGGATAAGGCAGCATTATCAATATGCAGCAATTCCTTAGAAGAATAAGCGCTTGCCCTGAACAGCTTTATATAGATGTTTACAGTGTTGCGTGAGATTCCTAAGGTGGAACCTATTTTACGGTTACTGACCCCATCTGTAAGGTGATAATTTGTTTTAAGTCCATTGAATCAAGTGTGTTGGCCATAATCGCTCAGTTTAGAGAGACAAGGTAGTTTTACTTGATCTTTCAAAGTGGCACCATTCGAACCGTAATGACGAACTAAAAATAAACCGATATGATTTAAAACCCCAAAAGTGGCATCATTTGAACCGTTTTACCTGCCACCATAAGACCGTTTTACTTGGCACGATTCGAACCGTAATATCCACCGATGCAGGAATTAATACTTCTGTTTCATATTGGGATAAAGATACCTTAAGAGTAGGTTTGGAATTGTATGGTCATGAAAAGCAAGATCTGATATTGTTTTTCACCACCAACCGACAAAACTAAAAATTTGACAATAAAGCACCCGCAACCCTAGTAAATGCTATGGTAATGTTTTTAAAACAAAAACCTGCCTCCTTATAATTTAGAACAATGTGATCTGAAGGGTTGGCGGTTTGGTTCTTTTTTTGTCATTTTGTATAGGTTCTGCGACTGTTTTCGACAACCCAAAAAACGTCAAGATTGACGATTAAATGTATTCTTACTAATGCGTCCACTGTTGAAAAACGCTTTTTGGGTCTTTGATTTTGCTTTTAATACCATCAAAAGTAATTGAGCAATCAGTGTAATCCAAATCTGGGTTTATATTCCGTTTTCGGCTTCTGAATAAAAATAGTGTAGCTGAAAGTTCTGTTTCAATTTCTTGAAATTAAAGGTGGACTTACTATATTAGCTTGAATTATTTCTATTTGAAGACGATCTTATAATTAGTTCGGATTCTAATATTTTTCGATTCAATGTAACCTTCATTTTAGGATTCTCTATTCTATCTAAAAAAGCTTTAGCAGCTAATTGACCAATTTTTTTACTATGTTGATTGATTGTTGTAATGGAAGGATTTGTATAAGATGTAAAGGGCTCATTACTAAAACCAACCAAAGCTATTTCGATAGGGACATTAATGTTGTGTTCTTGTAAAACTTGTAAAGCACCAAGAGCCGCATAGTCACCCGCGGCATACACAGCATCAGGCCTATTTGGAAGTTTTAGCAAATCTTCCATAATTCTTCTGCCATCCTCAATACGCAAATTACTTTCAACAATAAGTTCATCTTCTATCGGTAAACCATATTTTTTTAAACCATCAATATAGCCATCTATCCTGTTCTTATAAATTCGGGTATGTTTAAAACCAGCAATGTGAGCTATCCTTTTACAATTTTGATCAACTAAATGCTCAATTACTTTATGACTACTTATATAGTCATCAATCCCAATATAATCAACTTCTAAGGAGCTTTCACCTCGATCAAATAGTATTAGCGGTATACCTTTCTCTTTTATTTTTTTGTAATATGTCAAATCTGTTGTTTCGTTTGCTATCGAAGCAATAATGCCATCAACTTGGGTATAAAGTAAGGCCTCGATACAACTACATTCTTTTTTAAAAGATTCATTCGATTGTGTAAAAATAACACTATACCCATTTTTATTTAATACTTCCTCAATATTTTCAACAATTATAGAAAAGAAATTGCTGCTATTTCGAGGCACAATAACACCCACTAAATTACTTTTACCCTTTCTTAAAGCACTCGCTAAATAATTTGGCTGATAGTTTAATTTTTTCGCAATTATCTTAACATCATTTTTTGTTTTTTCACTGATTCTAGGATGGTTATTTAGTGCTTTTGATATAGCTGACGGAGTTAAACCTAAAACGTTAGCTATATCTTTTAAAGTTGTCTTTTTTGAAATCATAAATTTTTTTTATATATTTGTTCTATCGATTGAACAAATTTAATGACTTTTATAATCTAAAACAAGTAAGTTAATTACATTTAAATTGCAGCAAAGACTAAGGATTCATTTACAATCCTAAATTTTTTTAAACAAATGGTTCAATCGATTGAACAACACCATTGATGAATTTATAGTATAACAAATGAAATATATAGTTTGTGAAAAGCCAGGAGAATTTCTGTTAAAGGAGAAAGAAGCACCAAATAGAAAAGAAAATGAAGCATTGTTGCAAATTAACAAAGTTGGTATTTGCGGAACAGATTTACATGCTTATAGTGGAAACCAAGCGTTTTTCACTTACCCAAGAATTTTAGGTCACGAGTTAGCCTCAGTGGTTTTGGAAATTGGCGAAAACGACAAGGGTATTAAAGTTGGAGATAAGGTGGTAGTGATGCCATATATAAGCTGTGGAAAATGCATCGCTTGCAGAAATGGCAAAACAAATTGCTGTACCAATATTAGGGTATTAGGAGTTCATACAGATGGAGGTATGCAGGAACAAATTACAGTACCTTCTGATATTTTATTGTTAGCGAACGATTTATCTGACGATCAAATGGCCATTGTGGAACCTTTGGCAATTGGTGCCCACGCCATTAGAAGGGCTGGTATCATGAAGGGTGAAACCGTTGCCGTTGTTGGTTGCGGGCCTATTGGAATTGGCATTATGAAGTTAGCTCAAATTGCTGGTGCCAAGGTTATTGCCTTGGACATGAACGAACAACGTTTGCAATATGCCAAAGAAAAAATTGGGGTTAATTATACGGTAAACGTAGGGAATGACCCTGTGAAACAAATTACAGAGATTACCAATGGCGATTTATGTACGGCTGTTTTTGATGCTTCTGGTCATAAAGGCGCGTTGGAAATGTGCCCCTCTTATATGTCCCATGGGGGAAGGTTTGTTTTGGTAGGGATTTCAAAAGATGAATTGACCTATACACATCCCGCCATTCACGCTAAAGAAATGACCCTAATGTGCAGTAGAAATGCCACTACCGAAGATTTTGAGCATGTAATTAATGTTTTGGACCAGTTTCCAACCGAGTCATTTATTACCCATAAGGTGCCTTTTACAGAAATGATTTCAAATTTTGATAGTTGGTTAAAACCAGAAACAGGTGTTATAAAAGCAACCGTAAATTTTAATTAAAAAATATGTCGAAGAACTATGTTCAAATAGACCCCAAAGACAATATTATTGTTGCCATTACACCTTTAGATAAAGGTACTATTGCTTTGGTTGCAGGTAAAGAAGTTACCTTAAAGGAAAACATAAAGCAGAAACACAAATTTTCTTTAAACGATTTTAATGTTGGAGACGAAATTTTCATGTACGGCGTTCTTATCGGGAAAGCATTAAAACCAATTCCATCAGGTTGTGCCATTACCATTGAAAATGTGAATCACGCTTCCGCGAAATTCAATGATAGCAAAGAAAAATTTACTTGGGCAGCACCAGATGCTTCCAAATTTAAAGACAGGACCTTTAATGGCTATCACAGAAAAGACGGTAAAGTTGGAACTGCGAACTATTGGTTGGTCATTCCTTTAACCTTTTGTGAAAACAGGAACATTGATGTTTTAGAAGGCGCACTTTCTGAAAAATTAGGCTATCAAACAAAAAAAGATTTTGCTGTAGATACCGATGCATTGATCCGTCAGTACAAAGCAGGTGTTTCTGAAGAAGAATTTTTAAGCACCCCAATCATATCCACTAAAGAAGAAATTGAAAAAAACAGGACCTTCCCAAATGTTGATGGCATCAAATTTTTAAAGCACGATGGTGGTTGTGGTGGTATTCGTCAAGATTCTGAAACATTGTGCAGGTTATTGGCAGGCTACATTACCAACCCTAATGTTGCGGGTGCAACCATTTTTAGTTTGGGCTGTCAAAACGCTCAAATGGAAATGCTTCAAGACGCCCTTAGAGCGATTGACCCAAATTGTGAAAAACCTGTTCATTATTTAGAACAACAACGTAGTGCAAGTGAGCGGAAATTTATAGAAGAGGCCGTTAAACTTACTTTTTTAGGTTTAATAGAAGCAAATAAAGTTACACGACAACCTGCCCCATTAAGCAAATTGGTACTTGGGTTAGAGTGTGGTGGTTCAGATGGATTTTCAGGGATTTCTGCAAATCCCGCATTAGGATATGCATCCGATTTACTAGTTGCATTGGGTGGTTCTCCAGTATTATCAGAATTTCCAGAATTAAATGGTGTAGAGCAAGAAATCATCAACCGTTGTGAGACCGATGAAGGTTCGAAGAAATTTTATGGGTTAATGCGTGCCTATTCTGCCGCTGCTGTAGCAGTAGGGTCCGGGTTTGAAAATAATCCCTCTCCAGGTAATATTAAAGACGGATTGATTACCGATGCCATGAAATCTGCAGGAGCAGCAAAAAAAGGAGGCACATCTCCCGTTGTTGCCGTTTTAGATTACGCAGAACAAGTCACAAAACCAGGTTTAAATTTATTGTGCACTCCGGGTAACGACGTGGAATCCACAACAGGTTTGGTAGGCTCTGGCTGCAACGTGGTAGTATTTACTACAGGTTTGGGCACGCCAACAGGAAACCCCGTAGCCCCGGTTTTAAAAATGTCCAGCAACACCAATTTATACGAACGTATGAATGATATTATCGATATTAATGCAGGAACTGTAATTAGCGGAGAAGACACCATAGAAACCATGGGTGAAAAAATATTGGACCACGTCATTAGGGTGGCTAGTGGGGAAACACCTTCAAAAGCAGTTTTACACGGAAATAACGATTTTATTCCCTGGAAACGAGGCATTTCGCTTTAATAATAATTAAATAGAATAACAAATTACGGTTAATGGCTAATAGTCAACAACTAATATAAAAGTATAAATGAATTCATTAAATAGAAGTACCGCATCAGTCAACACCTATACAGAACGCATTATACAATTTGGAGAAGGCAATTTTTTAAGGGCATTTGCGAATTGGATGGTCCATGAAATGAACAAAAAGGCAAATTTTGATGCTGGAGTGGTCGTTGTTCAACCAATAGACCAAGGTTTGATCAAGATGTTGAATGATCAAGATGGCTTGTACACCCTGTACCTAAATGGGATTAAAAATGGAAAAGCTATAAGTGAGCATCAAATTATTGATTGTATTCAAAGAGGTGTGAACCCTTATGAAAATTATGCCGATTATTTAGCAAATGCTACAAATCCAGACTTGCGCTTCGTTATTTCAAATACAACCGAAGCGGGTATATCTTATAATGCTGAAGACACATTATCAGATACACCACAAAAAAGTTTTCCAGGTAAATTAACAGCTTTATTATACAAAAGGTTCCAAACATTTGGAGGTGCTTCAGATAAAGGAATGATCGTGATTCCTTGTGAACTGGTTGATAAAAATGGCGATAACTTAAAACGTATCATTTTACAATATGCCGCCGATTGGAATTTAGGAGACGGGTTTGTAGAGTGGATTAACGAAGACAATATTTTCTGTAATACTTTGGTGGACAGAATTGTCCCAGGATATCCAAAAGATAAAATGGAAGCTATTACCAAAGAATTTGGATATAAAGATAATTTAGTGGTTGAAGGTGAACAATTTCACCTTTGGGTCATTGAAGGACCAGAATCTGTAAAAGAAGAATTTCCTTCTGAAGCCTGTGGTTTGAATGTTATTTTTACTGATAATATGGAACCTTACAGGACCCGAAAAGTGCGTATTTTAAATGGTGCGCATACAACATTGGTCCCTGTTGGCTATTTATATGGAATCGATAGGGTTCGTGAATCATTAGAAGATGAAGTAGTTGGAAAGTTCTTAAAAGATGCCATTTTTAATGAAATTTGCCCAACATTAGACCTTTCAAAAGAAGAACTGGACCAGTTTTCAAATGATGTTTTAGACCGCTTTAGAAATCCTTATCTAGAACATGAATTGATGAGCATTTCATTGAATTCAATTTCTAAGTTTAAAACAAGAGTATTGCCTTCCATTTTGGAATATATCAAAAGAAAGAATGAATTGCCGGGTCATTTATTATTCTCTTTGGCTACTTTAATTGCTTTTTATAAAGGAGACCGAAATGGGCAACCCATCGCTATAAAAGATGACCAAGTTGTTCTGGATTTCTTTAAAAACGCATGGAACTCCAATAATTTTAAGGAGGTTGCTGAAAGTGTTTTATCGAATATTAATTTCTGGGGAATGGATTTAACTGAAATTGATGGACTTCAAGAAGAAGTTACCTCACATTTAGGAACCATTTTAAATGATGGCATGAAAACCGCTTTAGGGAATTTTACAAAATAGTTTATGACAATAGATTCGCATCAACATTTTTGGAATTACGAACCTGTAAAACACGCATGGCTAGATGATGATATGGCTGTTATCCGTAGGGATTTCACGCCTTTAGATTTAAAAAAAATATTTACCGAAAATGGCGTTGATGGCTGTGTAGTAGTACAGGCAGACCAAACTTTAGAAGAAACAGATTTCCTCCTAAAATTATCAGATAAGAATGATTTTATTAAAGGGATTGTTGGTTGGGTAGATTTAAGGGCTTCGAACATAGGTTCAGTTTTAAATCAGTATTCAAAATTTGACAAAATTAAAGGGTTTAGGCATGTGGTACAAGGCGAAGCAGACCATAATTTTTTATTGCGACCTGCTTTTTTAAACGGGATTTCATTATTGGAAAAGCACAACTTCACGTATGATATTTTAATATTTCCACACCAGTTAGGCGCAACTTTAGAGTTTGTAAAGAAATTCCCCAATCAAAAATTTGTTATAGACCACATGGCAAAACCATACATTAAAGATGGTTTTTTTGATGGTTGGGCAGCATTAATGACAGAAATAGGCGAGCAAAAAAATGTGTATTGTAAACTTTCGGGAATGATTAACGAAGCAGGTTACAAAACGTGGACCCCCCAGCAAATAGGACCTTATATGTCCTTAGTATTAAACGCTTTTGGAGCAGATAGGATCATGTTCGGTTCCGATTGGCCCGTATGTTTGGTAGCTGGTAATTATAATAAAGTAAAAGGACTAGTAACCAATTTTATAGCAACATTAAGTCCACTAGAGCAAGATGCCATCATGGGAAAAAATGCTATTGAATTTTATAACTTATAAAATATGGGTACAAAACCCACATATATTAAAGGGGATTACAAAAAAAGTGAATTTTTTAACGATCAAAGCAGGATGGTTTGTGGATGCTCTGGACTTGGAGGGGTTTGGAGGCCTATTGAAGAAAAAGATGCCGTTGAAACGTTACTTTACGCACTTGAAAACGGTGTAAGTGTTTTTGATACAGCCCCATCGTACAATAAATCACAAGAATATTTGGGGAAAACGTTAAAACAATGGTCTGGAGAAAAACCATTTATAAGCACCAAAGTAGGCAGGTTAAAAGCTGATAAAGCTGATGACTGTATTGTAGATTATTCGCCTGAAACCATGCGTAAAAGTGTTTATGAAAGTTTGGAAGTTCTTGGAATAGATTCCATTGACCTATTGTTCTTGCACGAACCACATTTGGTCCCTATTGAAAAAATGGATATCATTATGGACTGTTTACAATCGTTCAAGAAAGAAGGCATTGTAAAAAGCTTGGGTATTGGTGGAAATCCGATAGATAGGTTTTATCCGTTCATGATCAAGGAAAATTTTGATGTGCTTTCTGGTTTTTTGAAAATGGATGCTTGTAATATTTCTGGATTTAAAAAGGACATTCCTCAAATTCAAAAAGAAAACATCGCCTATTATGCAGCTTCAGCATTGCATATGGGACTGTTGGGTAGAAGACTTGAAGCATATAGCAACGAACGCCCAAATAATGAGTGGGTCACAAATTTGGATGTTGATATAGCACTTAAAGTGAACGATATAGCAAAAAAACATAACATTCCGTTATCCAGACTGGCATTGCGATATGTATTTTCAACTAAAGAGGCGGATAGAGTTAATGTAGGACCAACTACAAAAGATCAATTAATTGATTTGCTCGAGGCTTGGGATGAAGGTAAATTACCAGAATCCATATTTGAGGAAATTACCAATACTATAATTTCCTCAAAGTAGCATTTACAATTAATATATAAAAACAAACTAATGATAGCCCTATAAAGCAATTCTAAATATGTATAAATTAAAAAAAACACAAGTAGTAGCCAAATCGATTTTAGTTCCATTTACATAACTGTCCAGTTAAAATAGACGAGTGACATTTAGTTACAATCAAGTACTTTGACATTATTGTAATCTATATTTATAAATAGCTCATTTATAAGGGGTTTAACTATTAACGAGATGCCCATGACCTGTAATATTTTGTAGGTGGAGGCTAAACATATCAATTCAAATCGTCACGCGCTTATGGGTCTTGTAAAGTATAGATTATCAGTCATTTCAAAGAACATTTAAAAAATTTTAATGGACACTAATGTTCCATTTATATTAATTACATCCCTTTTCGCACTTTGGGGATTCGCAAATGACATAACCAATCCAATGGTTTCAGCATTTAAAAAAGTATTGGAATTAGATAATTTCCAGGCATCTTTAGTACAACTAGCATTTTATGGTGGTTATTTTACTATGGCTTTGCCAGCTGCTATTTTTGTAAATCGTTATTCTTACAAAAAAGGGATTTTACTAGGGCTTACATTATATGCTGTTGGGGCACTTCTTTTTTACCCAGCCGCAGCTTATGAAGCTTTTGGTTTCTTTTTAGCGGCTTTATATATTTTAACTTTCGGATGGGCATTTTTAGAAACCACAGCCAACCCATATATACTTTCAATGGGCGATGAAAAAACAGCAACTCAACGTCTTAATTTGGCGCAAGCTTTTAACCCTATAGGCGCTTTAGGAGGATTAATAATTGCACAAAAATTCATTTTAGGTTCTTTACAATCTGATGATTTAACGGTGGATGGAACGTCTGTTTATGAAACATTGAGTGAAACGGCAAAAGCCACGGTAAGATCTTCAGACTTACAAGTAATTCGTAATCCATATGTGATTTTAGGTCTTGCAGTTATTGCATTCTTTGTTCTTATCGCTCTTGTAAAGATGCCTGAAAACAAAGAACAAGAAAAGAAAGTTAATATAGTTGATTCTATTAAAAGACTTTTCCACTCTAAAAAATTCGTTTGGGGTGTTGCAGCTCAAGCATTTTATGTAGGGGCGCAAATTATGTGCTGGACGTATTTATATCAATATGCTGAATCCATAGGAATTGACAACCAATCTGCAGTAACCTACGGTATCAGTGCATTGGTTATATTTCTGGTAGGTCGTTGGGTTGGTACAGCATTACTTAAGTTTATTGATAGTGGCAAGCTTTTATTCATTTTTTCAATTGGAGCTTTAATATGTACATTAATTACCATTTTTATACCAGGAATGATTGGTTTATATGCACTTGTTGGAATCTCTTTTTTCATGTCAATTATGTTTCCAACAATTTATGGAATTGCACTGGAGGGTCAAGGGGAAGATGCTAAGTTTGGAGCTGCATTTTTAGTAATGGCTATTGTTGGTGGCGCATTAATGCCAACATTACAAGGATTAATTTTGGATATAGGAGGAAGAGGTTATACAGATATAAAGATTCTTGGAGTACCAGAGGTTAATTTTTCATTCATACTACCAGCAGCATGCTTTCTAGTAATTGCTTACTATGGTGTGAGAGTTTATAAAAATAATTTTTCAAAATAATGAGTACTAAAAAGTTTTGCTGTTCTTGCGATTTAAAAGATGATTCAAAATTAATTGAAGAATATAAATCATATCATGAAAAGGTAAAGCATGGCCAGAAATAACTAAAGGCATCAAAAATGCTGGTATCGTAGATATGGAAATTTTATTTAACAGGAAATAGAATGTTTATGATCATGAATGTAGACGATACTTTTGATCCCATTAAAAATTCAAAATGGATGCTAATAATCCAAAAGTACAGGAATGGGAAAAACTAATGTGGAACTATCAGCAAGAATTACATTGGGCTAAAGATGGTGAAAAATGGATTGCCTTAGAACAGGTTTTAAACTATGAAAAAGTTACATTAACTAATGTAACTTTTTCATGAAACATAGTAATCACAAACCATCCTTTGAATTGGATCAATATATTAAAGACCCTAGGGGAGGTTGTTAATTTAGTGAGAATTTATAACTGAAAATATTAGAAGTTTAATTAAGATATGGAAGATAAATTATTATAAAAGCAGAAACTATTCAATATTAGTTATGACAAAAATATCAAGAAGATCTTTTTTAACAACCACATCAATAGTTTCAACTAGGGTTCTATTTATCCCGGGATTGATGAGTTTTTATCCTAACAAAAAATTAAATATTTCATTTATTGTCAATGCAGGAAGAGCAAGTACACATTTAGAATTAGCCAATATTGAGAATGATATTGCTCTTTGCGGTCTTAGCCAGATTAATTCGGATGAAGTAGCAGTTAGATATCCTAAGGCAAAACAATTCAAAGATTACAGAGTCACCAAAAAATCAGGGGAAATTAAAAGAAAATTTAGAAAACCATATAAATATGCTGGACCATAATCCAGAAATGTAAAAAAAATATTTACAACATACTGACATCAAATATTCGGCTTAATTTATTTCCAATATGTTTCCGTCAGTTTAATATTACAAATTTTAAATCGAACCATTTATAAAAATATACAATGAAAAAAGTAGTAACCTTTGGAGAGATCATGTTAAGATTATCGCCTCCGGGATTTTTGAGATTTTCCCAAACAAATAATTTTGATGTTGTTTATGGGGGAGGAGAATCCAACGTTGCGGTATCCCTTGCAAACTATGGGGTGCCTGTTGATTTTATAACGCGTTTGCCAAAAAATGATATTGGGGAATGTGCGATGATGGAAATGCGCAAAAGGGGCGTTGGGGTTGATCAAATTGTGTATGGTGGTGACCGGTTGGGGATCTACTTTTTAGAAACCGGCGCGGTATCAAGAGGAAGTAAAGTTGTGTATGATAGGGCCCATTCTTCCATTGCCGAGATTAAATCGGGGATGATCGATTGGGAACAGGTATTTAAAGGAGTGGAATGGTTTCATTGGACGGGTATTACCCCTGCAATCTCTCAAGGAGCGGCCGATGTTTGTTTAGAGGCAGTAAAAATGGCCAGCAAATTAGGGATTACCATTTCCACCGATTTGAATTACCGGGCAAAACTTTGGAAATACGGCGTAGAGCCGGAAGCCATTATGACCGAATTGACGTCCTACTGTGATGTTATTTTGGGAAATGAAGAAGATGCTGAAAAACACTTCGGGATTAAACCTGAAGGTCTGGATATTACGACCCAGGGACACGATGTAAAAGCCGAAGCTTTCTTATCGGTATGTCAGCAAATGATGGAGAAATTCCCACGGGCCAAAAAAGTGATCACCACATTGAGAGGTTCAATTTCTGCGTCCCACAATACCTGGGCGGGGGTTTTATACGATGGAACAACAATGTTCCAATCTCCACAATACCAAATTACGGATATAGTGGATAGGGTTGGTGGAGGAGATTCATTTATGGGAGGCTTGATTTATGGATTGTTACAATATCCTGAAGACGATCAAAATGCCCTGGATTTCGCGGTAGCAGCTTCCTGTTTAAAACACACGATTAAAGGCGATGCAAACCTGGTAACGGTTGATGAAGTACAAAAATTAATGGGAGGAGATTCTTCCGGTAGGGTTGCGAGATAATCTGAAACAATTAAAAAATATCAGTTAAAAAAACCATCTTGATTATATGCGCAGTGGCCCCTTCCCCCGGGATCAATACTGTTATAAGTATTGTTGCGAAAGTATTTTAAAGAATGGTTATCCGGTTTTAGGTTTACATGAAGGTTTTGGGCTATGAACTTAGATGTTGAAGGCCGATATGGTTCGATTTAACCTTTTGTACCCTGTTGGGATTGGGAGTTAATAAATTATTTGATGAAGGTAAAAGTGGGTGTTTGGTTTCGGCCAATTCCAGGGGAGAAATCACCCCGTTATATTTATCCGATTTGGAGGATGAACAAGGCAAAATACAACCCCGGTTGGTAGATATAGATTCCGAATTTGCAAAGCTGTGTTTTCAGAATTTACATTATTTGGATGAAAGTGATTACCAGGCTGCCAAGATATATTTAACAAACCTATCGGAATTTGATTTCAAGAAAATATTAATCGAAAAACAATAAAAATGGCACAATATACAAGAATAGAAGTAGCTTCAGTTATGAAAGAAACAGGAATGGTTCCTTTATTTTTTCATACGGATATCGAATTAAGCAAAAAGGTGTTAAAAGCCTGTTATGATGGTGGGGCACGGTTGATGGAGTTTACCGCACGCGGAGATTTTGCCCACGAGGTTTTTGGGGAATTGACAAAATATGCCATTGCTGAATTGCCAGGAATGATAATGGGCGTTGGATCTGTAACCGATGCCGCAGCCGCATCTTTATACATAGCTTTGGGGGCAAACTTTATAGTGACTCCCGTTTTAAGAGAGGATATTGCCATAGCTTGTAACAGAAGGAAAGTATTGTGGTCACCAGGATGTGGAACCCTAACTGAAATTGCAAGGGCAGAAGAGCTTGGTTGTGAAATCGTGAAATTATTTCCTGGAGATATCTACGGTCCTCAATTTGTAAAAGGAATCAAAGGACCTCAACCCTGGACAAGCATTATGCCAACTGGAGGAGTTTCTCCCACAAAAGAAAATTTAAAAGGCTGGTTTGACGCAGGTGTCACTTGTGTTGGTATGGGTTCCAAATTAATTTCAAAGGAAATTTTAGCGAGTAAAGATTATTCAAAATTAGCGCAAGATGTAAATGCTGCTTTAGCAATAATAAAAGAAGTTAGAAAGTAAATTATAGAAGGTTATCCTATCCGAAAATAAATATTCAAACAAACCCCAATGGGATAACCAACCAGACGAAACAATTATGAATAAAACAAGTCAGAAGATAGGTAATTACCGCTATAGGATTTAAGCGCTTTTAATGTTCGCTACAACCATTAACTATTTTGACAGAAGTATTATAGGCGTCAGGGCGCCAACACTCGAAAAATTATTTGGGTGGACTAATAATGATTATGCCAACATTATGATTTCCTTAAAAGTAGCCTATGCTATAGGGATGATTTCAATGGGGGGGTTAATTGATCGTTTGGGCACAAAAAAAGGGTACACCTTATCCATTGCTTTATGGAATGTATTCGGAATGTTACATGCATTGGTTCGTCCGGGATTTAGTATTATAGGATTTGTGGCGGCACGATTTGGTTTAGGTTTTGGAGAGGCAGGTAACTTCCCGGCAGCTATTAAGACTACAGCGGAATGGTTTCCTAAAAAGGACCGTGCTTTTGCTACAGGGCTTTTTAATGCGGCTAAAAGTATTGGAGCCATTGCCGCACCCTTTGTTGTTGGTTGGGTTGTTCACGAAAATGGTAAAAACTGGCAAATTCCATTTTTAATTACGGGAGGTCTAAGTGCTACTTGGGTAGTTTTATGGTTTCGTATTTACAAAAACCAGAAGTTCACCCAAAAGTATCAAAAGAAGAGTTGGCATATATTCACTGTGATTCTGTTGTTGAGAATGAAGAAAAATTACCCTGGAAAAGCGTTCTAAATAAGCGGCAAACATGGGCTTTTGGTTTGGCAAAAATGACGGATGCCGTTTGGTGGTTCTACCTATTCTGGGGAGCAAATTTTTTGGCAACAACTTTCGGTGTAAATATTCATAATATCGCCCTTCCATTTTTTGTTATTTATATTTTGGCTGATGCTGGGAGTATTCTTGGAGGATACCTTTCTGGGGCCATCCTGAAAAAAGGATGGACAGTAAATTGAGCTAGAAAAATAACACTTTAAATTTGTGTTTTAATAATACTCCCTGTAAGTTTTGTAGCGGTTACTGATAATAAATGGTTAGCAATAATACTCATAGGTATTGCTAATGCTGGTCATCAAGCTTGGTCAGCAAATATTTTCACCTTAGTTTCTGATGTGTTTCCAAGAAAGACCACAGCCTCCGTTGTAGGAATTGGCGGAATGATTGGTGCTGTGGCAGGTATCTTTGCTGACAAAGCATTAGGTACGGTATTGGACCAGGCTGGTAATAGTGGTTATTTTTGGGCTTTTTTAATTTCGGGATCTGGTTACCTGATTATTTTGGGATTTGTTCATTATTAATGCCCCATATGACGCCGTTAGATGAAAATTTAAAACCAGTTAATCAGTCGGCCTAATTGTAAATATTTGGACTTTCGTGTCTTTTGGAATTGTTCAATTATGAAATTGCCTTCAAAAGATTATTGTAACTAATCAGTAGCTAATATAGTTGTTTTAAAAGCATGACAAATAGGCTATGAAAAATGTTGTCTTCATGTCATATAGTCGGCAAGTATATTAGCTGAATGCCTTTTGTTTTTGTACTTTC
>Ga0307486_1001908_pt1 | contig 15178 bp, 13 predicted proteins | sample CBIW02metaG_FD_203663 | JGI IMG/M metagenome (GOLD analysis project Ga0307486, IMG submission 203663) | Sea-ice brine microbial communities from Beaufort Sea near Barrow, Alaska, United States - CBIW 0.2 | ecosystem: Environmental > Aquatic > Marine > Coastal | place: USA: Alaska | collected... | reverse complement strand
GTGGACACCCAACGAGGTGGTGCGATTCCTGACGATCGGCGCCATGGGCCCGGTCATCGTGGGATCGGCGACCACGGTCGCCGATGAGCTGGAACGCTGGATGGAGGAGGCCGACATTGACGGATTCAACTTGGCCTATGCGGTGACGCCGGGCACCTTCGAGGACTTCATCAAGCACGTCGTGCCCGAGCTGCAGCGGCGCGGGCGCTACTGGGAGGACTACGACGACGGCGACACGCTGCGCGAGCGTCTGTACGGTCCGGGCCAGCAGCACGTCCGCGACGACCACCCGGCAGCCGAGTACCGCCGTCAACGGCGCGCCAGGGCGCAGTCCGCTGCCCCACCGGCCAGCTGAAGCTGCATGTAGCGCGCGGGCCGAGATCGGGTCGCGAATTTTGTGTCTCAAAGACTCAAGCGGGTGCGTCCCGCTCGTGAGGATCTCGACCGCGTCATTGAGATGGTGGTCGAGTCATGCGGCTCTGGTAGCGGATAAGGGCCGCGCGAATCCGAGGGGTGCTGAGGGGATTCTCGATCGAACCGGTCAAGCTGAGAGATCGAAGTTCAGCTTGGCGCTAGGCAGCCCACGTCCACTCAGACGGGCACACGCGGCGGTCTGACGCACCCGGATGTCTTCGAGTGCCGACCTGTCGAAGCTGTGCGCCACACCCAGATAGCCGTTTGCGCACCTGAGATGGGAGACCTCCGACGTCCATCTGGACTTCCGCCTTACCAGATCTGACGTGAAGGGGCGGCCCATCATCAGGTCAGCCGTCCGTCGACCATGGTGCGCACGGAATCCATTCGCTGCAGGTGTGTCTGGTCGTGGGTGACCAGGAGCGTTGCCGTTCGGCGTTCGACGGTGACCTTGAGGATGAGGTTGATGATCTCGGCACCACGTTCCTGATCGAGAGCGCTGGTCGGTTCGTCCACGATCAGGGCGCTGGGATTGTTCATGAGGGCGCGGGCGATGTTGACGCGCTGTCGTTCACCTCCCGACAACTGGTGCGGCCGCTTGGCCATGTCACGACCGAGCCCCATCGAGGTCAGCAGCGCCTCAGCTTGTGTCGCTGTCTCGTGGCGGTCGCTGTGGCCGTGGCCGTGGCCGTGGCCGAGCTCTTTCATGACGAGGAGCTGGTCGAGGGCTGTCAGGGAGGGCAGCAGGTTCGACTGCTGAAACACGATGCCGATCCTGGACCTGCGGAGCTCTGCGGTCTTGTTGTGGTCCATGGCGGCCACGTCGATGGTGTCGATGCGCACGCCTCCGGAGTCGGGAGTGATCAGCGTCGACGCCACGGCAAGCAGGCTGGACTTGCCGGAGCCTGAGGGGCCGGTGATCGCGGTGATGGTGCCAGGCTCGACCGTCAGCGAGACGTGGTCGACCGCTGTGATGCGGCGGTCGCCGTCGGGAAAGGTGAGGGTGACGTCGGACAGTTCAATCATCGGGTGCTCCCAAGGGCGGAGAGGGGGGCAGCCGTGGTGACGGTTCGGAGGGCGAATGCCGCGCCTGCCAGACCGAGAACGATCATGACCGTGGCTGGCAACAGGGTGGTGAGAGGGCTGAACATGAACGGAAGTGCCTGCCCGGCCAGCGCACCCAGCGCGGCAGTCGCGGCAAAGCCGGTGAGCACGCCACTCACGAGGACGAACAGGGCTTGTCCGAGCGCGTCGCGGACCAGCACGCGGTTTGAGGCGCCGAGCGCCTTGAGGATCGCGATGTCACCCTTGCGCTGGATGGTCCAGACGGTGAAGAACGCTCCGATGACGAGCGCGGAAATGCCGAACAACATCCCCACCATCATCAGCAGCGAGCCGATCTCGGACCGGAACGCGCCGATGGCCGTGAGCGACCCGATCACACCCGAGGAGACAGTGCCGGGGACATCGGCGTCGGGAGCCCCGTGCACTAGGAGCACGCTGGCGTACGCGTCGGCCTGCCCGGTCGCAGCTGCATGAGCCTGCCAATCAGTGAGGTTCGTCCAGACGACGGGCGTGTGGCTGTACCAGTCGTCACCCGCGACCGAGGAGACCCGTAGCGAGACGTCGCCGACGGTGATCTCCTGACCCGCGGTGGTGCGCAAAGCCTTCGCAGCTGGGGCGGACAGGATCACCGTACCGGGCTCAAGGTCCAGGTTCCGGTACTCCGATGTGACACCGAAGAACGCGACGCTCGCCGTCTGGGAGCCGGTGGCCTTGGACTGGGAGACGCCGAGCGGTTGAACACCGGTGACACCGGCTTCCTTCGACCAGGCGGTCTCGTTCGCCGATGTCAGGGCCGAGTCGCCGTAGGACCTCTCGGCGCCCGCGGCGGGCGCCGAGAAGACCACACGGTCGGCGTCGAGAAGACCACACGGTCGGCGTCGAGACCCGTCACCGCGGAGATGTTCTGCTGTGCGAGTCCGCCAGTCAGTCCACTGAGGAATCCGACCAAGACGGTGGTGAGGGTGACGACTGCTCCGATGAGGAGGAAGCGTCCGCGAGCGAAGCGAATGTCTCGCCAGGCGACAAACATGAGGTTCCTTCGGTGGTGGTGGGTTCGATGGGTCCACTCTCGTCGGATCTTGCCTCCGGACCATCGTGCACGAGATCGAACGTGCGAGCCGCCCGGTGGACGCGGCTCTCCACCTTTCGATGGATCCGCGGCATGCCGCGACGCGGTTAGGGTCTAAAGGTGACGCCTGCCCCGCTGCCCTCAGCCACGTTCACGGGACTCCGCACGGGGCTGCACCTTCTCCTGGTGGGACTGACTGTTCTGGCTGTGGTTCGGGTGTTCGTCGTCGACGAAGGCGACGCATTCGCCGTGCTGGTCCTCGCGATCATCTTCCTGGCCACGTACGCGCTGGGCGGATGGATCGTGCGCCGAGCCTCTACGGGGCTCTGGCTGTTGCTCCTGACGGTCGAGTGGTTTGGTCTGATGTGGCTCACCCCGGAGGCCGGCTACCTGGTGTTTCCCCTGTTCTTCCTCTACCTGCATGCGTTGTCCCCACGGCTCGGCCCGGCGGCCGTTATCGCCTCGGCCATCCTCGCGGTGGTGGGCATCGGCGCGCACGACGGATTCACCGTCGGAGGAGTCGTGGGGCCGATGGTGGCCGCGTTCGTCGCAATAGCCCTGGGTCTGGGTTACCGCGCGCTCTACGTCGAGTCCCGAGAACGCCAGCGTCTGATCGATGAGCTCCTCGCAACGCAGCGCCAACTCACCACGAGCGAGCATGACAAAGGCGTGCTCGCCGAACGCACCCGGCTGGCCGGCAAGATCCACGACACCGTGGCCCAGGGCCTGTCCAGCATCCAGATGCTCCTGCACGCGGCCGAACGGGCCGATCCTGCCAGCCCGGGGACCGAGCACATCCGCCTCGCCCGCGAGACCGCAGCCGACAACCTGGCCGAAGCGCGCCGATTCGTCCGAGAGCTCACCCCACCGACCCTCGCGAACTCCGGCCTCCCGGCAGCCCTGCAACGATTGGGCAGCGGGCAACTGCACGTTGCGGTCAGCGTTCGCGGAACGGTCCGGACCTTGCCGATGCCCATCCAGACCGCACTCCTGCGCATCGCCCAAGGCGCCATCGCCAACGTCGACAAGCATGCCGGGACGGAGACCGCGACGATCTCGCTGGACTTCGTCGGCGACGGTGTGCGCATGGAAATCACCGACGCTGGCATCGGTTTCGATGCCGCCACGATCCCCGACGACGCGGCCGAGGACTCCTTCGGATTCGCCGTCATGCGCCGCCGCATGGGTGAGCTCGGTGGCACCCTGACCGTTGAATCCGCCGTCGGCGAAGGCGTGCAGGTCATCGCGACTATCGAGGACATCGCATGATCAGACTGATCCTGTGCGACGACCACCCCATCGTGCGGGCCGGGCTCCGTGCCGTCCTGACCGTCGAGCCAGACATCGAGGTGGTTGGCGAAGCCAGCTCCGCCGAAGAGGCCATCCAGGTCGCCGACTCCATCCCGTCCGACCTGGTGCTGATGGACCTGCAGTTCGGCGGCAACCTCGACGGAGCCGATGCGACCCGGCAGATCCTCGCTACTGACCATCCTCCACACGTGCTGATCCTGACCAACTACGACACCGACGCCGACATCCTCGGCGCGGTCGAGGCCGGCGCCTCGGGGTACCTCCTCAAGGACGCGCCACCCGACGAGCTCCTCGCCGCAGTTCGAGCGGCCGCCGCCGGCCAGAGCGCCCTCGCGCCTGCGATCACCTCTCGCCTCCTGCAACGGGTGCGAACTCCTGCCATCAGCCTGAGCGCGCGCGAGCTCGAGGTGCTGGCCCTCGTCGCCGACGGCAAGTCCAATGCCGAGGTCGCCGCCGAGCTGTTCGTCGGCGAGACCACCATCAAGACCCACCTGGTCCACATCTTCAACAAACTCGGAGTCGGCTCACGGACCGCCGCAGTCAACTCCGCTCGGCGGGCCGGACTGTTGCGCACCAACGGACGGTAACCACGTGCTGCCGCACGCCGCGTCAGCCATGCGCGACTGCATTCCATCGGCTAACCCGGCCCCAACGAGGGAAATCACGGTGGAATGACGCACTATCCGCGGTAGTTCCGGATGTTCGATGCGGTGGGCCTCATGCGTGTCCCGGTAATTCCAGCGGTACCGGAACCTACACACGGCGTCGTGTGAGTGGACCGTGCAAACTTTGGCTCCCTGCACATCTGGTTCGATCAGGAAGAAGGCGCTGCATCAGTGATCATCCAGTAGCCCGACCTAAACTTCCCACTGGGGCGAGTGCACGTGCCGGGGCGGCAAGCTGCCGTCCCAAACCCGCACACCGCTAGTAAGGAGCGATGATGACAGCGCACCGGGACGCAGCGCGGAAGCCTGGAGGCAAAGTCACGCCCGGGCAACACCTGACCAAGTTGCCCGGTCCACGGATCCTTATCGAGGATCCGGGTCAGTTCTACGCGACAGGCAGCGATGGCCAGTCACGTCTGACCAGTCTTTTCGATGCGCAGGCGCTTGCCGAGCGCCTGCAGGCGACGGTGCCGACGGTTGCAGTGAGTCGCCGCCTGAGCGATTTCAATCTGAACGAGTGGGACTGCATTATTACCACCGTTCCGCCAGTTTCACTGGAGACGATCGAGCAGCCGAAGCAATACAGCAGTGAGCGACCGGCGAACCTGTATTCGTGGTCGCAGCGGTACCCGGATCACATGTCGGTGGTCTGCGTCGTCTCCTCGGGAAGACTCGAGGTGCTAGATGCGTTCCCTCCCGTGGGTCGGGACGTACCTGACCTCCCTGCCACTGTGATCATCCGAGACCCGGATACGGTCGGTATCCATTTGCGGCATGTCAATGGACTTCCTGAAGGGCTCGCCTCGGTAGTCGGGAACGAACTGGTGGCGGTGGCGCGGCACCGGCAGAAGCACCTCTCGTTTCGTCGCTGGACCCCAGACGGCTTCGAGGGAGAACCCGACGATGTGCTCCCGTTCAGGCCCTTCCTGCTCGGCCCCGACGACGTGGTCCTTGCAGGAACCTCTGAGCGCAACAGTGAGGCATCCGTCTGGTTCCTCCCCGACGACGTCCCGGACCTCTTTCCGTGGGTTGTCCAGGCGCTCCGCGAGTGGCATGTGATTTACCCCGACCGCTTCCCTAGGCTGCCCGACTGGCACGGTTCCCAGCAGTGGCAATCGACGGCTGAAACAGCCGTGACTGCGGAGCGGAAGGCACTCACGACCGAGTTCTCGGCGCGGTTCGAGGCATATCAGCAGCAACTGTCGATCCTTGATGCCCAGTCCGAGGTCGCTCGCGCGCGTGCCGATGCCTACCAGCGCGCCCTCCTCACAGCGGACGGAGATCTGCTGTCGGAGACCGTCGGCTGCGCGCTCGCATTCCTCGGATTCCACGTGGTCGACATGGACCAGCATTGGCCCGCAGGTGATCGGCGCGAAGACCTCCGCGTCTTCGACGATGACGACCCAGCGTGGGTGGCGATCCTTGAGGTCAAAGGCGCCAAGAACGGGGCCAAGGAAACAGAAGTTCAGAACTTTGGACGCTGGGTGGAGCGTTTCATCCTCGACGAGCACCGCGCTCCCGACGGCCGATGGTTCGTGACAAATCATCAGCGCGGCACTGACCCCGGCGCCCGAGAGGCCCCGTTCGAAAACAAGCCAGCCGTTCTCACGACGTTCGCGAAGTCTGGCGGAACCGTGATCGACACCCGCGCTCTGTTTGACTTAGTCCGTCTTGTTGAGATCCAGCCCGACCTCGCCTTCGCATCCCGCGAGCTCCTCAAGACAGGATCGCCGGTCTTCGTCAGGGTCACCGCGGACCAACTCGCCGCCACCTTGCCTTCCACGGATAACCATCAAGAAGAATGACGACCCACGTCATAGCCGCTCTAATTGACCACCAACAACGCCGTCTTCGCCCGACATGCTGGATGTCTCCGACGAACTTCGGTCGTGCGCTTGAACTCGCACTGAACATGCAATCCACGCATGGGTCGACAGCTCCCGGCCAGGAGACAGCCGCACTCATCATCAGTTCGCACTCCTTTTCGCGGTGGAATGACGCGGGCCAGAAGGTCAGCGGATTACCCGCACAGCAAGCACGAGCCGACCTCCGGGAAGGGGACGCGCTAGAGGCGTACCAGGTCGGAGGTTTCAACGCAGCGGAACGAGCGCGGGCACCCCTAGATAGGTGGCCGCAAACACAACCGAAGTACCCGAACTGGTGTTCTATCTGACGCTCGTGGGCATGAACCCGAAAAGGACGGAGCGCAGGCCGATTCCGGCCGGCACCCGCCACGTCTGGATCATGCACAAGCACCGACACGAGATCCCGATTCACGGCTATGTCATCGACCGCAAGAAGCAAAGCCCCGAGTGGGTCGCGCTCGTCGCGTACATGGACCCACAGCGAAGATCGGGCATTTATCCAGCGCTGGCTGCCCATGCGACGGCTCAAACCGGTCTGCTCGAGACCAGAAGACCGCTCCGACAGAAGCCCGTACCAAGAGTGCAGTGTGGGAGAAGTGGGCTGCGTCACGTGCCGTTCGTGCAGTTCTCAGCGGCTCGCATCGTCTTATGCCGGACGGTGCATCCCTCGTGCACGTACCTGCCGTCGTCCTGTCGGAAGGATTTGCGATCGTCGCTGTCGTGACTGTCGAGGTCGGCGGCGACTGCCTGTTGAGTCACGGCAACGCTCGTCGCCTTATCCCACATCTCAAGAGCAGCCGCTCGGACAACGCGAGCCGCCGCGTCCGGCATCTCGACCAGCGTGGTCATGGACTTCCCACCGACGCCGTTAATCGAAGCGCCGAGCCCATATAGCTTGTGATCGCCGACCACCCACCGGTCGTGGAACGCGGCCTGCTTCAACTCGCGGATCGCCCCATTCGGGCCGGGAGGCGTCAACTGAATGAGAACAGCGAGTTCCGTAAGACGATTCTTCGACAACTTGTCGCCCACCAAGAATCGCGATGCGCTGGTGTGCTTGAGGACGTTCATCAATTCCTCAGTGCCGAGGTACGCATCCATGATGAAAGCGTCTCCGCACTCGGCGATGACGCCCATAACGCGACCGTAGGCAAGCTCATCGTCGGCCGCGAGCACCATCACGGAGGATTCGTCGTCTCCCACCTCGCTCGCCGCCTCAGAGCGAAGCAATGCGTGGCCGAGCAGGGTCACGCCGTAGCCACCCCTGGCGTCCCGCTCGATCCAACCCAGCCTACGAAGGTGAGGGAGAAACTTCTCGGGGGCTTTGTCCGGTCCATACACAGCTGGCTTGCCAGGTTTGCCGGGGATCGTCTTGTACTCGACGCCGGGCAGCGTCAATGCGTTCGCCAAGCCGGCTGCCTGGATCACTTGGAGAACGCTGAAGTTGAGACCAGCTAGCTGCGCCGCACTGATCCCACTTAGCTGCTTGGTCAGCGAGTCGCCAATCGAGTTGAAATCCTTGTGCGCACCGCCACTCAGGATGTTGTCAAATGGGGATGCGCCACCAACCCGCACGCGCCGCTCCCGCACGGCAGGAACTTCGGCTTCCAGCAGCTTGCCTTTACCTCCAGGCTTGGGATCAGGTCGCAGGCGCCACTCGTTGATCTCGCGGCCGGTCGGGCGGTAGCCACCCCGGTTGACGAACGCAATGAAGTCAATCGCACGCATCTGCTCGTCATTCACGATCACCTAGATATTTCACCACGACGGCTGAACCAATACCGGTGGTTGTGCCCCAATCCCTGCGCAGTGGGTTTTGGAGAGGCTCCTGCAAGATCGGGTGATCTGCCCCATTTGCCGAGCACTCAACGGCAACTGCGGTCTTCAGGGGACGACCGAGAAACCCGCATCCCGCCCCACCCGTCCGGTGACATTTCCGGGACCGGGGTCTGATCCGGGTACGGCATTCTGGGCTACTAGAGACTTCACGCAGGATCGGTGTCAGGCCAGACTCGATCCAGGTGCTCGGCGGAACGCTCTATTTTGGGCTGCCCGCCCGCTTGCGGGTGTGGCTCTATTTCGGTTTGCGGACCGTCGAGCACCGTGACGAGGCGTGGCTCAAGAGGGGACTGCCCTGCTCGTAGTAGCAATGCCCACCTCGCCGTCCTATCCATTCACGGCAGAGCGAGCGCATTCATGAGCAAAGTCATCATCGGGGTTGATCCCCACAAGCTGTCGGTGACCATCGAGGTCGTCGATGATCGAGAGAACGCCCTGGGGTCGGGCAGGTTCACCACCGACAAGGCGGGCTTCGCTGCTCTGCGCAAGTGCGTGCAGCAGTGGTCCGAACGTGAATGGGCTGTCGAGGGCAGCCTTGGCGTCGGCCGCCCGCTCGCCCAACGTCTGATGGAGGCGGGCGAGCGAGTTGTCGACGTCCCGGCGAAGCTCGCCGCGCGGGCCAGACTGCTGGACACAGGTCATGGTCGAAAGACCGACGCCCACGACGCGCATTCGGTCGCGGTCGCCGCGGTCCGCGCCAAGAGTCTGCGGGTGCTCGCACCTGACGGCCAGCTTGAAGCGCTGCGGATGCTGGTCGATCATCGCGACCAGCTGGCGAACCAGCGAGTGGCCACGGTGAACCGGTTGCACCGGCTGCTCGCCGAACTCGTCCCTGGTCAGGCCAAGAAGGACATGACTGCACTGCAGGCGAAGGCCGTGTTGGCGAGGGTCCGTCCTCGCGACGTTGCCGGAAAGACCCGTCGCCGCGTCGCTGCCGATGAGTTGGCGACCTTGATTGCGATCGAGAAGAAGGTCAAGGCGCTGACCGTCGAGATCAAGGTCATCGTCACCGAACGCGGCTCCAACCTGATGGACCTCTCTGGTGTTGGCCCTGTCGTCGCTGCGCGGATCCTGGCCGATGTCGGCGATGTTGCCCGGTTCGCTGACCGCAACCGGTTCGCGTCATGGACCGGCACCGCCCCGCTCGACGCATCGTCTGGGGAACAGACCCGTCACCGTCTCTCGCGAGCTGGCAACCGCCGGATGAACCGGGTGATCCACATCGCGGCGACCACCCAGATCCGTCTCGACACCGAGGGGCGGGCCTACTACCGGCGCAAGCTCGCTGCCGGCAAGACCCGGATGGAGGCGATGCGCTGCCTCAAACGACGGATCTCAGACGTGGTGTTTCGACAACTGGTCGCCGACGCTCAAGCATTCAGCAGGGAAGCAGCTGGTGCAGGTCCGGGAGGGCAATGCGGGGCGACTCTGAAATCCAGCGCGGTCGACCTGCCCCCGCAAATCGACACTTCGGATCAGCCACTTCCCGGACCCGCGAAACCGACGCTACAACCGGCCAGCCGTCGACGAAAGGCTTCAGCCCAAGACGCACTCTCTGCCGCCTCTTGACAACAGAGGGGAGCCGAAATGACCAAGGGTCGTCGCGGCATCGCACGACGGTCCCATGCGTGCGGATGGCAGGGTCAGAACATCTCCGAGTCAATCCCTCCTTCTGAAACCTCCGCGGCAGTCTGATTCGACGCCCGGTAGCCGTTCACTGGCTTGGCGTGGGGTGCAGTCTTCTGGTCCCGGCCGGTCGCGTCCGCCGTCGCCGTGTCTGTCTCGGTCGCGTCTGGTGTACCGCTGTTAGGCGCGCCTTTTGTAGGAGGCAGTTTCCACGTCTTGAACTTCTGCCCGATGAAGTAGCGTCGCCCGTCCGATTTCTTCTCGCCCCTTTCGACGAAGCCCCGCTCTTGCATCTGACGTCCCCACGCTTTCGATGAGATGTTGGTCGACAGGTCGTTGTCGCCCAGCCACCTCAGGTATGCGCGGTACGCCATCGCACGGTCGAGCATCCCGTCCGGGGCGGGCTCGCACGCTTCGGCGACCCATGCGGCGAGCCAGTCGGCTTCTTCGCGGTAGGAGTTCTTGAAGGTCTCGTTGGCGGTGGAGTCGGGCAAGCCGCTGGTCACGTAGGTGACTGCGCCTTCGACCAGTCGGGCCATGATTCCGTCTCGTTCGTCCCACAACTTGTCTGCGAGGCTCCTGTCGACGTCGGCCTTGTCGACCCTATAGTCGAACGGCATGAAGTTGAGCCGTCGCCATGTTCCGTCATCAGAAGCCGTGATAGTAGGCAGGGCGTTGGCGAAGACAACACCGGTGTGTGTGGGCCAGAACGTGACAGGGTCCTTGTAAAGCGCACGTGCCGTGACGGCGTCGCGACTGAAGGTCTGCTTGAGCGCCCCGGCATCGATGCTCCACCGGGTGGGTGGTTCGGGCAAGATGACGAGTCGGGCACCCCGCAGGCGGATACGTTCGTGGTCACGGTCGTCGCCGGCGAGGATGTTGGTCGATACGGTCACCGCGTAAGTGTCGAGCATCCGGGTCAGCAAGTTGAACAGTGTGGATTTCCCGTTCTGGCCCGCTCCGAACGCGATGAGGAGTCCTTCGGCTGTTTCGGGCCTACCGACGAGTACCGACCCTGCCCAGGCGTAGAAGAAGGCGATGGCCTCGGTATCACCGACGAACACTTGGGTGAGGAAGGCGTCCCACGTCGGGGTGAGCATGTCGGGGTCAAATCCGCATGCGGTGACCTTGGTGTGCAGTGCTGCCGGGTCGTGGGGCCCATTCGTGCCGTCGGCAAGGTTGACGATTCCGTCCTGGGTGTTCAACTCGAGGGGGTTCGCATCGAGCTGCCCGGCATCGACGTCGAGGCGAGGGTCGGCCGTCGCGAGCATCAGGGCTCGGTCGAGCGCTCCTTTCGTACGCGCAAGGCTGCGTTGGAGGGCTGTCCCCTTCTTGCCACTTCGACACATGACCCGGTCGGCGCATTCGCGGGCAACAGTCAGCCCGAAGGAGTTGCCGTCCTGAGCGACGTAGCGCGTGCCGTCCCAGGCTAGGAGCCCGACGCCGTGGGCGTACCTGGCCTGACGATCAAGAAACTCGGCTGCGATGCGGTCCGCACGACCGACGTCATCGTGTTCGTACGTCTCGGTCTGCCGCGCCCATTCCCTCCACGGGACCGCCGCCGCGAGCATATGGAACAGCGGTTCCGTGGCCTCGTAGTACGCACGCTCTGCTTGCTCGGCTACCTCGACGGAAGGCCAGGGGCGGTTCCAAAACCCTGAGAGCCGCTCCGCTTCCTCTCGGGCGTATGCGAGGTAGTCATCAACCCCACCAATGTCGGAAACCGGTGCAGGTACGTCCAGGATAAAGACGCGACGCCCCGGTTGAAACGAGCACTCTTCGATGACTTGCGCCGACTGCACCAGTGCGTTGCGCACGGCGATGTTATCCCGCGCGTCGGGGTCGAAGACAAGGACGACCGGCCCCTCCGACTCCAACACCACGTCGAGTGCCTCGGAAGGTTGTGGTTTGAAAGTCTCGCGTCGGTTCTTCCCCCGAAGGCCCTGATGGACACCGCGCATAGACAGCACTCGCACAGGGATGCCCTCGAGGTCCGCCTGCACCCGGAGCGCATCACCCTTGCAAACTCCCTCGGTGATGAGGGTTGCGGTCTGGTGGACCTCCCAATTCTCTGAAGCAACAGGTACTCGGGACGTGGGGTCATAGCCCGTTTCTTCGACACTCCATCCGTCAATGTGAAGGTCGCCATCCTCGAGGCCATCTTTAGCGCCACCGGGGAACTCGGCTTTAACCGTGCTCTCGACCTTGCCCTTGTCGTCCAGGACGAGTCGAGGAACATTCCACTTCAACTCGTAAGACGACGAGGACTGCTCAAATTCGCGATACCAAGGAAGCACTAGAGCCTCTACTCCTCGCGAATCCAAATGGGCCCGTTGCGCCGTTGTCCATGAGCCGACATCGAGGTCTGGGAGGGCCGAACACGAATCAATCGTGTGCAGGCCGCGCTTGCGCGCAACGGTGGCCGGGACCGCACGCTGGCGAAGGTAGGCGATGTCGTGTTCGGACAAGTCGAGACCTGCCCAGTCGTCTGATTCCGCGAATCCGTACCAGTCAGCGAGTTCAGCACGCTCGCCGCTGGGTCGCCTCATCTCGTTCTCGAGGCTGAACTCATCGACGTCGTCCACGATGTTCTTGTCGGTCAGGTGGTTCTCGGTTCTACTCACGGTGATTTCCCGTCGTGCGGGCCCCCGGTTGAAGCCGTACGTAGACCTCTATGCGGCGATTCCGTTCGAGATCCATTCATGTGCTGGACCCAGCGGCGATTCCGAGGCTCCGCTCGCACGTCCAAGACGCCGACGACGACCGCCCTGTCGACCAGATCACTCGGGGCGTTTGGGGCGCCTACCGGCACAACTCCTCCAAGAGATCTTCCGACTCCAATTAGCTTGAGGTCTCTGAATCAAGATCTTCAGAAGGACATGCCCCAGCCGCCCTGATACGAAGATCTTCCTGCAATTCCTGGATCTACGTCACCGTCGTCGTCGACTGGACCGGCCTTGGCTTGACCCTGTCCAATGGTGCGCCGAGCAGCGCTTGGCCGCGATCACGCACGTACACGTGATCGCCGGACGCAACGTTGACGACACTTGACCCAGGATTGCCAAACGTCGTCGACGTCTCCAGGAACCGGTACGGTCGGCCCATGTTCAGTTCTGACCAATTCGTAGGGACTACGCCGCTTGAGATCGTCAAGGCCGAAATGGGCAGCGACGGCGCGTCCGAGGGCAACTACCTGCAGATCCTGATCGGTCCAGAGCAGGTCATGCTTCCGCTCGACGAGACAGTCCTACGAGTCCTTGAAGACTTCTGCGCGACGCTTTACTCATACGGGACAGCGACCACATTGGCGCTCGATCTCGATGATGTCGATGCAAACCTCGGCGAGCGATCCTACTTCGAGAAAGGTCTGGGGCTGGGTTTCGAGGTCGAAGGGTTCGGCGTGAACCTGCTGCAACTTGTGTTCTACACATTCGATGGAGACCAATCTGTCGACCTAGCTACGATTTCAATCACCGGAGACGAACTCAAGTCCAACGTTTCTCACGTCATGAATTCGTTCGGCGTCGACGCTGATTGGTGCTCACTTGATGATGCCGCTCCGTTCCAGTTGACCGACGATCCCTTCACCGACGCCGAAATGGTCCCGAAGTCCTGGAATCTCAACTACACGAGGCGTCAAGGCCCGGCGGCGCCGAGCTGACCGTCCGGTCTCGCTGAACCCACGCACGGTCTGTCCGCACACCAACTGCCTGCGCTTCAGGCGTCCGTCGACGACTCTTCCGATCGACACTCGTTGCGCCGACGATATCGACGCAACGGATCGGCTGCCCCCCTCAGAATTCGACACGCTAGCTCCGAAAGGATCGTAGGGTGTCGACCCGGCTGGTATTCGAAACAAGGAGCGCGCCCGTGCCGAGACCCCGAAAAGCGATTGGTGAGATTGGACAGATCTCACATACGCGCGGAAACGACGGCACGTGGAACGCCCGCACCCGAGTTCGTATGCCCGACGGTCGCGAATCACGACCGAGAGGCAGCGGCGCCACCCAGTCGGAGGCCGAAGCGGACCTCCGCGCTCGAGTGACCCGCGCAGTTCAGAAGGTAGGCGAGTCGCTAGGGGATGACCCGAGCCTCGCAGATCTGATCGACCTCTGGGCACGTACTGATCACCGTTCAAACCTCCGCCTTACCGATCAGTCGCGTGCGCAGTACGACATTGAATCCAAGAACATCAGAGCGCGTGCGGGCCGACTACGTTCAAGCGAGTGCTCGACTATGCGGCTTGAGGCCGTCCTGTTCACCCCCGGCACAGGTGCACCCAGTCGATTCAAGATGCGCAAGACGGTCCTCAAGCAGATCTTTACGTCGGCCGTTCGCCGAGACATTGTGCGGACCAACCCGGCGGCCGACATCGCCCTGCCTCACTACGAGCCGGAGCGGGACCCCTTGGGTGAGCCCATCATCCTGACCAACGTCGAGGTCTACGACCTACTCACTTTGGCGAAGGACTGGAGCTCGTTGCGTCCACGGTCCGGCCCAAACCGGACGCTCCCCCTTCACCTGTACCTCGCGCTGTCCTACGGCACGGCGCTACGGGCCGGAGAGATCCGTGGCTTGCACTGGCTGGACTGGAAGCCGACCAAGCGGCGAATCGAAGTGCGCCGCTCGGTCACCTACGAATCGGGCACTGGGCGCCGGATCGTCAAAGGACCCAAAAGCGCCAGTGGAGTCAGGGCCATCAGCATTCCACAATGGGTCAACGAAGCCCTCATCGAACATCGGTCGACCCTCGATGCCCGCAGCGTCTCCACAACCGACCCGATCATGATGAGCCGCAATGGCGAATACCTGCGGGATTCTGCCGTCAATGCGGCAGTGCGAACCATGGTCAAAGGAACCCAGTTCGAAGGACGGCGCGGCCTGGTTCAGATCGGAAGGCGTACCGCAGCTACCGCAATCGAGAAGCAGCTCGGCCCCGTAGCAGCAGCGGCGCACTTAGGCCACGCCAAGGCGACGGTCACAGCAGCACACTACTTGGCGGGACGGCTCGAACGAGACGACTACAGCGAAGCCCTCGAATCTTTCGGTTCAGCACCGCAGTCGACCGGACCGGATTCGGACGACGACTGGAATTAGAGCATGTTGGCGGACCAGTAAACGGACCGCACTCGACGTTTACCAGCCAGGACGCGAAAAGCCCGGCACCGCAAGGCTATTGCGATACCGGGCTGTTCTACTGCTCCCCCACTTGGACTTGAACCAAGAACCCTTCGATTAACAGTCGAATGCTCTGCCAATTGAGCTATGGGGGATCGACTACGCACTGAGGCGAAGCACGGTGTCCGATCTTAGCAAGGCGACCA
>Ga0307486_1001907_pt1 | contig 15182 bp, 15 predicted proteins | sample CBIW02metaG_FD_203663 | JGI IMG/M metagenome (GOLD analysis project Ga0307486, IMG submission 203663) | Sea-ice brine microbial communities from Beaufort Sea near Barrow, Alaska, United States - CBIW 0.2 | ecosystem: Environmental > Aquatic > Marine > Coastal | place: USA: Alaska | collected... | reverse complement strand
ACCGTTGCGCCGTGCTGTACGACGAGGTCGATCTCCCCGGCCGCGCACCGCCAGTTGCGGGTTAGGATCCTGTAGCCGGCACCTTCCAGAAAGCGTGCGGCCTGCTCTTCGCCCAGTTTGCCAAGTTCGTCTTTGCGCGCCACGAGTGCCTCCGCCCACCAGAGTCGCCGGTCGCGGGTCCCCGTGGCCGGCCCGCTCCCGCATCGGTGGACGGGGCCGCGACCCGTGCTCCTGTGGAGAAGGCGGGCCGGCTATTCCGTGTGCATAACGAACAGGCGGCGCACGACGTCGCCCGCCACGAGAGCGTCGAGGCTGTCGTTGAGGTCGAAGAGCGGGCGGGTGTCTGTGTGCAGCAGTTCGACCGGCAACCGGCCGTCGCGCCACAGTTGCAGGTAGGCCGGGATATCCCGGCTCGGCACCGAGTCTCCCATGTAGGAGCCGAGCAAACGCCGGCCCAGTCCGGCGAACTGCAGCGCCGGGGTCGTGATGGTCTGCTCGGGGTGCGGCAGGCCGACCGAGACGAGGGCGCCGCCGCGGGTGAGGAGGGCCAGGCACGCCTCCATCACCCGGGCGCTGCCGACCGCCTCGATGGCGAGGTCGACGCCGTCGCCGGCATGCGTGCGCACGAGCTCCGCAGCCTGACCCGGCGCGCCGACGTGGTCTGCGCCGCACCGCAGCGCGAGAGCCTGTTTCTCGGGCAGCGGGTCGATGGCGATGACGGTCGCGCCCGACACCTGGGCGGCCGCCATTACGGCCATGAGTCCGACGGCACCGAGCCCGAACACGATGACCGACTGGCCGGGCGCGAACGCGCCGGTGTTGAGTACGGCTCCGATGCCGGTCAGGGCAGCACAGCCGAACATGGCGGCAACGTCGAAGGGAACGTCGTGGTCGATCACGACGACCGATTCGCGCGCGACGACCGCATACTGCGAGAACGCCGAGACCCCCAGGTGGTGGTTGATGCGCTCCCCCGCACTGCCGGACAGCACGGCCGGGCCGTGTAGCAGATCGCCGGTTCCGTTGGCTGCGGCGCCGCGGTGGCAGAGCGCCGGGCGACCGGACAGGCACGCCCGGCAGTCCCCGCAGCTCGGCACGAAGACCAGAACGACCCGGTCGCCGATTGCGAGATCGTCGACGCCATCGCCGAGAGCGCTCACTGTGCCTGCGGCCTCGTGCCCGAGCGCCATCGGCAGGGGACGGACGCGTGAACCGTCGATAACCGACAGGTCGGAGTGGCAGAGACTGGCACGTTCGATGCGCACGAGCACCTCACCGGCCCGCGGCTCCGGCACCGGTATCTGTTCGAACGTTAGCGGAAGGCTGTCGGCATAAGGCCGTGCGGAGCCGGCCTCGCGCAGAATGGTGCTGAGCATCGTTGCTGGAGTCATTCTTACAACCTAACGCCAGGGCGACGTACGCTGGGCTTATGAGCTCCGGCAATACCCTGCGCAGAATTCTCCACAACCGGGTGACCGATTTCGGCATGCACGCGATGAACGGCGTACACCGGATGCTGCTGGCCGCGACCGGCGGACGTCTCGGCTGGACCATCGGCACCATGCAGACCGTCGAACTGCACACCATCGGCCGCAGCAGCGGACTTCGTCGGTCGACGATGCTCACCGCTCCCGTGCAGTTCGACGGCCGCTACGTGCTCGTGGCGTCGAAGGGCGGCGACGACCGGCATCCGTTCTGGTACCTCAACCTTGTGGCGCAGCCCGACGTGGAACTGACCATTCGCGAAGTGACGCGGCCGTTTCGGGCTCGCGTGGCGTCATCCAAAGAGAAGGCCGAGCTCTGGCCGCGCATCGTCGCCGAGTATCCCGGGTACGGCGCCTACCAGGCGAAAACACAGCGCGAGATCCCCGTGGTCATCTGCGACCCCCGCCCCGATACCGACCGGGCCCGGGCCCGGAAAGCGGGCCCGCGATAGATCATGGGCCCAGTTTCCGGGCCCGGGCCCGGTCGGTGTTCGTGTGGTGCGGGTGCGGGTGAACGGCTAGGCGACCGGCTCGAGCGTTTCGGCGACGATGACCGGGAAGATCGGCGCGTGCACGTCGGCCATCTCCTCGAGCACCCGGATGACCTGGCAGCTGTACCCGAATTCGTTGTCGTACCAGACGTAGAGCACGGCCCGCTGCTCGGTGACGATGGTGGCGAGGCCGTCGACGATGCCCGCTCGACGCGAACCGAGGAAGTCGCTGGAGACAACCTCGGGCGAATCGATGAAGTCGATCTGCCGGTGCAGCGACGAATGCAGGGACATCGTGCGCAGGTAGGTGTTGAGCTCACCCTTGTCGGTTGTACTCGCGAGGTTGAGATTGAGGATGGCCATCGATACGTCGGGCGTGGGAACACGAATCGCATTGCCGGTGAGTTTGCCGGACAGCTCGGGCAGCGCCTTGGCGACGGCCTTGGCCGCACCGGTTTCGGCGATGACCATGTTGAGGGCCGCTGAGCGTCCGCGGCGGTCACCGGAGTGGAAATTGTCGATGAGATTTTGGTCGTTGGTGAAGGAATGCACGGTTTCGACGTGGCCGTCGATGATGCCGTAGCGGTCGTTGACGGCCTTCAGCACCGGGGTGATCGCGTTTGTCGTGCAGGACGCCGCGGTGATGATCCGGTCGCTCGCGAGAATATCCGCGTGGTTGATGCCGTGCACAATGTTCTTCAGCGCGCCTTTGCCCGGCGCCGTCAGCAGTACCCGCGACACACCGGGGCACTTGAGGTGCTGCGAGAGGCCTTCTTCGTCGCGCCATTTGCCGGTGTTGTCGACGACGATGGCATCGTGGATGCCGTACTGCGTGTAGTCAACGCTGGCCGGGTCGCCGGAGTAGATCACCTGGATGAGCGTGCCGTTGGCGAGAATCGTGTCGTTCTCCTCGTCGATGGTGATCGTTCCCTCAAACGGGCCGTGCACCGAGTCTCGCCGCAACAGGCTCGCGCGCTTGACGAGGTCGTTGGCGGAACCGCGGCGCACCACGATCGCCCGCAGACGCAGACCCTGCCCGCCGCCGGCGTGTTCGACCAAAATGCGTGCGAGGAGCCGACCGATGCGCCCAAAACCGTACAACACAACGTCGGTGCTCGTTCGCCCGTCGAGCCCGTGCTGGCCGACCACGTCGGCCAGCTCGGCGCGCAGGTAATCTTCGAGCGTGACCCGGTCGCCTTGCTCGCGAAACCCCAGGGCAAGGCGGGCGAGGTCGATCGATGCGGCACCGAGGTTGAGCCCGTCGATAGCCTGCAGAATCGGGAGGGTTTCGTCGAGGGGAAGCTCGACATCCGCGATGTGGCGGGCGAAACGGTGCGCCTTGAGCAGGCCGACGACCGATTTGTTGACAAGGCCACGACCGTAGACGCTCGTCACAACGGCGTTGTCCCGGTAGAGGCGTCCGATCAGGGGGATCATCGCCTCGGCGAGAGCCTCGCGGTTGCTCCACGTTGCACGGGCACGATCAACGTCCTGAATCACAGGGTTGCCTTCCTAAACCTTCGTTGGCCAGTCCGGCCACCCGAGGCCCCGGAGTCATTCACTTATTCGTCGAGCGCGAGTTCCTTGGGAAGTTCGAAGTCTTTCGACGCGAGCTCTTCAACGTTGACGTCCTTGAACGTGAGGACACGCACCGATTTCACGAATCGGTCGGAACGGTAGACATCCCAGACCCAGACATCCTTCATGGTTAATTCGAAGTAGAAATCGTGTTCCGTGTCGCGGCGCACCAATTCAACCTCGTTGGCGAGATAGAAGCGTCGTTCGGTTTCGACGACGTACTGAAACTGGGCAACCACGTCGCGATATTCCCGGTACAGGGCCAACTCGACCTCGCGGTCGTAGTCCTCGAATTCGTCTTCTTCCATGGTGCTCCCATCTTACGCGGAGATTTTGAGCCACGATTTGCGGTGCAGGGCGCTCGGCCCCAGCAGTTCAATCGCGTTCATATGCGCGGCGCTCCCATAGCCCTTGTTCGACGCCCAGCCGTAGCCGGGTGCATCGTCGTGGGCGGTGATCATGAGTCGATCCCGGTGCACCTTCGCTATGACGGATGCCGCGGCAACCGACCCGCAATCCCGGTCGGCTTTGATGCGGGTCACGACGTGCAACGGGCTGGTCAGCGCCTTGTTCAGCCAGTCGTCGCTACCGTCGAGCAGCACGATGCTGCCGGCGACATCCACGCCCTGCGCGTACAGCTCGCCCAGTGCCCGTTTGCCGGCCAGGCCGAGGCACGCGATGATGCCCAGCTCGTCGACCTCGGCGGCCGAGGCTAGTCCGACCGCGGAAAACGTGGCCCAGGCGGCGGCGAGGGGCGCGAGCAGTTCCCGGCGTGGTTCGCTGAGCATCTTGGAGTCGCGCAGCCCCGCCGGCATGCCAGGAACGGATGCGTTGACCGCGGCGAATCCGACGGCCACCGGCCCGGCGAGGGCGCCTCGACCGACTTCGTCGCAGCCGATCACGAAGCTGGCCCCGGTGCGCAGCAGGTCGAACTCCACCTCGAGGGTGGGATCGGAAACCGCCACTACTGCGCGCTCAAATCGGCCTGCTCCACCTCGCGGAACACATCAGGATAGTCGTCAAGCCAGGCCCAGCGGGCCAACGGCCAGCTGACGACGAGCGCCCGGCCCACGACGTCCTCGACGGGCACAAAGCCCTTGCCCACGGTCTCACCGTTGAACCGGGAGTCTTTGGAGTTATACCGGTTGTCGCCCATCATCCAGAGTGAATCTGCCGGAATGGTGACATCGAAGTCGATCGCGGAGACCTTGGACTCCCCGGCGGGCAGCAGTACATAATCCGATTCGTCGAGCGCAATATCGTTGACGCTCATCTGCCCGAGCGCGTTGCAGCAGACGACGTGGTCGCCGGGCAGCCCGATCACTCGTTTAATGAGGTGGTCATTGCTGTCGGGAGCAGACAGACCCACGACGGAGAAGAACCAGTCGATTCCCGCGACGATGGGGTTTTGCACGACGTCAGGCTGAGGCAACAGCCATCCGCCCGGATCCTTGAACACGAGGACGTCGCCACGGGCGATGGGGATCAGATCGGGTTCGAGTTGGTTGACGATGATGCGGTCGTCGACCTGCAGCGTGTTCATCATCGACCCGGAGGGAATGTAAAACGATCGGATCAAAAACGATTTGATCAGAAACGAGATGAGCAGTGCGACCACAAAAATGATCAACAGGTCGCGAATAAACAGCAAGACGCTGCGCTTTTTGCTGGGCGCTTTCTTGCTGCGGGGCCTCTTCGACTCTGATACCCGACGATCGGACCTGGAGACGAGCACTTCATCTGTCATTAAACCGCCTGAGCTCCCCATCAGTTTACGTGATGGGGAGCTCAGGGAAGAATCCGACTGGATCTTGATTGGCGCGAAAGTTAGCGCTTTTCCTTGATCTTGGCCTTCTTGCCACGCAGGTCGCGCAGGTAGTACAGCTTCGCGCGACGAACGTCGCCGCGGGTCACGATCTCGATGTGGTCGATGACCGGGGAGTGCACCGGGAAGGTACGCTCGACGCCGCGCTGAAAGCTGACCTTGCGAACGCAGAACGTTTCGCGCACGCCTTCGCCGGAGCGGCCGATGACGGCTCCCTGGAAGACCTGGATACGAGAGCGGGTTCCCTCAATGATGTTGACGTGAACCTTGACGGTGTCGCCGGCACGGAAGTCAGGAATGTTCTGCTTCAGCGATGGGGCGTCTACTGCGTCGAGAATATGCATGTTGTTTCGCTCTCTGTACCCGCCACAGGTCGACTACGCTATGTGCTTCTATCGAAGCAATCAGTATGAGGATGTGCGCCGCTCAGTGCAGGTTCCCCTGTGGCAGAGTCCTGCAGCGGCACAAACGACAATTCTGCCATGAACTAGCCCCGGTTGCAAAGTCGAGCCAGGCCGCACCGGGATCCCGATCAGGCCGGGTCGCGTTTTTCTTCGATGACGATGACCTCGGGGTCGTTCGCACGACCAAAGGTCGACGTCGGGCGGGTCTGACTCGGGCGTGCCTGATTCGGGCCGGTCTGATTCGGGCGAGTCTGACCGTGCAGCGGATGCTGCGGCCCGGCCGGTGCCGACGGCCCGCTCGGCGTCTCCCCGCGCGCCGTCTGCTCCACGAGGTCGACCATGGCGCGCACTCGACGTCGTGCGGCGTCGAACAGCTCCCAGACGGCGAACCAGAACACGGCGAGACCGCCGACGATGACGAGAACGCTGAGCCAGCCGGCAGCATCCGCTGAGAACGGAATGGCGACGATGAGCGTGTGCCAGAGAGCGAGCACGCCGACGTCGGCGTAAGAGACAGCCCGCGTTTCGCGCACTTCCTTGCGCGCATAAAAGACCAGGGCGACGAGCAGCAGTCCGAGGCCGATGAGCACGGCGGCGAAGAAGATGCCCAGCACGGCCCACGCGCCCGACCCGAAGATCGAGGAGCCGACGAGGAGCCAGAGCGGCAGGGCTCCGGCTGCAATGAATTGCCAATGATAGAAGGCGCGGCGGATGATCACGCTGCTAGTTTATCGACGCTGTCTGGCACTTGCCTTGGCGTTCGCTGGAGGCAGAAGCTCGGGTGCCAGCAGGTCGGGGCGCACGTGCTCGGTACGGATCACCTGCTGCTCGCGGCGCCAGGTGCTGATGGCGCCGTGGTTGCCGCTCAGCAAAACCGGCGGGACGTCGAGGCCGCGCCAGCTGGCCGGCTTGGTGTAGCTGGGATATTCGAGCAGGCCGTCCTCGTGGGATTCCTCGACGAGGCTCTCCGGGTTGCCCACGACGCCGGGAATGAGCCGGCCGATCGCTTCGATCATGGCCATGACGGCGACCTCTCCCCCGTTGAGCACGTAGTCGCCGAGGCTGACCAGCCGCACCCGGCCGCGCGCTGCGTAGTGGTCGACGACGCGCTGGTCGATGCCCTCGTAACGGCCGCACCCGAAGATGAGGTGCTGTTCGAGCGACAGTTCGCGGGCCATCGCCTGGGTGAACTGGTCGCCGGCCGGTGAGGGAAAGATGAGGATGGGTCCGTCGCCCCCTTCAGGATCCTCGCCCCCTTCAGGTTCCTCGCTCGCGGCAGTATCCTCGCTCACGACAGCGCCCTCACCTACGGCAGCATCCTCGCTCGCGGCAGCGCCCTCACCTACGGCAGCGCCTTCGCTCACGGCACCCTCGCTCATGACGGCACCCTCGCTCACGACAGCAGCACCGAGGATGGCATCGAGGGCGTCGCCCCACGGCTCGGGCTTCATGACCATGCCGGCGCCGCCGCCGTACGGAGTGTCGTCGACCGAGTGGTGCCGGTCGCGGGTGTGATCGCGCAGGTTGTGCACGCCCAACTCGATCAACCCGTTCTGGCGTGCCTTGCCCAGCAGTGACAGATCGAGCACATCGAAGAATTCGGGGAAAATGGTGACAATATCGATGCGCATTCTCAAATTCTAGGAGAGTCCGGCGTGCTCTTTCGCCTCGAGGTAGCGGTCGATGACCAAATCGACCAGCGGGGCGGGGGCCGGCTCTCCCGGCACGAGCAGCGGGGCGGTTACCAGTTCGGCGCCGGCGCCCTGCGTGAGCGTCAGGTCAAAGAAGAATCCGGGTGCCATGAGGTAGGCACTCACGGTCACGTGATCGCTGCGCAGGCGGGCCCCGGCGACGGCGCAGGCCAGCCGGGGCGTGGCGGCGGAGAGAAAGCCCACCGTGACGCGCACGCCCAGGCGTTGTTCCAGCAGTGCGCCCACCGTGTGGCAGTCGTCCACGGCGCGTTCGTCGCTCGATCCGGCGGCGGCGAGCACCACCTCCTGACCGGGTCCGGCGGAAAAACCGGCGGCGCGCAGCCGATGCTCGAGCACATCGATGAGCCGATCGTCGGGGCCGAGGGCCCGGGAGAGCGTTGTCACGCGGTCGTGCGCACGGGTTTCCCGATGAAGATCGACGTGCACGTGATACCCGGCGGAGAGCAGGAGGGGCACAACGACCGCGGCGGAATCAGGGCGGACCGCGCCCAGGCTCGTGGCGACATCCGGTTGTTGCACATCAACAAAACCGCCGGTCACAGCCAGATCGGGGCGGGCGTATGCGGCGGCGGCGACGAGCGCGGCGATGGCCGCCTGGCCGTCGGACGAGTTGGTTCCGTGCGAGATGGCGACGAGCGCGGCGGGAAGCGGCGTGGGTCGACGCACACTGCGCCGATCCACGCTGCGCCGATCAACGCTCTCCCTATCCACGCTGTGCCGATCCAGGCTGTGCCGATCCAGGCTGTGCCGATCAACGCCGGGTCGGCTCGCGCCGAGTCGTTCTTCGAGGAGGGTCATGCCGCCTCGAGCAATCCAGTTTCGATCGCGACCTCGATGTAGCCGCCGACGACACGCGTCTCGTAGGTGTGCAGCACGAGCGTCGGGTCGGTGAAGCATTCTCCGGTGCCGAGGTCGTAGACCTGTTTGTGCAGCGGAGAGGCGATGGTGGGGCGGTCGCCCTTGGAACCGACGATGCCACGAGCCATAACGTGCGCTTCGGTGTGCGGGTCGCGGTGATCGACGGCGTAGATCTCGGTGGGTGAGAGCAAAAAGAGGGCGATCTGCTTCATCCGAATGAGGGCCGCTTCGCCCCAGCTCGGCTCAAGGTCGGCGACGGCACAGGCCCGTTCCCAGCTGATGCCCGGGCGCGGCAGCGACACAGCAGGGTGTGAGCTGGCGGTGTGTGAGCCAGCAAGGTGTGAGCCGGCAATGGTCGTCGTCATGGTGCACTCCCGGGGCGTTCGTTTGGTGGGCATTCGCGGTGTTGCGTTCGTTCCACGGTAAGCGGGCCGTATTTCGGCCGGTCGCCCCCCATGTTTCCTGGTGGTGAAACCTGCCTCACAGCGGGGCTGAAGCGCTGTGTGGCTTTTGACCAGTCCGGGACACACGAGCGTCACGAGGGGGAAACTGCCCCAAACTACGCTCATGTTTGCCCCGCTCTGAAAGGATTCTGATGCCAGCTTCTCGTGAAACCACTTCCGCGTATTCTGCCGCAGACCCCACCGCATCCGCTGTGGCTGCGACGCACGCCGTCACATCAGTGCGGTCTGAAGCAGTAGCACCGCGCCGTGTCGTCGTGGTCGGTGGCGGGCCCGCCGCGCACCGCCTGACCGACGCCCTGCACTCGCGCGACACCGAGAAGACGCTCTCGATTGTTGTTCTGGCCGAGGAGAACCACCGCCCCTACGACCGGGTCGCGTTGAGCCAGCGTCTGGCCGGCATGGTCGACCTCACGCTGGAGCCGACCGCGCCGTGGGACAGCGAGAGCATCGCGCTGCGCATCGACGAACGCGCGACCGCTATCGATCCGATCAACCGCACCGTCACGACGTCGACCGGTGCCGTGCTCGAGTATGACGATTTGGTGCTCGCGACCGGGTCGAGCGCCCCCGTTCCCAAGATGCCGGGACAGGAACACATTCGGGTGTACCGCACCCTCGACGACGTCGACGCCCTCGTCGACGAACTCGCCGCCCTCACCGTGTCACTGGGGCGCACACCGCGCGTGGTGGTGGCCGGCGGCGGGCTGCTCGGCCTCGAAGCCGCCGGCGGGCTGCACACGCTCGGCGCGGAGGCGGCGATCGTGCACTCCGGCGGCTGGCTCATGTCGGCACAACTCGATGAGGGCGGCGGACAGGCCCTCGGCCGTCTGATCGTCGCCCAGGGCATCGAGTTGCACCTCGGCACCCGGGCGCGCACTATTCTCACCGACGACAGTAACTCCCGCGTCACCGGACTGCAGCTGGGCAACGGCCGTGAGATCGGCGCCGACATGGTCGTCTACGCGATCGGGATCTCGCCACGCGACGAGTTGGCACGTGAGGCCGGACTGCGCTGCGGCACCCGCGGCGGCGTCACCATCGGCAACGACTGCCGCACGAGCGACCCGAATATCTGGGCGATCGGCGAGGTCGCCAGTTGGAACGACCGCTGCGTTGGCCTCGTCGCTCCGGCCAACGCCATGGCCGAGGTTGTCGCCGACCGCCTGCTCGGCGGTACAGCCGAGTTCACGAGCGTCGACGACGCCACCAAACTCAAGCTCTCCGGCGTGGACGTCGCCAGTTTCGGTGACGCCGTCGCCAGCACCCCCGGATCGCTCGAGATCGTTTACGCCGACCCGGCCCGCGGGCTCTACCAGAAGCTCGTCATGACCGACGACGCCAAAACCCTGCTCGGCGGCATTTTCGTCGGCGATGCCACCCCGTACTCGGCACTTCGCCCACTGGTCGGTCGCGAACTCAGCAGTGAACCCGCCGCGTACCTATCCGCGGCCGGCACCGAAGCTCCGGCCGGCGATGAATTGCCCGACGACGCACTGGTGTGCTCGTGCAACATGGTCTCGGCCGGCGCGGTGCGCGGCGCCGTTCGCGGCGACGACCACACGGATGCCTGCACCGAACTGGGCGCGCTGAAGACCTGCACACGGGCCGGTACCCAGTGTGGTTCGTGCGTGCCGCTGGTCAAGAAGATCCTCGAGGCCGAGCTGACGGCATCCGGTCAAACCGTCTCCCACGCCCTGTGCGAGCATTTCGAACTGAGCCGACAGGAACTGTTCGAATCGGTGCGGGTGCTCGGGCTCACCGGCAGCGACGAGATCTTCTCCCGGTTCGGCACCGGCCGCGGCTGTGACGTGTGCAAACCCGCTGTGGCTTCGATCCTGGCCAGCCAGAACACTTCCTATATTCTCGATGCCGGCCGTGGCACCCTGCAGGACACCAACGACCGGGCCATGGCCAACATGCAAAAAGACGGTACCTACTCGGTCGTTCCGCGCATTCCGGGCGGCGAGATCACGCCCACCAAACTCGCGGTGATCGCGCAGGTCGCGCTCGACTTCGACCTCTATACCAAGATCACCGGCGGGCAGCGCATCGACTTGTTCGGCGCCCGGCTGGAGCAGCTGCCCGACATTTGGCGCATTCTCGTTGACGCCGGGTTCGAGTCGGGACAGGCGTACGGCAAGGCACTGCGCAACGTGAAGTCCTGCGTGGGGTCAACCTGGTGCCGCTTTGGCGTGCAGGATGCCGTCGGCCTCGCCATTCGACTCGAGTTGCGCTATCGCGGGCTGCGTGCGCCGCACAAATTCAAGTTCGGGGTGTCGGGCTGTGCCCGGGAGTGCGCGGAAGCGCGCGCCAAAGACGTGGGCATCATCGCGAGTGACAACGGTTGGAACATGTACGTCGGCGGCAACGGCGGATTCCAGCCCGCGCACGGTCAGTTGCTCGCGACCGATCTCGACGAAGAAACCCTGATCCGCTACATCGACCGTTACATGATGTACTACATTCGCACGGCCGATCGCATGCAGCGCACCGCCCGCTGGATGGACGATCTCGAGGGCGGCCTCGAGCACGTTCGCGACGTCGTCATCAACGATTCGCTCGGCCTCGCCGAGGAGCTGGAACAGGCCATGCTCGCCCACGTCGACAACTACGAAGACGAGTGGGCCGCGACGCTGGCCGACCCCGAGCGTCTGCGCCGGTTTCGCTCCTTTGTGAACGCGCCGACCGAACCCGACCCGAGCCTCGCCCTCGTTACGGAACGTGACCAAATCCGGCCGGCGACCCCGGCCGAGCGGGTCTCCTCGGGTACTGTGCTCTTAAGTGGAAGCCGCATCCCCGTTCGAAAAGAGTAAGCAGATGACCGCCCAAAGTCCCCCCGTCGTTGGGCCAGTCACCCTCGTCGGCGGCGGGCCCGGAGCGAGCGATTTGCTGACCGTGGCCGCAGTCGCCGCACTCCAGCAAGCGGATGTCGTGTTGTTCGACCGCCTCGCGCCGAACGACGACCTCTCCTCGCTCGCACCGAACGCGACCCTCATCGACGTCGGCAAACGCTCCGGCAGCCATCCTGTCTCACAGACCGAAATCGAATCGCTGATGGTCGAGCAGGCCCGCGCCGGCAAGCGCGTGGTGCGGTTGAAAGGCGGCGACCCCTACGTATTCGGCCGCGGCAGCGAGGAGGTGCTCGCCTGTCACCGAAACGGTATTGCGGTGACAGTCATTTCCGGCGTCACGAGCGCAATCGCCGTGCCGGCCGCCGCCGGCATTCCACTGACCCACCGCGGAATCAGCCACGCCTTCACCGTGATCAGCGGCCACGCGCCGCTCACCGACAACGAGTTGGAGGGGCTCACCCTGCTCGGCAGCACCATCGTCGTACTGATGGGCGTCGGCACATTGCCGACCCTCACCCAGGGCCTGTTGCGACACGGCATGCCGGCCGATCTTGCGGTCGCCATCATTGAACGCGGTTTCAGCTCCGACCAGCGCACCACCGTGAGCACGCTGTCAGCGGTCCTGTCCGATGCCGCAGCGGCTGGCGTGCGCAGCCCCGCCGTCCTCGTCATCGGTCAGGTCGTACGCCTCGCTTTCAGCGGTGATGCCGCCGCCGAAGACCTGCTGGCCCGGGCGGCCGCTGAAGCGGCGAGCGGCTGATGACAGGAGAGCACGACACCCCCGATCTGCGTGCCACCCATGTGCGCAGGCCGGGAGCCGCCGAGCCGATCGAGGTCGCCGCCCCGCTCCTGCAACCCAACCAACTCGAAGGCTTTCGCATCGGAGTGACCAGCGATCGGCGCTCCAGCGACCTGATCGATGCTTTTGAGCGGCGCGGCGCCCGAGTGGTGCACGCGCCCACCTTGCGTATCGCGCACTCCCAGCAGGACGGCCCCCTGCTCGACGACACCCGCATCATGATCGCCGCGCGCCCCGATATTCTGCTGGCGACCACCGGCTATGGCGTGCGACGCTGGTTCGAGGTGGCCGAGGCCGACGGCATCGGCTCCGAGCTCACCGACGCGCTGGCCGAAACCACGATTTTGGTTCGCGGGCCGAAAGCGCGCGGCGGCATTCGCGCCACCGGGCTGAACGACGCCGGTATGAGCGACTCAGAAACAACCGCGTCGCTCGTCGACAAGGTTCTGGCCGAGTACCCGCCCGGCCTCACCATCGGCATTCAGGTTCACGGAGCCACCGACGAGATGCAACTCGACCGGCTGCGCGCCGTGCACGAACGCGTTCTCGTTGTCGCGCCCTACCGCTGGATCGCCGTCGACGACACCGACGAACGGGTCTACAAGCTCGTCGAAGCCATCTGCGCCCGCCAGTTGGACTGCGTCACGTTCACGAGCGCGCCGGCCGTGCACGCGCTGTTCACCGCGGCGGAAGGCATGGAGGTCTACCCCGAACTGATTGCCGCGCTGCAAACACGGGTGTGTGCAGCCGCGGTCGGCCCGGTGACCAGTGCTCCGCTGATCGCGGCCGGAATCACCCCAATTCAGCCGACCCGGTTTCGCATGGGGGCTCTGATTCGGTTGGTCTGCGAGCACCTGGAACAGAACATGATCGAGCGGGTCGAGACCCAAAACGGGCTCGTGCAACTGCGCGGCTCGATCGTGCAGATCGGCGAGGAGCGCGTGCAACTGGCGCCGACCGCGCTCGCCATCCTGCGCGCTCTCGTGCAGGCCCGCGGCGCAGTCGTCTCCCGTGAAGATCTCACCCTGGCGCTGGCCGGCGATTCCGACGATCACGCCATGGAGGTGTCGCTGAGCCGCTTGCGGCAGACTCTCGGCGTACCCGGGCTCGTGGCCACCGTGGTCAAACGCGGCTACCGCCTCAACGTGTAGCTCACGCTCGTGTCGCTCACGCTCGTGTCGCTCACACTCGTGTCGCTCACACTGTTGCTCCCGGCCGGCACCGTAGGGTGCGCGAGAGATGTGCCAGTGCGCGGGAGTTCGGGCGTGGCCGCAGGTCCCGCGCACCACGACGCGCGGCAGGTGCGCCGGTGCGCGGTGGTTGCGCCGCCCACGCAGCGGCGCAGCTCCCGCGCCGCGCATTCAGAAGGTTACGCGCGGTCGGTTTCGACAGCGTCGATCTCACCAGCGGATGCCTCGGCATCCGTTTCAGAGCGGGGCTCGGCATCAGCATCAGCATCAGCATCAGCATCAGCATCAGCATCAGCATCAGCATCAGCATCAGACGATTCGGGGGCCGCGGGGTCGGCGGGGTCGTCCGGCAGCTCCTCGAGCAGACCGGGCGGCGGCGTGATCGTGACCACGCCGTTCTTCACATCGACGCTGGGCACAATGGCTTTCACGAACGGGATCATGACGTCGCCGGTGGGCGTCTTCACGATCAACAGATCCTGGGCGGGCAGGTGCTCAAGGCGACCGATGGTCCCGATGCGCACACCGTCACGCACGACGGCAAGGCCGACCAGCTGATGGTCGTACCAGGCGTCTTCTTCATCCGACTGCTCGGCGACGTCCGCGTCGATCCAGAGGATCGCCTTCGCGAGCGTTTCTGCCGTTGAACGGTCGGGAACGTCTTTGAAGAATCCGACCGCGTGCTGGTTGTACCAGCGCAGCTCGACGAGTTCAATCGTCTTGCCGTGCCAGGTGGAACCGGTCGGAACTTGCAGGGTGAACACGGCGCCCGGGACGAAACGTCGTCCCGGGTCATCCGTGAACAATTCGAGCTTGATTGCTCCCTTGAGGCCGTGAGCCTTAGTCAGGCGCCCCACCCGCAACTGCTGGGTGCGGTCCTTTTCGCTATCGTCCACTGATCTAGAAATCAGTGTCGACGACGTCGACGCGTACGCGTCGACCATCGGCCAGAGCCGCAACGAGGGTGCGCAGGGCTTTGGCGGTGCGACCAGCACGACCAATGACCCGGCCGAGATCCTCGGGGTTCACACGAACCTCAAGCACCTCGCCTCGTGGCGAGTTCTTTTCTGCAACGTGCACATCGTCCGGGTGATCAACGATCCCCTTGACGAGATGCTCAAGCGCGGGAGCAAGCAACAGTTACGCCTCTTCGGTTGCTTCGGCAGCGACCTCGGGGGCCTTGACAAGCGGCTTCTCTGCCTTCGGCTTGAGAACCGGCTTCTTCTTCTCGTCAGCGACGAAAGCAACCTTCGGCTCTTTCACCTTGACGGTGCTCTTGGCGTCCTTGTCACCCTTGAAGATGCCCCAGTCGCCCGTGAGCTTGAGGAGGGCAGCAACCTGCTCGGTCGGCTGAGCGCCGACGCTGAGCCAGTACTGCGCACGCTCGGACTTGACCTCGATGACCGAGGGCTCCTCCGTGGGGTGGTAGATGCCGATTTCTTCGATGACACGACCGTCGCGCTTGGTGCGCGCGTCGGCAACGACAATGCGGTAGTACGGTGCACGGATCTTACCCATGCGCTTC
>Ga0307486_1001906_pt1 | contig 15193 bp, 7 predicted proteins | sample CBIW02metaG_FD_203663 | JGI IMG/M metagenome (GOLD analysis project Ga0307486, IMG submission 203663) | Sea-ice brine microbial communities from Beaufort Sea near Barrow, Alaska, United States - CBIW 0.2 | ecosystem: Environmental > Aquatic > Marine > Coastal | place: USA: Alaska | collected... | reverse complement strand
AATCACATCGGTTGTTGCTCTACTTATTTGTGTTGGAGCAGATGCTAATGGCTGTAAAATTTCTGTCACCACAAACTCTTCAGTATATTCTGTTGTTTGAATGGCGGCACTTTTTGATACAACTCTAATAGTATAAGTTCCTGCTTCAGCATAAACATATGATGCAGTTTCTCCATTATTTGCAGATACAGGCTCATCATTGCCAGTTTCTCCATAGTACACATCGAACGACATGGCAAAATCAGCAGTTGCTGTAACGTTTACTTTTTTTGAAACAGCAGCATCATTTTGAATATCCACCACTAAATTTTCAGGAGCTTTAAAGGAAACTACTAACTCTTTGGTCATTTCAGTTTTTAAACCTGTAATGCCAATGGCCACCAATTTAACCGTAAAGGTACCTTCATCATAAACGTGTACAATGCTTTTGCCTTGTTTTACATTATCAGGCAATTCAGTATTGTCACCATAAAAAATGTCATAGGAAACGGCCCCTTCACTATTGGGTGTAATAGTTACTGTACCTGAATTGTCCTGGGTGACATTATACTGTGCAGCAACATTTGCTGGAGCAATGGCTGTTGATAAAAAATCGATATTATCGAATTCTTCCTCTGAACAGCCCCATACTACTGCAATTAGCAATACTGTGCTTAAAAGATATTTTAATGCTTTCATATTTTTAATTTTAATAATTAGGGTTTTGAACGATAAGTGTATTTTCCAATTCTTTGAACGGAATTGGGAAAATTTCGTTTTTGCCTGCAACAAAACCTCTGCTGGCCAATACTGTTGCAGCTCTTCCGGTTCTAACCAGGTCAAAGAAACGATGTCCTTCGCCTCCCAGTTCCAATCTGCGTTCTGCTGCAATGTTGGCAGGGGAAACAGGAATACTTGCAAGGCCTACTCTCGCTCTAACAGCATCCAATAATGCTTGTGCTCTTGCTCCGGTTCCCAATGCTTCAGCTTCCATCAAATAAGTATCGGCTAATCTTATTACATAAGAATTTTGTTTGTAGTTTAAGATAGGTTCACCCGTACCTGTTGTTACATCCGATTTTCTTGGAATAAATTTGTTGAGAAAATAACCGGTATCCTGGTATCCACCAATATAACTGGCTTCCCCTGCAGCTTCCAAGGCCTTCAAATCCAATACAGTTGCGCTAAATCTGGGGTCTGTTTTTATCACATCATAAAACTCCTGTGTAATAACATTAAAACTCCATCCCGATGGTACATCAGGAGCAGATTCACCTATTTTGGTGTATGTTCTGGGTCCAACCATTGTATTTACCGAGTTCCCCTCATCAGAGCCGGTTCCCCAGGTTTCCCAACCTGAACTTGATGCATTGGTATGGGCAACTTCTATTATGGATTCCGTATTGAATTTATTGGTAACTATCCAAAGGTCATTATAGTTGCTGAGCAATTTGTACCCGTATTGGCTTGTGAAAACAGTTCCGGCATTTGTTCCGTTTACTGCTGCCAGCTGAGCTGCGGCTTCATCATTCTTGTTCTGGTACAAATATACTTTTCCCAATAATGCCTGAGCTGATCCTTTTGAAAAACGACCTGCTTCTTCTGCTGGAACAGTATTTGGCAAATCGGCCAGGGATTCATTAAGATCAAGTTCTATTTGAGCATAAACCTCTGCAGGAGTCGCCTGAAGAACTGAATTGAATTCTGAGGTTTCAAGAGGAACAAGAATTAATGGAACGTTTTTGAACATTCTCACTAGATTAAAATAATAATTGGCGCGCAATGCCTTGGTTTCAGCCACATATCTTGCTTTTAAAGCTTCATCCATAGGGACATCCGGCAATTTTGTAAGTAAAAAATTGGCCCTAAAAATCCCTTGATAATGATCATCCCAGAAACTGGCCGGTATGATTGTAGGATTTAAAGTGTAATTAGAAAAACCCTGGATCCCGGCGCCATCTGATGCGCCACCGCCACCTGCAAAAAAGTCGTCGGAACCGGCATTCATCATGGTAATCATATTTTCGAAACCACCGGAATTTTTTCTCATTATATCATATACAGCAACAAGGCCTGCTAGAGCTTGAGATTGATCTTTATAATAAACTGCTTCCAGGGTAGTTCCTTTTGGCGCTACCTCTAAAAATTCTTTAGAACAAGACCCCATTGTAATTATCGTTGCTACCGCAACAAATAAAAACCTGATGTTTTTTGTTTTCATATGTAGATTATTATTGATTTTTATTGGTCATATGTAATTCGCATATCTTCATCGGTAACTGCATCGAGATTCCGTTATGCTAATGTCATATGTAGATTATTTATTTTTTATTAAAACTGAATGTTAGCTCCTAATATAAAAGTTTTGGCTTGAGGGTAATATCCCCTATCGATTCCCAAAACATCACCTCCAATTTCCGGATCATAACCGGTATAATCGGTAAGAGTCAGCAAATTTTCCCCGGTCACATAGAGTCTCAGCTTTTGAGCTCCTATTTTATCGATTAGATTAATTGGCAGGGAATATCCCAATTGAACTATTTTAAGACGCAAATAATCGCCATCTTCCAAATAAAAATCTGATGCATTTCCAAAGTTTCCATTGGTATCATCATTAGTTAACCTTGGATATGAATTGGATGTTCCTGATCCTGTCCAACGGCTTAAAGCCTCGGTTTGGTAATTCGCATTCAAAATATCCAATCGGCGCAATCCCTGGAAGATTTTATTTCCCGCGGCTCCCTGAGTAAAGACCATAATGTCAAAACCTTTGTATTCCGCATTAAGGGTCAAACCAAAAGTGTATTTTGGAAGAGGGCTTCCCAAAAATTGCTTGTCATCATCGGTAATAGTACCATCGCCGTTCGTATCGGTCCAACGGAAATCTCCCGGCATTGCATCTGGCTGAATTAAACCTCCGGTAGTATTTGTATAGGCATTAACATCGGCCATACTTTGAAAAATCCCGGCGGTTTTATATCCGTAGAAAGAATTATAAGACTCCCCAACTTGGGTCCTTGTTATTGTTCCCATAGATTGAAATCCGGCTGTTCCGGAAGTAATAAATTCCTTGTCCTGTCCTAAAAATGTAACTTCATTTTTTAAATAGGATACATTCCCGTTCGCTGAAAGATTGAATTCCCCGAAAGTCCTATTGAAACCAAGTTCCAGTTCAACCCCTTTGTTATCCATATCGGCTACGTTCCCTAACGGGCTTCCCGTTGCTCCCACATATCCCGGTAATTCTACAAATTGTAAAATTCCGGTAGTTTTTTTGTTGTAATATTCTAAAGTTAAGGTAAAATTGCTAAACAACCTCGCATCAAAACCAATGTTCAATTGAGAAGTTTCCTCCCATTTTAAATCTGGGTTGGCAGGAGCGTCCGGACTATTTCCGGAAAAAATAATATCTCCGGATTCTCCGAAAGTATAATTTCGCCCTCCGCCAATAAGGGCTAAAAATCCATTGGGCTGTATTGCATCATTCCCTGTCACTCCATATCCAGCCCTTAATTTTAAGGTGTTGACCATAAAGTTATCTGACCAAAAATCTTCTTTTGAAACTACCCAACCAGTAGAGAAAGAAGGGAAATAACCATATTTATTGTTTGACCCAAAATTTGTGGAACCATCACGACGAATAATTCCCGTAAACAAATATTTTTCGTTATAATCGTAGTTTAAGCGCGAAAATAAGGAAGTAACCCTATGTTCTTGTCCGGTATAACCACTTCCTATTCTTTGAGCGGGAGGTACATCGAAATTGAAAGAAGCGTCCCTATAACTTGAAACCGGTAAATTTGTTAATGTTACGTTTGTCCCACTTGAGTTATTATCCACATAAACCCCTTGTCCCAATAACAAAGTGAAATTATGCTCACTGATACTTTTTGTATAGGAAACCGTGTTTTCTAAATTCCAGGCAAAAGTTTTATTTGTATTTCTGCTCAAACTATTTTGCGAGGCAAATACGGTTGGGCTTAAAAAGAATTCAGGAGTAAAAAAATCACCTCCCCAATATGCCAATTTTCCACCAACAGTCGTTCTGAATACTAAATCTTCTATAGGAGTAAATTCAAGAAAAGCATTTCCAACAAAATCATCTCCATAATCATAGTTTCCCAATCTCGTTTTGGCATAAGCAACCGGGTTGGACATTTCCTGACCTACAACTGAAGAAATCCCATAAGGATTTCCATTTGCATCCCTGAAAACGGCAGCATGATTATCACTGGTATATAATGGAGAATTTGCCTCAACAGGATCGGTAACCACCAAAGGAGTTGTAGGATCCAGGTTTATTGCAGAACTCAAAGGTCCGCCAAATTCACTGTTCGTATTTCCTAACCCCACCGTTTTTTGATGAGAATAACCCAATGTTTGTCCTACTTTGAAATATTCAGACAATTTATGAGTTGAGTTTAAACGGAAATTCTTCTTGTTATAGTTTGAAATTTCTTTGGAAACAATTCCTTCTGTATCCTGAAGTCCAAATGAAGCAAAGAAGGTAGAAACTTCATTACCGCCACTTACGCTTAGTTCATGAGAATATTTCAATGCGTTATCGCTAAAAATGGCTTTTTGCCAATCTGTACCCGCTCCCAAAGCAGATAAGTTCGGATAAAGAACATCACCGCCAGCAGCAATGGATTTTTCATTCATCAATGCGCCATATTGTGTTGCATTAAGCAAATCCAACTTATTTTCCGGAGATGAAAACCCTGCATACCCAGTATAATTTACACTGATCTTTCCTTCCTTACCTTTCTTGGTAGTGATCAAAATAACCCCTGAAGCTGCACGGGCACCATATATTGCCAATGATGCGGCATCTTTAAGGACCTCTATAGATTGAATATCAGATTGATTTACAAAACCTATTCCACCTGAATCCACGATTACACCATCAACAACCCAAAGTGGATTATTACCTCCATAAGTATCAAAAGTTGTTAAACCCCTAACCCTAACAGTAGAAGATGAACCTGGTTGCCCAGAATTTGCTGCGATTGTCACCCCAGAAACCCTTCCCTGCAAAGCCTGTTCAACCCGGCCGGTAGGAATTTTTTCGAGTTCTTCTGCCTTAACACTTGAGATTGCCCCCGTATTAACGCTTTTCTTTTGAGTACCATAACCTACAACGATAACCTCCTCCAAACTGTTTTTATCCTCCTGCAGGACGACATCCAGGGTTTGGGATCTGTCTATTGCTACCTCTTTAATGGCATAGCCTACATAAGAGAAAATCAAAGTCTCATTTGGGGAAACATCAAGTGAATAATTTCCGTCAAAGTCAGTTGTTGTCCCCCTGGCCTCATTTTTGACTAATACATTGACCCCAAGTAATGGCATATTATTTTCATCTGAAACATTCCCTTTTACCGATAACGTTTGAGAATACACAGAAAGAACACCTCCAAAAAGGACAATTAAAAAACATGTAAATCTATTCATTGGATTAATTGTTAGAATTATCTTAGCAATATATTAAGAGAATGTTAAGAGACTGGAATTTCCACCTGTACAAAATATATACATGTGGAAGGTGTATTTGTACAGATACTTCAAAAGCCCTGTTTAGCAAGGGAAAAAAAGAGAAGTTGTTAGCAAGCAAGCAATTAGATATTAACCTAAAAGATATGGTTTTACGGCTTTTGTAAAGGTAATGTAGAGTTTGTGATAAGGATTGTAAAGGTTTAAATATTAAGAATATACAAGGTTAAATTCGCTTCACGGACTAAATCCATCTTTTTACGCAAACGATACCTTTTAATTTCCACACTTTTGACAGAAATATTCAGCAATGGACCAATTTCTTTTGAAGAAAGGTTCAGTCTTAAGTAAGCGCAGAGTTTTAAGTCGTTCGGAGTGAGTTCAGGATGCAGGGATTTGATCTTATTAAAGAAATCCCTATCGGCATTATTGAAGGCTTCTTTAAAATATTTCCAGTTATCTTCCTCATTAATATCTTTATCAATGGTTTTAATAACCGATTTGAGATTAGAGGATCCCGCTTCCTTTAACTGCTCCTTTATGTTGGTGAGAAATTCATTTTTTCTGATCAGACTCATAGTAGAAATAGCCAGCTCTTTGTTTTTATTGGCCATATCCATTTCCAGCTGTTCATTTTGAAGTTTGGTTATTTTTTGTTCGGCTTCCAGATTTTTCATCCTTAAGGCCTTTTCATTTTTTTCAATAATTTTATTGTGATTCCTTTTATAGCCTTTATGAACCATTACAACAAGAAATAAAAACAACGCCATATAAACTCCCAGGGCCGGATACCCTGAATACCAAGGCCTGTCTACCCGGAATTTGTAACTCACTGTATTAGTGAGATCTTCTCCTATTTTACCCCTTACCTGAAATTCATAATCCCCAAATGATAAATTTTTAAATCCGGCTTCAGGAATCCCTGTCCAGGCAATCCATTTCATGCTTAAACCTAAAAGTCTGTAACTATAAACCGGGGAGATAAATTTTTTATATTCCGGGATATTATATTCAAAAGTTATATTATTTGATTTGTAATGTAAGGAGGGAGGATCGTTTAGGTCTATAACCTCTGGAGATCCATCAAGAACTGATTTTAAAATCTTGTCAATTATAATTTCATAATCCATTTTACGGGTAAAATCCTTGGCGAATTTCAGATATCCATTAGAAACCCCCAATAAATATGAGTTATTATCGAGCAAATTAATATTTTCATATCCCAGGGTAATATTCCGAAGGTCCTTTGGTAAATGAACCTTGCTGATCTTATAGGAATTGCTTAATTGGGCCACCTCTATACTAAACACGGCATCTTCCAAAAAACCCCAAAGCATGTTGTTTCCCGTATTGATCAATTTTCCCGAAACAAGATCAAGATTTTTGAAAATTGTTCCCAGACTGCTTTCGGCCTTAAATTTATTCTCTTTTTCCTGAAATTGAAATAATTGTTCTTTAGTTGAATAATACAGGGTATCATTAAATTTAAAAATGCTGGAATTTATTCCCGAAATTTCCTTAAAAGGATAATTTTCTATACTGCTAACAAGGGTTTTGGGAAAGTCCAATTGAATCCTGTAAATGCCCTTATGCTCATTTACCGTCCAGATATCCCCATCCTTTTCCGATACTAAAAATTTTGAAGAATGGTGAAAATTTTCAACCATTCCCAGGAAGTTGAATTTCCCGTTCTCTTCCCGTAAAAGGCTTATTCCATCATAATGTCCTTGCAAATAATATCCCGGCATGCCCTCATAACTTGTAACCACCCAGGTTCCCGAATGATCAAATATCCTGGTAGCCACATCCCCTTTTATGAGGTAAGTCCCATTATTATGTCCACAGAACAAGTTATTGTTGACAAGCTGTAAACTCCAAACCTGCCCATTGGTCCCTTTCATTGAGGTGAAAAAATCTTCGTTTTTCCTTTTGAAAAACAATCCCTGATTGGTTCCCAGATAAAGGAATTCATCTGTTTGAAAGGAGGCATAAACAGACCCTAAATTTCCGTAATTATCCTGATATAGCATAAAGGGAGAATCCAGGTTGATAACGCTAAGCCCATTATCCAATCCAGCCCAAACGTTATTATCCTCATCTACAAACAAATCGAGGACCGTATTATTCAATAATCCGTTTTTCTGATTGAAATGTAGCAGGATTTTGCCATTCTCGTCTATATGATATATCCCTTCCTCAACAGTGCCAAGGAGAAGGGAATTATCATCCAGACCAACCGCTGTAAAAACACTTTGGTTTTGTAGCTTTTCACTAAGCTCCTGTTTGTTCCTTATTAATTTCTTACCATCCCATTCATAAAAATTTCCGTTACGGCCAATCAATTCAAGAAAATTACCACGTTGAGAAACGTACATAATTTCAATATCGCCTAGGTCTTCCGGTGGAATAACGATTTCAGTCTTGTTATTTTTTACGGTGAATAAACCCCGTGTCATCACCTGAAAATAGATAGTACTTACACCCGCAAAAAGATTTTTGATTATGCCCGCAGGGGTGTCCACCCTTGATATTTCAAGGGTTTTCAGGTTGTAAAGATAAAGCCCTTCAAAACTATGAAAAACCAGTACGTCTCCCATATATTCCATATGCCAGAACTGTTCTCCATCATTTACCCCTCCGGGAATTTGGGGTATGAGGCTTGTGTATTCAAGTACACCTTTGCTGTTTTTTATCCAGTACCCTATTTCCATGTAGGCACCTGTGAAAATTTTGTTTCCAACTGCTTTTACAGATCTTACAATTGTATTGTTGGGCATTGGGTACAAATGCCATTGGGCACCGTTATATTCTAATAAACCCGAAGAATTTGCGATATACAAATTTTTATTTGATGCCTGGGTAACCATCCAGTTTTGATTTCCCCCTTCGTAGATGTTGGGAACAAAATTTATTACAGGAGGCAGTTCCTGGGTAAATCCGGCGTATGAAATTAAATACAGTAAAATGAAATAAAAACCTTTCAAAAAATTTAATTTTTCACAAATCTAAAGCTAATTTTTGACTCTATTCTATCAGGTGAATTGCTTGTACAAGGAATTTCATATTTCGCAATATTAAACTATCTTCAAATAAATTAAAAAGTTGCGTTTCCGGTTCGATTTCGAAAGAGAAACAATCTGAATTTTCAATAATTTTACTCACATTTTAACAAAAAGATCAATTATATATTACCACAGGTAAGCATCTGTTAATTCAAGCGACTTATCGACAGATTTAATTTATTTCTACAAAAAACCTATTTATGCAAAATTTTACTCTCCAACCGAATTTTCAGGGCTCTGTCTTGTGTTCCTCAATTCCATTTTTATTGCTTTTTTTGATGTTCAGCCCTTTATTAGCGCAACAAGAGAAGTCTCCAGAAGAAAAAGAAACTTCAAATGTAATTTATTTTACTGCTAATACAGGTTTGGATAATTCCCCTATTTCCCAAAACATATTAAAGCAGATAAATGCTTCATCACAAAATGATAAAGAAGCCACTTTTATATTGATAGGAAACCTTACCAGGGAAGTTGGATACCCTAAAAACCAGGAAGAACGAAAAACGGAAGAGAGCTTCCTAACAAATAATTTATTAGCTCCATTGACGGGATTTAACGGAGATATCATTTTTACTCCGGGAACAAATGAATGGAATAAAAAAGGAGACAAAAGCCTGGATGACCTTGAATCTTTCCTGCAGGATAACAGCAAAGCCAAATTTTGGCCAAATGACGGATGCGCCCTGGAAAGCAAAAGTTTAAGCGAAAATGTAGGCTTAATAATGATAGATTCCCAATGGTTTTTGGGAGATTGGGACAAATATCCATACATCAACAACAAGTGTGACATAAAAACCAGGGAACAGTTTTTTGCAGAGTTCAGTGACGAACTTGGCGATAATCAGGGAAAAACGGTAATAGTGGCTGTTCACCATCCCATATTATCCAACACCAAATTTGGATTTGTCGATAAAATTGGTGGTTTTACAAAACAAACCTTTCAAAATGAACGCCAAAGAGAGCTTCATGACAGGCTTGAAGCCACGGCCCAGGAATTTAAAGACGTTATTTTTATTTCGGGAAACCATAGAAATCTTCAATATCTGGATCACCATGGAGTACCACAAATAATTAGTGGCGCTGCTACGAAAACTCAGAAAGCCGAAGCGCATAAGGAGGAACACTTTGCTTCCGATAAAAACGGTTACGCGAAACTGCAGGTATTTAAAGATGGCAGTTCAAGGGTCTATTTTTATGAAGTTTCCGGAGACACTTCAAAATTAATCCATACCAAAGAAATAAAAAGCCAACGCATCAGTTTAGACGAGGTTACGTACAAACCTCGTGAAACTTACGATAAAACTCAAAAAGCATCAATTTATACAACCGCGGAAACTGACAAGTCCAATTTTTATAAGTGGGTATGGGGAGCGCATTACAGAGACCTTTACAGCAAAAATATTTCGGTTCCGGTGCTTTTTCTTGAAGACCTTCCCGGAAATATAAAACCCATTTCCGAGGGTGGTGGCCACCAATCAAAATCCTTGAGGCTTATAAATGACAGCGAAAATGAATATACCCTGAGAGCGCTTAGAAAAAGCGCCCTTCGCTTTATTCAAAGCAAAGTCAAAACCCATTATGTAGGAGATTACCTTCAAAATACGGTTGCAGAAAGGATCGTTCAGGATTTTTATACCACCGCTCATCCATATGCCCAATTTGCCTTGAACGATTTAATGAATGAAATTGATCTTTACCATGCAAATCCTAAAATGTACTACCTCCCTAAGCAAAAAGGGCTGGGCGTTTTTAATTCTGATTATGGGGATGCACTTTATATGCTTGAAGAGCACGTGGGAGATGAAAACAAAGATTTTGAAATTTTTGGAAAACCGGATGATATTTTAAGTACTACCGATTTCCTGGAGGAAATTCAGAAATCTAAAGATGCTTATGTAGATGAAGACCAATATCTAAAAGCCCGGATCTTTGATATGTTAATTGGAGATTGGGATCGTCATTATGACCAGTGGCGCTGGGCAGAGTTTAAACAAGATGGGGACAAGAAATTGTACAAACCCATTCCCAGGGACAGGGACCAGGCTTTTTCAAAATATGATGGGCCAATGCTCGCCTTGTTTAAACTTGGATTCCCGGAATTTAGAATGATGCAAACATTTGAAGCTCCTATTAAAAGTGTAAAGTGGTTTAACTTTGAAGCATATCCTTTAGATAAAGCTCTCATAAAAACCGCAAACTGGAAGGATTGGGAAAACCAGGTTTTATTAATTCAAAAGGAACTGACAGACGATAGAATAGAGATGGCGTTCAACAGCTTACCCGAGGATGTAAAGGATTTCAGTATAGCTGAAATTCAGAAAAATTTAAAGTCAAGACGCGACGACCTAATGAGTGTTGCCAGAGATTATTTTGAGTATTTAAATAAATTTGAGGTTATAACCGGAACAGAAAAAGACGATAAATTTTTGATAACAAGAGAAAAAGAGGGAGTAACGAATATTTCCATCTTTAGAAAAGATATCGAAATTTACCAAAATTCCTACAATTCCAAGGAGACAAAAGAGATCTGGATTTATGGGTTAGATGGGAACGATGAATTTAAAATTGAAGGAACGGGAAATAATTTAATAAAATTAAAAGTGCTTGGCGGGGAAGAAAATGATACTTACAATTTTTTAAATCCACGAAAGGCGAAGTTGTACGATTATAAAAGCAAAAAAAATACCATCGTAAACCCAAATTCCCATAAATGGCTTGTAGATTCCTATGATGTCAATAATTATGATTATACAAATACCAAATATTTTAAGAACACGGTGACCCCAAGTTTAGGATATAGCACTGACGCTGGCTTTAAGTTGGGAATTTCCAACACTTATACCACTTATGGCCTGGTTAAAAATCCATTTACGACACAACATAAATTAGGGGTTAACTATTATTTTGATACTCAGGGTTTAGAATTTCAATATAACGGTGAGTTTGCCCATATCTTCTATAATTGGAACCTGGGGATAGACGCTTTTTATACAAACCCTAATTTCACCCTTAATTACTTTGGGACCGGAAATGAAACGAATTATGACGATAATTTGGTAGATCTGGATTTTAACAGGGTAAATATTGAACAGTGGCATTTTGCCCCTTCTTTAATATGGCATAATACAAGAGGAAGTAAATTTGAAGTAAAAGCTATGATAGAAGGTCTGGAAGTTTCAAATGATGAAGGCCGTTTTATAGGGGAGCAATTTCAAGGAGGAAGTGAGATTTTTGATGAGCAATTATATGCAGGTGCCGAAGTAAGTTATCAGTATTTAAACAAAGAGCACAATCCGGCCTATCCAAATATGGGGATGCAGTTTGATATCACTACTGGTTATAAAAGCAATATAGACGATCACAACAATGAATTTGCATATCTAAAACCTTCTGTTTCCATAGATTATCCTTTAATACCCAGCGGTGTTGTCGTACTGGCAACCAAAATAGGAAGTGAATTTATATTTGGCGATGATTTTGAATTTTATCACGCTGCCACCCTGGGAGGCAACAGTGGTTTAAGGGCTTATAGAAATGAACGATTTAACGGAAAAACCGCCGTTTTTCAAAGCACCGATCTAAGGTTTGGATTCGCCAAATTCAAAACAAATTTTATCCCTATCCGTCTGGGTGCATCCTTAGGATTTGACTATGGAAGGGTTTGGGAAGAAAATGACAATTCTGATAAATGGCATAATGACTATGGAGGATCAATATGGATCAATGGATTTCAGGCCATTACCGGAAATATAGGATTCTATCAGGGAGAAGATGGAAGCCGCGTCCTCTTTACTTTAAATTTCGCTTTTTAATAGCTGATAGATAAGGAAGAAGCATAAAAAAATTTATTCTGAAACTGCTCAATGCTTTTGGATGTTAAATGCTTAATTTTATAAAGACCTTTTTATTAAAAATGAAAGCATCATGCTTTTGTATCGACTTAAAAGACAATTAACTGTAAAACCACAGAAATGAAAATCAATAAACCCGATTTTTCCGGATTGAAAGCAGTTTATGTAAACTGCACTTTAAAAAAATCGCCTGCTCTAAGCCATACACAAGGACTTATGGAGGTTTCTACAGCAATTATGAAATCTGAAGGTGTAGCCGCGGAAATAATAAGACTTACAGATTTTGATATTCCTGTTGGGGTTCAACCCGATATGTCCAAAGAAGGAGAACCTAAAGACGACTGGCCAAAACTATATAAAAAAATTATGGCTGCAGATATTTTGGTGATAGGATCGCCAATATGGCTGGGAGAACGTTCCTCAATAGCCTCTAAATTGATAGAACGGCTTTATGCTATGAGTGGTTTTCAAAACGATAAAGGTCAATATGTTTATTACGGCAGGGCAGGTGGATGTATTATTACCGGGAATGAGGATGGCGTAAAGCATTGCGCTATGGGTATGTTATATGCCTTGCAGCATTTAGGATTCAGCATCCCTCCGCAAGCAGATGCCGGCTGGATTGGGGAAGTAGGCCCCGGTCCAAGTTATGGAGATACCGAATGGAATGGAAAAAAAATTGATCCTCCCGTTGGCAAAAATTCCGATTTCACCAATAGAAATACCACTTTTATGACCTATAACCTTTTGCATCTGGCAAAAATGCTGAAGGACCAGGGAGGGTATCCGGCTTATGGGAATTCCAGGAAGGATTGGGATGATGGCACCAGATGGAATTTTGAAAACCCTGAGTATAGATAAAAGAAAGATATTTCAATAAAAAACTCACTTATGGAAAACAGATTTTTAGACATCAACAATGTTGTAAAAGAAATGAGCCGGGAAACCTGGAAGAATTTACAGGGATTCACTTTTTTAAAAGCACTCATCCTCTCCATCATGGCCGGGGCCTTCATCACCTTTGGCGCCTTGTTTTCTGTCTTGATTTCGGCAGGGGTGGAAACCACCGGAGTGGCGCTTTTACTTCAGGGCTTCGGGTTTTCTGTAGGTTTTTTTATGGTAATCCTTTCGGGGGCGCTCTTGTTTTCGGAAACAAATGTAGTATTACCAGCATCTTTGTTGCATTGCAGTACAAAAGAACTCGCACTGGGAACGTTTAAATTTTGGATTGTCGCAATTTTAGGGAATCTAATAGGCACCTTTCTTACGGGTTTCATTATTAACTTTGCACACAACTATCCTCCGGAAGTAATGGATAATCTCACCCATATCATCGATAAAAAAATGTACTATTACCACGGCCATGATGCCTCACATTGGTTTCAAGCACTTGTTTCGGGAGTGTTTGGAAACTGGTTGGTAGGAATGGCAGCGATTTTCGCCCTTATGGGAAAAACCATTTTAGGAAAATACATCCCTATTTTTTTAGCCGTGAGTTTATTTGTAGCTGCCAATTTTCAGCACAGTCCAGCCAATATGGGATATTTTTCACTAATAATGCCAACCGGAAATGGCCCCGGATGGGAGAACGCTATCCTTTGGAATATAATCCCGGTGGCCATAGGAAACATTATTGGAGGAATATTTTTAGTGGCCCTCCCCTTTTGGTATGTCCTTAGTCCCACAGAAAAAAATGAATTAAAAAAAGAAACTAAATGAACTGGTGAATTGCTTGTACAAGGAATTTCATATCTCGCAATAATAAACAATCTTCAAATAAATTCTAAAGTTGCTTTTCAATATTGAATTCTTATTAAAAAACTGATTTTATTATCTATATCTTAATGTAAGTATAATAACTACCAAACGACTTATGATTTAAATAAATTAAGCTCCAGTATGAGAAACCACAACTAAATTATTAAAGGTTTAAAAAATCAAGTTTCGTTTATAAAAATAAAAAAGATATAAAATGAAAATCAAAAATCCTGTTTTTAGTTATAATGAATTTTACGAATGGATGAACGAGCTTTCCAAAGAAGGCAAATCTTCCGGAGAAGATCAAAGCGAAGTAATGGCTGAATATACCAGCCTGAACAACAAGCGCATGAAACGATTGAACAATACCGTTAACCTTCAGCCGGAATTCATTGAGCTTATTGAAAGTATAAAAAAACCACAAACATGGTACCTCATAACCGAAACCTGGTGTGGGGATAGTGCTCAAAGTTTACCGATACTCGCTAAAATAGCTGCTGCTTCCAATGAAAAAATCGACCTGCGAATAATATTAAGGGATGAAAATCCGGAGTGGATCGATAAATACAGAACCAATGGCGGTAAGTCCATTCCCAAGCTTGTATCATTTGATCAGGAAGGGGAGGAATTATTTTCCTGGGGGCCGCGTCCTCTTTCTGCACATCATATAATGCTTAATTGGAAAGAAAATCCGCTTGAAGTTACCAAGGCAGATTTTGAAAAGGAATTGCATACCTGGTATGCGAAGGATAAATCGATAAGCCTCCAAAAAGAGTTTGTGGAAATTTTTGAAAAATTAGAAAATCCCGTTGTTCAAATTCAATAACAATTTCCTTTGGGCAATTATGGCATAAAATTTTAATGTAATGGGATTTTAAAAAACACCAAAAAATAAGGGTTATTTACTTTGTTTCATAATAATCCTCCACAAAGGCAACCATCTGGTTTTCGGTCAATTTATCACTGATCTGCACCGAAATCCTTTTGCCTTCTAAAAAGTGCTTTTCTGAAATTCGTTTAAAAAACTTGTCCCTGGCAGTGCCGGGTCCA
>Ga0307486_1001905_pt1 | contig 15195 bp, 14 predicted proteins | sample CBIW02metaG_FD_203663 | JGI IMG/M metagenome (GOLD analysis project Ga0307486, IMG submission 203663) | Sea-ice brine microbial communities from Beaufort Sea near Barrow, Alaska, United States - CBIW 0.2 | ecosystem: Environmental > Aquatic > Marine > Coastal | place: USA: Alaska | collected... | reverse complement strand
GCGAATAAAATCGAAATCATTTATGAGTTTACCAAAAAACTTAATCCGAAAATTAAAACCATAAATGAAGAAGTGATATTTAAAGTTGGAGGTTCCGGTAGATTTGGATCTAGAAAGGGTACTGATTTGTTTATTCAGACAGCAAGGTATTTAAACAATCATTATCCACAGTTAAAAATTGAATTTACCTGGGTAGGTTTAGTACCGGGAAATGAAAAAGTAAATTTGGAACTCGAATTAATTAAACTTGATTTAAATAATAGGATTAACTTTGTCGGAGAGGTTGAAAATCCTGAGCTTTATTTTGAAAAGTTTGATGTTTTTTTGATGACATCAAGAGAAGATCCATTTCCTCTTGTATGTATCGAAGCAGGGATGTTAGGAATTCCTATAATTTGTTTTGATCAAGCGACTGGAATTTCTGAAATTATTAAAGATAAAGGAGGATACATAGTACCTTATTTAAATATTGAGGCTATGGCAGAAAAAGTAATTTCTTATATTATAAATCCAGAAATTCTTGCGAAACATGGTCTGTTTAACCAAAATGAATTCTCTAAGTTTACCGCAGAGAAAAAAGGGAAGGAAATTTATGAACTTTTGGAGAAAATAGTAAGTAGTAATTAACTTCATAAGAATTTATTTTTAATAAATATAGTTACCTAGTTAAAGCATAAGTAAATTTCTTAAATCAGACGACTAGGGTTATGGAAAGTATTTGTTTGTTAAATAAAAACTGAAGAGTGGAAGATATGTTTAGATCGTTTTTTTTTTTAACCTTCTTTGGATTTACATTATTTGGAAAGCATCATTAATAATGGAGCAAAAAAGATGAAATACAAATTATTTATAATTATTGTTTCATATAATGGGATGAAATGGCTTCCCGAATGCCTGGAAAGAACTAAGCCTTATTCTGTTATAGTTGTGGATAATAAATCTAATGATGGCACTCAGAATTATATTAGGACAAATCATTCGGAGATAATATTATTAGAGCAGGAGGAAAATCTCGGATTTGGAAAAGCTAATAATATAGGTATTTTTTATGCATTACAGCGAAGTGCAGATTTTGTTTTTTTGTTAAATCAGGATGCTTTTCTTGAAGCAGAAACAATACAAACTTTAATTGATATTTCCATAAAAAATCCGAATTATGGAATATTAAGTCCGGTTCATTTAGATGGTACCGGCGATAAATTGGATAAAAGTTTTCTTTATTATCTTAAAAAAAACAAAAAAAGCGATTTGTTATCTGATTTCGTATTGAATAAGGAAAAAAAAGATATTTACAGTTTTAATATGATTAATGCGGCAGCCTGGTTACTACCTGTAAAAACATTAAACATTGTAGGAGGTTTCCATCCTATGTTTTTTTTATATGGCGAAGACGATAATTATTGTCAGCGTGTTTTATATCACGGTTTAGAAATTGGAGTTGTGCCTTCGACCTCTATAGTGCATGACAGTAATAACAATAATTTGAATCTTCCAAATGAAGGAAGTGATAAATATTTTGAGAAATTCCTGAATATAATTAAAGTAAGGTATGCAAATGTTAATACAAACGATTTTGAGAATATTAAACGGCTTAAATGGAGTTATGTTAAATTTTCATTAAAAGCTCTTTTTAAATTTGATATAAAATCTTTTCAAATTAACCTTCGTAAAAGTAAGTTGTTAGGAAAGATGGATTTAAGCAAAGATGTTGAAGAAGGTAGAAGAAGAAGAAGAAATTACTTAGATTTAAAAGATTGAAAAAATTTTAGTGTAAATCTTCAAACAAATTTAATTAAGTGAAGTTAAAAATGAACGAATTGCAAAAAGTATCAATAATTATCCCTTGTTTTAATGATGCTGAATTTATAGAGCAATCAGTTCAATCTGCCCAGGATCAAACTTATGAAAACAAGGAGATTATTGTAGTAAATGATGGTTCCAATGATGAAACAAAAGCGGTTTTAGAAAGGCTTGAATCAAAAATAACACTTCTTATAACCCAGGAAAACAAAGGAACAAGCGCTGCAAGAAATACAGGAATTGAGGCTGCATCTGGGGAATATATTTTAGTTCTGGACAGTGACGATTATTTTGAACCTGAATTTTGTGAAAAAGCGATAGAAATTTTTGAAAAAGATTTTGAAACTAAAATGGTGACCTCATACGGACAAAGATTTAGAGAGGATCCCTTTGGCCCAACGATTAAACCGGGTGGTGGAGATCTTAAGAACTTTCTATTTAGGAATGCCTCTTTAGGAACAATGTTTCGTTTGCAGGATTGGATAGTGGTTGGGGGCTATGATGAAAAGATGAAACTGGGTTTTGAAGATTGGGAATTTTATATAAGACTCCATGAAAACGGAGGAAAAACTTATGTTATACCGGAAGTTCTTTTCTTTTATAGACATAAAGAGAATTCCCGGACTCAAAATGCCAATTTACATAAGTATGAATTGTTAAGCTATATTTATAAGAAGCATCAAAACCTGTTTAAAGATCATTTTGAACTCTTTATAGATTCTTTATTAAGTAAATTGAGAAAAGAAGAAGACCAAAAAATAAGAATTAGAAATAAAATAGAATTTAGATTGGGAGAAAAATTTTTAAAACCGGTACGCTTTATAAAATCCTGGTTAAATAAAAGTTATTTATGAAAAAACGGTTAAAAAAGATTTTACAAATACCTCCTATTCGTATTTACGAGAACTATAGGGACAAGAAACTATTAAAAAAACGCATTGCTAAAAGGGAAATTTTATTCCATTCATATTTTGAAAATAATTCCCTGAAAAGACTTCATATTGGCTGTGGCGCAAATCTTCTTGAGGGATGGTTAAATACAGATTTCAATGATAAAGATGAGAAGATTGCATTTTTAGATGCCGGAGAAGAATTTCCTTTACCTTCAGAGAGCTTTGATTATATTTATTCAGAACATCTTTTTGAACACCTGGACGTAGATCAACAAATAAATATGTTGAAGGAATCCCTGAGAATATTAAAACCTAATGGCATTATGCGTATTGCCATGCCTTCTTTAGAATTTTTATTTGATCTATACTCATCGCCTAATACTCTAGAAAACCGGGAATATGTTAATTGGTATATTAAGCACTCTCCATATTTATCTGCAGTAAATAGACTAGTAAATGACGAATCTTTTCATTACTGTTATATCATCAATAATTTTTTCAAAGCCTGGGGCCATAAAATAATACATAATTTTGATAGCCTGAAGAGCCTAGCTTATCAGGCAGGATTTTCCGAAATTATAGAAACGGTAGTTGGCAATAGTGATTTTCCAGATTTGCAGAATATTGAAAAGCATGGAACTGTAATTCCTTCGAAATTTAATAAACAGGAAACTATGGTATTGGAAATAAAAAAATAGTAGAATATGCAGGCATTAGTATCAATTATAATGGCAACCTATAATAGGGCAGATCTCATTGGAGAAACCCTGGATTCGCTTTTAAATCAGCAATTCACTAACTGGGAATGTCTGATTATTGATGATTGGAGTACAGATAATACTCAGGAGGTTTTACTACCCTATCTGAAAGATAACAGAATAAAGTATCATAAAAGGGGAGAGGCTCACGCAAAAGGTTGTCCGGGAGCGAGAAATTACGGGCTAGGTAAAGCAGAGGGAAAGTATATTTTATTTTTTGATGATGATGATATTGCCCATCCCGAACTTTTAAAGCTATGCGTTGATGAATTGGAATCAAAAGACTTTGACTTTTGTCGATTTAAAAGGGGGGTTTTTTCTGATTCAAGGGAGGTTGGATTTGATCAAAAGTCTTTATATAATTCCTTTTTAATAGATAAAAGTGATCTGGAAGCGGTAATAACAAATAAAATTCCTTTCAATTCCTGTCAGATTTTATGGAAAAAGAAATGCTTTCTAGATGACAATCAATTTAATGAGAAAATACTTTATTCTGATGATTGGGAATGTTATTCCAGGTTATTATCCGGAGGTCTAAAAGGCATATCTATAGATAAAATTTTACTGCACGCGCGAAAGCATAATGATTCTTCAACTGCGAAATTTAAAAAGGGCGACAATAAAATAATTGCATCCACCAGGTTAGCCAGTCTGGAAGTGCTTGATAACCTTGGTAAGAAAGGGCTAATTACACCAATATTATTCAATCTTTTTGTTAGAAGAGCTTTAATTTTAAATGAGAAAAAAATTCTTGAAAAATTATTGAGTTATACTAAGGCAGATCTATTCATAAAAACTAAATATCAATTGGGTTTTTATTTTTATCCTGTTTTACGGCCAATATTTATTTTAAAGGGAAAACTGCTTTCCCGATAAAATTTTCACAATCCTTTCACCTGCTCTTCCATCCCATAATTCGGGAATTTTCCCTTTTTCCCATTTATTCTTAAATAACTTTTCCATTGCAGGAGCGATTGCAGCTGGATTTGTGCCTAGCAATTCATTTGTTCCCAAAGTAATGGTTTCAGTTCTTTCGGTGTTATTTCTAAGAGTCATACAGGGCATACCCAGCACTGTAGTTTCTTCGGTTATTCCACCGGAGTCTGTAATAACAACTTTTGCTCTTTCAACCAAATAATTAAATTCCAAATACCCTAGTGGCTCAATTATAAAAAGGTTAACGGCTTTTAGGTCAAATTTCCTAAGTACTTCTGAAGTTCTTGGGTGTACCGGAAAAATAATTGGAAGCCCCTTTGAATTCGTAATTATTGCTTCAAGCAAACTTTTAAGTTGTTTAGCCTGGTCTACATTCCCGGGACGATGCAGGGTAACTATAATATAATTCTTTTCACACAGTTTTAATTCTGTCCATATTTTAGGTTGCCTAAAATAAGGCCTGAATCTCAATAAAGTATCGATCATCGTATTACCTACAAAAAAAACCTGCTGATTGGATTTCCCATTTTGAATTAAAAAAAGGGAAGCTTCCCGGGTGGTAGTAAAAAAATAATCGGAAATACTGTCAATTAAAACCCGGTTGATCTCTTCCGGCATAGACCAGTCATTTGATCGCAGTCCGGCTTCGACATGAGCTATCTTTACCTGCATTTTTTTGCCAGTTACAGCACAAGCCATACTGGAGGTGACATCGCCTACAACTAAACAAATGTCGGGTTTGCTTTCTTGCAGTATTTTTTCGTATGCAATCATTATTGCCGCGGTTTGTTCTGCCTGGCTGCCGCTTCCTACTCCAAGGTTGATATCAGGATTGGGCAACTCCAATTGTTTAAAAAAGCTACCACTCATGGCATCATCATAATGTTGACCCGTGTGGATTAGACGGAATTCAATCTTTGTAGATGATTGTTGAATTGCATTAATTAGTGAAGCTATTTTTACAAAGTTGGGCCTCGCGCCGGCGATTAGATCGATTTTCATATGTAGATCTTTATTGTTTTTTATTGGTCATATATAATTCGTATGTCTTCTTAGATGTTTGCATCGTGTTTCCGTTATGCTCACTTCATAATTTGTAATCTGTAAAACAAATCTAATGGAAATTATAGCGTTTGGGTTTAACCTAGTTGCTTATATTTGAATAACTATATTTTCGGACAAATGTGAATATAAGATTTAAATTATTTAAGCATTATTTGTTATTTTATGCTTCCTTTAAATTAAAGTTATAGTTTTACAACAAACCAATAAAACCTTTGAATTTACCAGTCCAAAAGAAAATTTTAGTCGTTGCCGAATCCATCGATGTAGAAGACAGCAGTGGCACAAAAGGACGTGTAGCACTTATCCAAAATTTACATAAAATTGGATATGATATAAGAGTATATCATTACACCAGAAAGGAAATACAATTACCTGGAATTACCTGTGTGGCAATTGAGGAAAATAGATGGAGTACTTTATTTTTTCTTAGCAGGCTGGAAAGGTATATTCGGTTTCTTTTTAAAATATCCCTGAGTAAACCCCTGGAAAAAGTATTCGGATTTTCCTTCACGCTTTTCAATGACCGGAACAGCATCGTAACTGCTTTGCAGAATATTCAGGGTTTTGAACCCGATTTAGTGTTGACACTTAGCCAGGGCGGGCGCTTCAGGCCACATCATGCCCTGCTGAAAATGTCTGAATTTCACAAAAAATGGATGGCCTATATTCACGATCCGTATCCTATGCATCTTTATCCGCCTCCTTATGCCTGGAATGAACCTGGATATTCAAAAAAGGAGCGGTTTATGAAAAAAATCTCTCAAAAGGCTGCTTTTATTGCTTTTCCCAGTGTGTTGTTGAAAGAGTGGATGGGGAGTTATTTTAAAGGTTATCAGGAAAAAGGACTGGTGATTCCGCATCAAATTGATTTTAATGAAGTTGTAGAAATAAAAATGCCTGAATATTTCAAATCTGAAAAATTCAACATTCTACATGCCGGGAATTTACTTTGGGGCAGGGATCCAGAAGGTCTAATTCAAGGATTTATAAAATTTATAAAATTAAATCCTGAAGCAGAAAGAGAAAGCCAACTTTTATTTCTTGGAGGGCAAAATCATTATTCCTCAATGCTATTAGAATACCAAGCCAAAATCCCTCAATTTTATGTGAGTGAGGGAAGTGTTCCATTTAAGGAAGTTCAGACACTTCAAAATTTATGTTCCGTAAATGTTATTTTAGAAGCAAAATCGGAAATAAGTCCCTTTCTTCCGGGGAAGTTTCCACATTGTATACTTGCAAATAAACCAATTTTATTGTTGGGTCCTAATAAAAGTGAATCCAGAAGACTGTTGGGGGACGATTATTTATATTGTGCAGAAATAGATGAGGTAGATAAAATTGCAATAAACATTGCGAAGTTATACGGTCAATGGAAAACTGATCCGACTGAATTAAAACTCAATCGGCCGGATTTAGATGAGTATCTATCTGTAAATTATTTAAGGAAAACTTTTAATAAAATATATGAAAAAGCATGAAAATACTTATGGTTTCGGTTTTTTCCAATCATTTTTTTAACTGGGTGCTTCAACTTGAAGAGGCTGGACATGACGTATATTGGTTTGATGTAAATGATGCAAATACCTATGTACAAAGAATAGATTTTGTAAAACAGACTGTAAAATGGAAAAGAAAATATGATTATCCCGGGAGATACTGGATTAAGAATAATTTTTCCTTATTGGATACCTTTGTAAACAAGTTTAATCAAAGAAAATTTATACAGGTTTTTAACCAGAAGTTAGAAGAAATTCGACCGGATGTGGTGCAAAGTTTTGAAATGCACTCAGCTTGTGTTCCTATTTTTGAAATCATGAAAAAGCATCCCAAAATTTCATGGGTATATTCAGCCTGGGGAAACGATCTGTTTTATTATCAACGTGAACCTGAAAAATTAAGAGGGATGAAAGCAGTTTTTGATCGTTTAGATTATATGTTTGCAGATTGTTCCCGCGATTTTAAAATTGCTCAAGAATATGGTTTTACAGGAGGTTATCTTGGAACTTTTCCAACAGGTGGAGGTTATGAATTGCATTCAACTAATTCCTGGATAAATAAATTTCAAAACAGAAAAACAATATTAATCAAAGGTTATCAACATAAATTTGGAAGATGTAATAATGTGTTAGAGGCATTATTGGAAATTGAAGATGAAATTAAAGATTTCAAAATTATTGTATTTGCCGCGACTGAAGAGGTATTGAAATTTGTAAACCATCCAAGATTTAATAAAATGAAAAATTTAAGTATAGTGGGCTCCATTGGGCGTGGGGAAGTTTTAGAGTTAATGGGTGAATCATTAATATGTATTGGTAACAGTATATCTGACGGGATGCCTAACACACTTTTGGAAACTATAATTATGGAATCCTTTCCAATTCAATCCAATCCAGGAGGCGCTACTGCTGAAATTATTGAGCATGGAAAAAATGGATATTTAATTGAAAATCCTGAAAACAGTGAAGAAATTGCCGTTCTAATTAAAAAAGCAATCCAAAATCTTAACCTATTAAAATCGGGAATTGAATATAATACAAAATATATTAAACCAAAATTGGAAAGAGAATATGTGAAAGAGCAGGTCTTAAAGAGTTATGCAGTAGTTGAAGGAAAACCTAAAATTATAGTTTAAAAATGAGAATTTTAATGGTATCCATGTTTTCGAATCATTTCTTTAGATGGACAGAACAATTAAGAGGTTCCGGACATGAAGTGTATTGGATTGATGTTTTTGATTCTAATACTAAGGTTAAGAAGATTGATTTTGCACATCAGATAATTGGATGGAGAAATAAAATAAAATATCCGGGCAGATATAAAATTAAGGAAGGCTTCCCGAGATTAGATGATTTTATTAATAAATTTAATCAAAGAAAATTGTCAGATGTTTTTGAAGAACAGTTAGGGATTATACAACCTGATATAGTGCATAGTTTTGTAATGTTCTCGGCTTGTGTTCCTATTTTAAAAGTGATGAACAAACATAAAAATATTCCGTGGATTTTTTCTGCATGGGGGAATGATCTATATTACTTGCAAAATGAGCCGTTGCATCTTGAAGGTATGAAGAGGGTGTTCAAACGAATGAACTATATGTTTGCAGATTGTAATAGGGATTTTAAAATTGCCAAAAAATATAATTTTAACGGTGAGTATTTGGGGACTTTTCCAACAGGGGGAGGATACGAATTTGATAGATACAAATCCTATTCTAAAAGATTAGAGGAAAGAAAAACTATTTTAATTAAAGGTTATCAAAATACATTTGGGAGATGCAATAGCGTATTGAAAGCTATTTTTAGTTTAAAAGAGGAACTTTCAAAATTTAACATTATTGTTTTTGGTGCAGATCAAGCTGTATTCGAATTTATGGATTCATTGGAGGAGAAGCAAAAAATGCCAAACCTTAAAATTGTGGGACAACTACCACATGAGCAAGTGTTAAAATTAATGAGTGAATCTTTCCTATACATTGGAAACAGCATTTCTGATGGAATGCCAAATACACTTTTGGAAGCTATCGTGTTGGATGTATTCCCCATCCAGTCTAATCCGGGTGGCGCTACTGAGGAAATCATTATAAATGGAAAAAATGGACTTTTAATTGAAAACCCCGAAAATTTTCATGAAATTAGGGTTTTGATACAAAATGCAATCAGTGATAAAAGTTTTTTAAAAAGTGGAATTGAATATAATTCTAAAAATATAAAACCGAAACTGGAGAGAGAAACTGTTAAAAAACAAGTGCTTGAAAAATATAGGTTAATCGAAAAAAATCTAAAAAATTAAGGTAATGATAAAAATTTTTAAAGTTAAAAGTTTTGCTCACACACCATTTTCAAATGAAGAGGATTTAGGATATCTACGGAAACATGGACTTGAAATCACTACTGACATAAGAAATGCAGATGTATTAATTTCTCAAAATTTTAAGCATTTAAAAAAATATTTTTTGCGTTATTTAAAAGAAAAACAATTTTTGGTTTGGACACTTGAGCCAAGGTTTGATACTTCCTTTACCTCCTTTCGAAAAATTTTATTTGGATTTCATAAATGTTATTTCATGAATATTTACACACAGGATATTTTTATTACAATTCCTGCGTTTAATTTGCCAGGGATCAAGAAAAATCTCAGTTTATTGTCTGAAGATTCACGAATTGAAAACAAAAAGATTGTTGCTCTAATGTCCCATTATCAGGGTGTTAATTCGAAACACCTTCTTAGGAATAATGTAAATATAGATCTTATTGGATTGCGATCTAAGATAGCAATAGAAGGATATAAACACGGCATTCTTGATATATATGGAAAAGGTTGGCCTGATAATATTTCAATTGAAGATTCCAGAGCTGGAAACTGGCCGGGACGAAAAGAAGAAATTCTAAGGGAATACTCCTTTAATTTATGCTTTGAAAACACCATTGCCTATAATTATATAACTGAAAAAATTTGGGATAGTATTGGAAGCTACTGTCTTCCTATATATTTTGGGAAAGACACTAATATTTACAAGATTTTTCCAAGAAATAGTTTTATAGATTATTCTGATTTTAAAGATCCTACCAGTCTTTTTAATTTTATAGAGAATATTTCAGATGTTGATTTTGTCACCAGACTTAATAAATGTATTAACGTTTATAATTCACTTAGTAAATTGGGAAAGGCAGATGAATGGGAGATTAAGAAAAAAATTTTAAAAAATATTATTGATAAATGCAATGTCATAATGTCAAAATAGAACCCAATGCTCTCCATAATTTTCCCTTACCGTAACCGTGATTTACAACGACTTACTAAGACGCTGAAATCTTTGAATAATCAGATAGAAAAGAATTTTGAAGTTTTTTTGGTAGATTATGGTTCCGAGGTTCAAATATCAAATCAGATTGAAAAACTATGTAATTCTTATTCTTTTGTTAAACATCAATATCAGCACACTCAATTCCAGCCTTGGAACAAATCTAAAGCATTAAATTCGGTGATAAAAAATTTAAAGACAGATTATTGTTTTGTAGCGGATGTGGATATGATCTTTCATCCTCAATTTGTTGAGAAAGCACAAAAACTTCAAGCCAAAAATAAAACGGTTTATTTCCAGGTTGGTTTTCTTGGACCTGAGGAAACTGTAAAAGTGAAGAATTTTTCTGCTTACAAAAATTACCGGCTCAGTAATGATGAAGCAACAGGTTTAAGCATGTTCCCGGTAAATATTTTGAAAGAGTTAAGAGGATTTGATGAATTTTATCATTTTTGGGGCGCCGAGGATACCGATATGCATGTACGCCTAAAAAATGCCGGATACGAGGTTAAGTTTTATGACGAGGAAGTTCTTTTGCTGCATCAATGGCATCCCAGTTATAGAAGTTCTGAATCAAAAAATTTAAGTAGGGAATTACAAATAAGCGGAATTGTGCAGCTCAACCATCAGCATTTAAAACATGCACTTGAGTATAAAACTACTAGTGTTAATCGCGAAAATTGGGGAGAATGTATCACTTTAGAAGAATTTAAGGAATTGGAAAAAGCCCCTGTTAATTTTGTGCTGGATAACGAACAAAGAAAAATAGACCATTTCCTGTATGTTTTTATGCCAGAAGCTAAGAAGGGAATTTTGAAAATCACAATTAAGAAAGCTCCATTTCAAAACTCTACTAAGTTCAGCCTAAAAAGACTAATGGGAAAAAAGGTTCCTCAATATTATTCCTTAAAGGAAATTAACGATAAAATTTTATTGCATCTTATTTCATTTTATAGAAACAATGCTTATATCTATAAAATCTCAGATGATTTAAAAAGTATTGAAGTAGCTTTGAGAATATAAATATTTTTATTTGACTAAAATAATTCTGCCAAATAATGCTAATCTTAAGATGTTTTAATTGCTCCAATTAAATTAAATATCGAATGATTAAATCCAATTATAAATATAATGAACAATTTTATTAAAAAGGTTTTGAATGTTTTCGGAAATAGAATTGGTGAGGTTAAACACGGACTCTATGTAAAAAGAATCCAGAGAAATACAATTAAACTGAAGGAAAGTAAGAAATCGGATTTTAGGAGATGGGAAAATCCAAAGGAATTATTCGAAGACTGGAATGAACGCACCTCAATTATAGCGGCTATGGTAAAACCCAATTCACTGCTCATAGAATTTGGAGCGGGGAATATGTGTTTAAAGAAAATGATACCTGATGGCTGTATCTATACTCCATCTGATATTTATGCAAGAACTCCTGAAATATTAGTATGTGATTTAAATGAAAACATTCCGTTTGATCTGACCAAATACGACACAGCAGTTTTTAGCGGGGTCTTTGAATATGTTTACGATGTGGATAAAGTTTTTCGGCAGTTGAGCGAGTCTATTGATAATGTAGTGCTCTCCTATGCCTGTAGCGATATTTCTAATGCCAACAGGCTAAAAAGCGGCTGGTTGAGCGATTATTCCAAAAAAGAATTGGAAACTATTTTTGAAAAATATGGTTATCAAATAGTTGAATATGAGGAATGGAGAAATCAGTCTATATTTAGTTTAAGGAAATCTTCAAAATAATTAGTTAATGAAATTTTGGAAGATTTGAATATTTAAAATTGTAGAATCCATCATAGAAAGAAGATTAGGATGTCTGTAAAACTAAAAGCGAAAAACATTTTATTTCAAATATTAAATATGCTGCCGGAGAAGGTTGGATATCCTATTTACCATAAGGTGCAAGAGTGGTTTGACACTAACAACATTCATTATAAAATTAATTCTTCCCATAATAGTTATTTGACCTTTGAGCGTTTAGCCAAGGAGTCTAATATTTCTATTTTAGGCAAAAGTGTGATTGAGATTGGTTCAGGTTGGTTGCCGTTAATGCCATATTTCTTTAAATATATGGGAAAAGTTTCAACGGTTGAAACTTATGATTTAAACCAGCATTATAACAAGAATAACATTGCTACTTTGAACCAGGAATTTTCTGATAAATTTGGAATCCCGGTGGAGAGTGAGCAAAACGGAAAATTTAATTTGCCGGAAGGGATAAAGTATTATCCGAAAACAGATTTAACCAAAGTGCCTATCAGGAATGCGGAACTTGTATTTTCCAGGTTTGTTTTGGAGCATGTAAGTCCGTTGGGTATAAAAAAAATGCATCAAAGATTCAAAAAAGAAATCCCGGAAGCCTATATCATTCATTTAATTTCACCCAGTGACCATAGAGCTTATGTAAATAAAAATCTTTCAAATCAGGATTTTTTGAGATACAGCGAGAGTGAATGGAAAAAGAAACATACCCGGTTTGATTATCATAACCGGTTGCGATTGCCGCAATATCTGGAAATTTTTAAAGAATTGGGATATGAGGTGCTATTCTTGGAATTTGAGAGCGCTATTAAAAATTCTGAAACCTATAAAAAATTCAAAACAGTGCCTTTACATAAAGATTATCAGAAGTATTCCGATGATGAATTAACGGCTGGGAGTATTAATGTGGTTTTGAAATTGAAGTGACGGAGTAATGAAGTGATGAATTGACAAGTGAAGAGTGACGAGTGAAGAAAGGAAGTTCAGGAAGGAAAAACAGCGGATTGCTATGCCTCGCAATGACATAGATTGCCACGGCTACGCCTTGCAATGCCATACGGAAAACAAAATGAGTAGAAACGAACACCAATCTAAATTGTACCAATCCTTTTGTGAGGCAGAAGGGAATCAGCATATAGCCAGTGAGTACGCAATTGGGAAAATTAATGGGTTGGTGGAAAAATTCCGTGTAGAAAGAATTCTGGAGGTTGGATTGGGGATTGGAAGTATATCGGGGGTTGTATTGGCAGTTAACAGAAATAAACCTTATCTTGATTATACCGGGACCGAAGCCAACGATTTTTGTTTAAAGGCCTTGCCTGAAAATTTAAAGGAAGATTATGGCCGGCTTGTGATATATTCGGATTTAAGCGAAATACCTTCCGATAAAAAATTTGGTCTCATCATTATTGACGGGAAGGATCAAAACCTTCAGGCAATAAAAGGGTTGATTTCCGAAAATGGGATACTGGCCATAGAGGGAGACAGGATGCCGCAACAGGATTCGCTACAAGAATTATTCCCGCAACATAAATATGTGCATTGCATAAGTTTGAAGAGGAACAAGGAATATAGTCCATTTTCTACTGAAAATTGGCAAGGTGGTTTAAAAATTATTTTCGTTTACCCCACTTTAAAACAGAACTTATGGTGGCTTAAGGAAAAGTATTTTACTAAAATCAAATATCAGTATCCGGGAAGATATTTGGGAAAAGGAAGTTAGAAGTTAGAGGTTAGAAGTTAGAAAAAAGAAAATAGAGGAAATTGGAAAATAGGAGATTGTCACGGCTGCGCCTCGCAATGACGCACGGAAAAAGGAAAACAGTAAAAAGAAATCTATGTTAAAAAAATGAAGATAATCTCGGGAGTAAAGATGCGGCTATTTTTAAACTTGGTATTATTATGCAAATTGAAAATCTCATTTACAATTTGCACGGCTTTATCTAAAGAAATACAATAACTCGGAGTAAAGAGTAAAATTAAAATTTATGTTTTTAATCGCAGAAATTGGTCAGGCACATGAGGGAAGTATTGATATAGCTCACTCATACATTGAAGCCTTGTCAAAAACAGGGGTTGATGCGGTGAAGTTCCAGGTGCATATCGCCGAGGCGGAGAGTAGTATTTACGAGCCGTTTCGGGTGAAATTGGCGACGCAGGATAAAACGCGTTTCGATTACTGGAAGCGGATGGAATTCACTTTACAGCAATGGAAAGAGTTAAAAAAGCACTGTGATGAGGCGGGACTGGAATTTTTAGCTTCGCCTTTCAGCAATGCCGCAGTAGATCTTTTGGAGGAGGTAGGAGTGAAGCGCTACAAAATTGGCTCGGGGGAAGTGAATAATTTTTTGTTGCTGGAAAAAATTGCCCGCACCGGGAAACCGGTTATCCTTTCTTCGGGAATGAGCTCTTTTGAGGAGCTGGATATAACAGTGGAATTTTTAAAGGAGAGAAATGTTAATTTTTCTATTTTACAATGTACCACGGCTTACCCTACCCAACCGGAGAATTACGGATTGAATGTGATCGGGGAATTAAAGGAAAGATATGGAGTTCCGGTAGGATATTCTGATCATTCCGCGAAAATCGAAACCTGTATTGCCGCTGCCGCATTGGGCGCTGAGATCCTTGAATTTCACGCTGTTTTTAGTCGAAACAGTTTAGGTCCGGATGCCAGTTCTTCCCTGGAAATGGAGGAGATAACACAATTGGTGGAAGCCGTGAGGAAGATAGAAACTGCTTTGCAACATCCGGTTGATAAGAGCGATAATTCCAATTTTACCGATTTAAAGAATATTTTTGAAAAGTCTTTGACGGTGAATAAATCTTTGAAATCCGGGCATGTGTTGAGGTTTGAAGATTTGGAGACTAAGAAACCTAAAGGTTTTGGGATGGAGGCTTCGAGGTTTGGGGAGGTGATTGGGAAAATACTTAAAACTAATTTAAAAAAATGGAATTTTTTGAATTGGGAAGATGTTGAGGAGTGAGGAGTGAGTTGGATTTCTCAATCGCCCAAAAGCTCATTTCAAAATGACCTAGGGAGTCATTTCGAGCGAGCGGTTTTTAATTTGAAATTAGTTTGCTTCAAGGATTAATTTTTATTTGGATTTTTAAACTTTAGATAATAAAGCGACGAGAAATCTCATGTTGTAAAGGAGGATCTTAA